>Ga0315906_10008295_pt1 | contig 12466 bp, 12 predicted proteins | sample LakEriMetagenome_4_FD_203526 | JGI IMG/M metagenome (GOLD analysis project Ga0315906, IMG submission 203526) | Freshwater fungal communities from buoy surface, Lake Erie, Ohio, United States - Buoy 2 MA122 | ecosystem: Environmental > Aquatic > Freshwater > Lake > Lake biofilm | place: USA...
GGACTATTTTTGGTGGCCATTCGGGTCAAACTTGAGGGGCGCCAGAAATGGCGCTAGCAGGCATTGTAGAATCTCATGGTTTTGCGCCTACTATTTCGGATGTCGACCATGAAGTCAATGACTCAATTTTTCTTCGCTGCCCTCACCTCAACCCTGATGGCTGGTTCTGTTTTGGCCGCAACGCCAGCGCCAAAGGCTGAAAAGCCAGATTTGGCCAAAGGCGAAGCCATTGTGGGCGGCGTTTGCGCTGCATGCCACATGGCCGATGGCAACTCAACCACGCCCGTCAACCCCAAATTGGCTCAGCAGCACCCTGAATACATCATCAAGCAGTTGCAAGAGTACAAATCAGGCAAACGTGCCAACGCTGTCATGATGGGTTTTGCTTCCCAATTGAGCGACGCCGACATGCGCAATGTGGCCTATTTCTTGGCCAGCAAACCGGCCAAGCCCGGTTTTGCCAAAGAAAAAGAGACCGTTGCTTTGGGTGAAAAGATTTACCGCGGTGGCATTGCCGACCGTCAAATTGCCGCCTGCGCAGGTTGCCATAGCCCCAATGGTGCAGGCATGCCTTCACAATACCCCCGCTTGTCAGGTCAACATGCTGACTACACCATCAGCCAACTGACACAATTCCGTGATGGCATTCGCAAAAACAATTTGCAAATGACCCAAGTGGCAGCCAAATTGAACGACCGCGAAATCAAGGCTGTTGCCGACTACATTGCCGGTTTGCGCTAAAAGCACCCAAAGAGCCAAGGCTCTGATGCACCAAATGGGCCTTCTGGGCCCATTTTTTTGGCCGTTTTAACCCTTGCCAATACGGGGTTATGGCTGAAGTTTTCCAATGCTTCATCTACTTTGAAAGTTAGCCATGCTGATTCGCACCCAACAAGATGGATTCACTCACCCCTTCAGCAGCGAAATCACTTCGCCAGAGGTGTATGCCAATCGGCGTCAGTTGCTTCGCCAATGGTCTGCAGGTGCAGCAGCCTTGGGCATGGGTTCTTGGGCGCAACGAGAGGCCTTTGCACAGGGGGGTTCTGCTGCAGTCAAATTGGCGGCACTGCCGGCAACTCAGTCTGCCGTTCAAGGCGCCATGACCCTTGAGAAAGTGACCTCTTACAAAGACGCCACAAGCTACAACAACTTCTACGAATTTGGTCTCGATAAATCAGATCCTGCACGCTATGCCCACACCTTGAAAACGACACCTTGGTCGATTGAAGTAGAAGGCCTGGTGAAAAAACCCACCCGTTTCAATTTGGAAGATGTCATGAAATGGGGCGCGATGCAGGAGCGAATTTACCGCTTGCGATGCGTGGAAGGCTGGTCGATGGTGATTCCGTGGATTGGCTATTCTTTGTCCGATTTGATCAAGCGCGTTGAGCCTTTGCCCAGCGCCAAGTTTGTTGAGTTTGTGACCCAGGTCGATCCTCAAACCATGCCCGGCCTGCGCAGTGGCTACATCGATTGGCCCTTTACCGAAGGCTTGCGCATGGACGAAGCCATGCACCCCTTGAGCTTGCTGAGTTTTGGTATGTACGGTGAAGTGATGCCCAAACAAAATGGCGCACCAGTTCGCTTGGTGGTGCCATGGAAATACGGATTTAAAAGTGGCAAAAGCATTGTCAAAATTCGCTTCGTGGAAAAACAACCCATGGTGTCATGGGCCAAAGCAGCGCCACAAGAATATGGTTTTTACTCCAACGTGAACCCCTCAGTGGACCATCCCCGTTGGAGTCAAGCCATGGAGCGGCGCATTGGTGAAGGTGGCTTGCTTGAAAAGAAGCGCAAGACACTCATGTTCAATGGCTATGAAGCCCAAGTGGCCTCACTCTACGCAGGCATGGATCTGAACAAGAACTTTTGATGCTGCGAGATGTGCTGCGCAAACCCTTCGTCAAGCAGGGCTTGGTTTTGGTATCGCTCTTGCCCTTTGCTTGGCTTTTTGCCTCAGCATTGCTCGATCAGTTGGGCCCCAATCCTGCTGAATATTTAATTCGCGCCACAGGCGAATGGGCCTTGCGATTTTTGTGCATCACGCTGCTGATCACGCCATTGCGCGTGACCTTGAAAATGCCGGAGTGGCTTCTGTTTCGGCGCAGTTTGGGCTTGTTGACTTTTTTCTACGCACTTCTGCATGCCGTGTGCTACAGCTTGTTTGACATGGGGTTGGCGTGGAATGACATTTGGGTCGATATCATCCAGCGGCCTTTCATTGCTGTGGGTTTTGTAGCGGCTGTGCTGCTGAGCTTGCTGGCCGCAACATCTTCCAACTGGGCCATCAAAAAGATGGGTGTGGCGCGTTGGCGAATGTTGCACCGCTGTGTTTATGCCATTGCGGCTTTGGCCATTTTGCATTTCTTTTGGATGCGCTCAGGCAAAAGAAACTTCGATGAAGTGATTGTTTATGGCACCATACTGGGTGCATTGTTAGGCTGGCGAGTTTGGCACGCTTTACAAACCAGACGCGCCAAGATGAAGGCTTAAAAAAACAAGCTTAAAAATCGCAAGTGTAAAAATCGCAGGCTCAAAAACCAAAGTGGTTTTTGTTCAGGGCACCAAGTTTTCGCCCACAAAAGTGTCGGCCGGTGTTTCGCGGTGGCGAATCAAATGCACTTGCTGGCCGTCTATCAACACTTCGGCGGCACGCCCCCGGGTGTTGTAGTTGCTGGCCATGCTCATGCAATAAGCGCCGGCGGACAACACAGCCAGGGTGTCGCCTGCTTGCACATTGAGTTGGCGATCGCGACCAATCCAATCGCCACTTTCACAGACAGGGCCCACCACATCCACCAAAGTGGTGGCACCCGCGCGGGGGCTAACGGGCACAATTTGGTGAAAGGCTTGGTACATGGCAGGGCGAGGCAAATCGTTCATGGCTGCATCAATGATGCAAAAATTCTTTTGCTCACCTGGTTTCATAAACACCACGTCTGACAAGCACACGCCCGCGTTGCCCACCAAGGAGCGGCCCGGCTCAATCATGAGCTGACGATGGCCATACCCGCGCGCATCCAATTTGGCCAGCAATTGTTGCCACAAGGTGTCGGCGGCAGGCGGCGTGTCGCCGTTGTAGTCAATGCCCAAACCGCCACCAAAATCAATGTGGTGAATGGGCACGCCAGCCGCTTCAATGTCGGACACCAAATCTAAAATTCGGTCCATGGCATCCAAGTAAGGGGTGGCCTCTGTTATTTGCGAGCCAATGTGGCAATCAATGCCCACCACGGCCAAGCCTGGCAAAGCGGCTGCACGCAGGTAAGTTTGCACAGCGCTTTCGTGCGCAACACCAAATTTATTGCCTTTCAGACCCGTCGAAATGTAGGGATGGGTCTTGGGGTCTACGTTGGGGTTCACGCGCAAACTGACAGGGGCTTTTTTACCGAGTTTCAAGGCGACATCATTGAGCACTTCCAGCTCTGCTTCGCTTTCGACATTGAAGCAACCAATCCCAAGCTCGAGGGCTTGTTGCATTTCGGTGCGTGTTTTGCCTACCCCAGAAAAAATGATTTTCTCGGGCGTGCCGCCGGCTGCCAAAACGCGGGCCAATTCGCCTCCCGACACAATGTCAAAACCACATCCCGCTTTGGCAAAGACCTGCAGCACCGCCAAATTGGAGTTGGCCTTCATGGCGTAGCAAATTTGAACTTTGCGGCCCGCAAAGCCGCGCTGGTAAGCCGCCAGCGCAGACAGCATGGACGCCTTGGAGTAAGCAAAAACAGGCGTGCCATATTGGGCTGCCACATCGGCCAGCTTCACGTCCTCCATGCACAAGGTGTTGGCTTGGTAAGCGATGTGAGGCTGTCCAGGAAGGGTGTTGGCGTTCATGGTTTGGAGGCGGGCAGATTCTGGGGAGCTGGCGCTTGCGGCGCAGCAGGAGCTGGTTGGGGAGTTTTTGATTTGGCCCCGTTTGAAAAGCCAGGCGTTAAGGTTTGCAGCAAAGTAGCGCGATCAGCAGACAAGGGATCTTGGGGATGAACCAATGGCCCTTTTTGACCGCATGCCGTCAAAGCCACCGCACAAACGCCAAGGGTTTGGGCAAGGACTAAAATTCTCAATACTTTGAACATGTCACGGATTGTAATGACCGACCTTGAATTTCTGGATACTGCTGAACGTCTTTTGTCTCGGATCGAGACCAGTTGCGATCGAATCAACGATGAAACCGATGCTGACATCGACAACCAACGGGTGGGCGGCATGATTACCATCACCTTCAGCAATCGAAGCCAGATCATTGTGAATTTGCAAAAACCCTTGCATGAAGTGTGGCTGGCCGCCAAGTCAGGGGGCTACCATTACAAATTCAAAGACGGTGCCTGGCAGGACACCAAGGGCGAGGGTGAGTTTTTTGAAAATCTTTCCCGCTTTGGCACTTCACAGTCGGGCGTCAAGCTTCAATTCTAGGAAGCGCAACTCAATTTCTGAACAGATCGAGAATTCGTTTTTTCTCGTCAGGCTCTGGCAGGCTGCCCCCCTTTTCGTTGCCCAAGCCTAGGCTGGTTACACCACCGCCCCTGGCATATTCGTCAAAGTACCACTCACCGTTGACATAGACCACGCCTTCAGGCGCGATGGCATCCATCACAGGCATGTTTTTGAGGGCAGTTTCCATGAAGCTGATCCAGACGGGCAAGCTCAAGCCGCCGCCTGTTTCACGATCGCCCAGCTTGCGAGGTGTGTCGTAGCCAATCCAAACCACTGCTGCCAAATTGCGGTGATAGCCTGCAAACCAAGCATCCATCGAATCGTTGGTGGTGCCGGTTTTGCCGTATATATCGTCACGTTTCAGGGCAACGCGGGCTTTGGCCGCCGTGCCAGAACGTGTGACCTCTTGCAGCAAACTGGTCATCACAAATGCGTTGCGAGGCGAAATGGCGCGATCGGCTTCATCGACGGGTTGTGCCGGACTGTCCACCAAAACTTTGCCTTTTTGGTCTGTCACGCGTGTGATCACGTGAGGTTGCACGCGCATGCCGCCATTGGCAAAGACCGAGTAGCCGGTGGCCATTTGCATGGGCGTGACTGAGCCTGCGCCAAGAGCCATGGTGAGGTAGGCGGGGTGTTTGTCCTCGTCAAAGCCAAATTTGGTGACCCACTCTTGGGCATTTCGGGTACCCACAGACTGCAAGATGCGAATGGAAACCATGTTCTTTGACTTGGCCAGGCCTCTGCGAACGCTCATCGGGCCTTCAAAGGTACCGTCGTAGTTTTTGGGTTCCCAAGCTTGACCGCCTGTGACGCCGGCATCAAAAAACAGCGGTCCATCGTTCACCATGGTGGCTGGGGTGAAGCCCTTTTCCAAGGCAGCCGAGTAGATGAACGGCTTGAAGCTAGAGCCAGGTTGACGCCAAGCTTGAATCACGTGGTTGAATTTGTTCTTGGCAAAATCAAACCCACCCACCAGTGCTCTGACCGAACCATCTTTCGGATTGATGGCCACGAATGCACCCTCAACTTCAGGCAATTGTGTAATTTCCCAAGTTCCTTTGGGCGTTTGAACCACCCGAATCACTGCGCCGCGTTTGATTCGGATGTTGGGACCCGCCTTGTCGGAGAGGCCAGACTGGGCAGGCTTGAGGCCATCGCCCGTGATTTCGAGTTGTTCTCCGTTTTGCCTAACAGCCACAATTTTCTTGGGGCCAGCTTCCAAGACCACCGCTGACATCACATCGCCGTTGTCGGGATGGTCTTCCAGCACATCGTCAATGGCGTCTTCCATTTCTTTGGGTGACGTTGGCAATTCGATGAATTTTTCGGGACCGCGATACACCTGACGGCGCTCAAAGTCCATGATGCCTTGACGCAAAGCTTGATAGGCAGCAATTTGTTCAGTCGATTGCAAGGTGGTGTAAACGTTCAGGCCGCGCGTGTAAGTCTCTTGGCCATACTGTGCAAACATCATTTGGCGGACTGTTTCAGCCACATATTCCGCATGAATTCGGCCCTTGTCGCTGTTGGGTCGAATGCGCAGTGGCTCAGCCTTGGCTTCGGTGGCTTGCTTGGCTGTGATGAAGCCGTTTTCTTCCATGCGCTCAATGATGTACAACTGCCTTGAGCGAGCCCGTTTGGGATTGCTGATAGGGTTGTATGCAGAGGGTGCTTTGGGCAAGCCTGCCAACATGGCCGCTTCTGCAATGCTGATGTCTTTGAGCGGTTTGCCAAAATAGGTTTCGGCTGCTGAAGCAAATCCATAGGCTCTGTTGCCCAAGAAAATTTGATTCATGTAGATCTCGAGAATTTGATCTTTGGTGAGCAAATGTTCGAGTTTGAAGGTGAGCAAAATTTCATAAATTTTGCGGGTGTATGTTTTTTCAGTCGACAAGTAAACATTGCGTGCAACTTGCATGGTGATGGTGGATGCACCTTGGCTCTTGCGCTTGCTCAAGTTGGCAACGCCAGCCCTGATGAGACCCAAATAGTCCAGGCCGCCGTGTTGGTAAAAGCGTGCATCCTCAATGGACAGCACGGCGTCTTTCATGACTTGCGGAATTTCTTTGATGGGTGTGAGGTTGCGCCGTTCTTCACCAAACTCGCCCATTAGCACGCCATCAGCGGTGTAAACGCGCAGCGGTAACTTGGGGCGGTAATCGGCCAAATCAGAGATGTCGGGAAGTTGGGGGTAGGCCATCACCATGGCCACGCCCACCACCATCAAGATCGACATCAAACCTGCAAGCACCAAACCCCCTGCCCAAAGACAAGCACGCAGCGCCCAATGCAATCGGGGTGATTCAATCAAATCTGGCTGTTGAGGTGAGTTTGCGTTGGATTTTTTGGACATGGATGAAGCGGAAAAAACCGCTGACCGCATTATAAAAAACTGCTGGGCAGAAGGCAGATTTTGAAGGTTGCACAAAGCAACTCAATTGTTGGGAATTGTAGTCCTTTCAAATCGGAATCGTGTGTTCAATCAAAGCTCTGTTGCCAGATCTTGAAAGTTCATCCGTGCTGCCCTCCCTCACACTTTGGCCCGCCGCGCCTTTGCGGTTTGTTGTAAGCGCTGTGCCTGTGCCTTTAGAGGCCTTTGATCTGCCTATTTCTAGCAGCCAAGCACGGCCAGCAGAACCTGCAGGACCACAGACAAGCCTTGTCAAAACCTGGGTTGCCATTGCCACGCAAGGTGGTCAAACACTGTTTCGAAGGGCTGTAAACCTGTCCGATCTCTTGAAGCAATTGCGCGCTGATTGTTTTGAAAATTGGCTTGATTTAAAGCATCCATCACAGCGCATTACTGCGGCGCTGATGCTTGATTCCCCTGAAATTTTAGAAAGAGAGTTGCACTGCCAAGCCCATTGGCGTCCCGATGACATCGCTGCTGAATGTTGGTTAGAAGCTGCAACTCTGTTGCAAGTGCCGGTGGCCCAGCTGTTCATGGACTTTGAAGTTCGGGTCACCGCGCAAGGTCAATGGTTCGCTAGGTATGTGGCTTGCCATCAAAGTTTGGTGCAGGCTTATCGGGCTCAACTTGCCGCATTGAATTTTCAATTGGATGTCTTCACTTCTTCGTCGCAAAGCGAAGCTTTGAGTGAGTCCTGGGGCCTGCAGCCTGAAACTGTTGCCCATGCTTTCAGCTTGCCATACCCGGGCGAGCTGGCCCACCGCTACTTTAAGTTGTTCAAAGGAAGCGATCTATGTTGAATTTGATTCGTTCATCCATACCCGAATGGAAGCGTACTTGGACTGATATCACTGGTGCATGGTGCGTGGGGTTGATTTTGATGTTGGGCACCATTTTTTGGTTGGAATCAGAAGCAGAGCGCGATATGGCCACACTGATGGTTCATTCGCTACCTGACAAGGGTTCGCAGGATTCCAAGCCTGTACAAGAAGCAGAGTCAGCCCTTTCGCAACTTGAATTGGCAGAGTTGAAAGCGCGTGTGATGCATCTTTCGCGCAGACAAGCAGAGCGTGAAGACCTCACCGATGTGCAGCACATCCTTCTGAAAAAAACTCTCAGCCCAACAGGTCAGGCCGCTCAATTTCAAAATGTACAAAGCTTGATATGGCAAAACGGCAGACTTGAGTTTGAAGCCCTGAGCGAATCTGCAGCAGATTGGCAAAGCCTGATGAACGAATTGAATGGGTTTGATCGTTGGAAAACAGCGCCCCAAGTGATTCAAACTCACCGCTCCTTAATACAAGCGACAACACAAGCGACAACACAAGCTTCACAGCGTGGGCCAAATCAGGTGACCTACGTCTTAAAGGCCCATCTTTGGACGCATGCCACAAGTGCTTCAAGCACGCCCACCAAGTCTGCCCCATGACACTCACAACATGGTTGCAGAGTTGCTTCAACACTTGTGTGGATGTTGCATCGCGCAGATGGCCAGCAGCCAGCCTGCGCTGGCGCAACCGTCAATTGTTTGCGACAGCTGAGGCAAGAGTGTGGCGCGCCATGGTGATTGGCAGTTTGAGCATGGTGTTGGTCGGCATGGGTTGGCAGATGCTCAGTGGCGCCGGCTGGATTCATTCCCATCTTGTTGAGATGGAGCAGTTGCAAGGTGAGCAGGCCACATTTCAAAACAATGCATCTTTGCTACAAATCAAGTCGGAAGCTTTGGCTTTGGGCAATGAAAAAACAAAAGCGTCACAGCTGGAATACCAATTGGCGTTGGATGACTTGATATTGGCTTGGCCAAACTCTGTACTGCGCAGCCAGTTGATCCATCGTTTACAAAGAATGGCCCATGCTCAAAACTTGCGCATTGAACAAATGACCTTGACGCCTTTGCCCAATGAACATGGCTTTGAAGCAGGTACTTTGACCTTCAATGTGAAAGGGCCTGAAATGGCCACCGCATCTTTCTGGAAAGCCCTTAATCAGTGGTTTCAAAACGGCAATTGGACTGCAATCACATGGCGCCGCCTGCCTGATGGACATTTCTCCTTGGAGGGGCAATTGCACTTGTTGTGGGACGCACAAGATGCTTTCACCGACACTGGCGTTGAATTGCAGGCAAACATTCGCAGCGCTGCCGAAGGCAATGCCAAGCTCAACGTCAATCACAACAACCTCAACATCAGCGTTCAGAAAAGCCACTTGTGGCCAGACCAGTCGCTGAGTCAAATGCGCCTTGTGGGCGCTGCTCAGTCGGTAGATCCCTCGAGCCAAGACTGGACTTGGACACTGCTTCAGTTGGGTCGACAAATTCAAGCCGTTCGGCCTGGCCAATACTTGGGCATTGAAAACCGCCGTGTCCTTTCTTTGGATACGCAGGGGCTTTGGCTGGAGGGGGGAGCAGGGACTGAGCTGAGCCTGCCCCACACTTTGCTGGCTTGGGACAAGGTGCTGCCATGAGCGGTTTCAAATGTTCAGGCTCACGCACAAAACGCTGCTTGATAGGGGCATGCCTTCAAGTTGTCTGCGTTTTGCCACTCAGCGCACTGGAAGCGGATCCAAAAATGAAATGGCGTTTTCAAAACATGGAAGTGAAGGCGTTGCTTCAATCCTTGGCTGAAATCGGTAAGCAAAACTTAATCGTTGCAGAGGGGGTGTCTGGACCTGTCAGTTTGCACTTGGCAGACATGACTTGGCGGGAAGCCTTGGCTGTGGTGGTTCAGTCCAAGAATTTGGTGGCAACGCAACAAGCGGGTGTCTTGTGGATTGGACCCAAAACGGAGGTCCCCGAACATTTAAAAACGCTTGTGATCCCTTTGAAATACGCCAAAGCGCTGGATGTGACCCAACGCTTGCAACTGTCCAGTGGCGGCGCATCTGCTGGCGCTCACAAATGGTTGAGTGCGCGGGGGTCAGTCATGGCCGATCCTAGAACCAATCAATTGTTCTTTTTAGACACGCCTGCTTACTTGAAACAACTTCAAGAGGTCATTCAACGGCTCGATATTCCGGTGCGGCAAGTGATGATCGAAGCCAAAATTGTGGAGGCGGAGTCTCAATTTGGTCAATCCTTGGGCGTTCGATTGGGAGGTGCTTTTGCGGCACCATTTGCAGCGCCTTTTTCTGCCAATGCCAAACCAGTCAATGCGGCCATCAGTGGGCAAGTGCAAGGCGGTGTAGGCGGCGTTCAGCCCTCTTACTGGTTAAATTTGCCAGCAGGTTCAGCCGGCCAAACCATCTATCCCACCCCCAGCTTTGCCGTCTCATTGTTCAACGCAGGCGCCCATCAATTTTTGAACCTTGAAATTTCGGCGCTTGAAGCCGACGGCAGAGGCAAAGTGGTGGCCAGTCCGAGGGTGATCACCACCGATCAAACCAAAGCTTTGATTGAGCAAGGCACAGAGCTGCCTTATCAAGTGAACAACGGCAATGGTGCAGCATCTGTGGCATTTCGCAAAGCCAACTTGAAGTTAGAAGTCACGCCACAAATTACCCCTGAAGGGGCTGTCGTGTTGGAGTTGGACATCTCCAAAGACAGTGTGGGGCAAATTACTGCAGCCGGGTTTGCCATCAACACCAAACATGTCAAAACTCAGGTTTTGGTGGACAACGGCGGTACGGTCGTCATTGGCGGCATTTTGGAGGCCGCCGACAAGGACGATAAGGCCCAACTACCCGGATTGGGTGAATTGCCTTGGCTGGGATGGCTGTTTAAAACCCAGCAAGCCACTCAGCGTAAAACTGAAATGCTGATTTTTGTGACCCCCAGAGTGCTGGCCGAGAACCTAAGCCCGCCGCCCTCGAATACACTTGGAGAATCAATCGTTCCTTGAATTTCTACTTTTGCTCATTATTTTTGTTGGCCTTCCAGGATCTGGCAAAACGACCATCGGCAGACAGATGGGGCGTCGTCTCGGCTTGCCCTTTTTAGATTCCGACAGCGTCATCGAGCAGCGTTTGGGTTGTTCGATTCGGGAGTTCTTCGACCGGGAAGGTGAAGAGCGTTTTCGCGACATTGAACAAAACGTCATTGACGACTTGAGCAAGCACCATCACGGCGTTTTGTCCACGGGTGGGGGCGCGGTATTGCGGCCTGTCAACCGTCAAAACTTGCATGCCCGGGGCAAGGTGGTTTATTTGCGTTCCACACCGGAAGAGGTTTTTAGAAGGCTTAGGCATGACACGCAAAGACCGCTGTTGCAAGTCAATGACCCACAAGAAAAAATAAGAGATTTATTCAGTGTTCGCGATCCTCTCTATCGTGAGACAGCGCATCATGTGGTTGACACAGGACGCCCCAGCATCAGCAAATTGCTCAATACCATTATTGGAGAGTTGTCTCTTGATGGTTTTGACACGCACCCATCACAACACCACTCACAACACCATTCAAGTCGACCATGAACGCTTTGTACACGCCCACTGAAACCGTCCGAATTGATTTGGCGGACAGAAGTTACAACATCTTGATTGGTGAAAAATTGATCGGTGAAGCGGCTACTTACGAACAGTTGCCCAAAGCCGCCGCGGCTTTGATCGTGACCAACACCACGGTTTCACCACTCTACGAAGCGGCTTTGCGCCAGGCATTGTCGGCTCATTACAAAAGCATTCACAGCATTCAATTGCCAGATGGCGAGGTGTACAAAGATTGGCTCACGCTAAACCTTGTCTTTGACAGCTTGCTCAGCCAAGCTTGTGATCGCAAAACTGTTTTGTTTGCCCTTGGCGGTGGCGTGGTCGGCGACATGACGGGTTTTGCAGCGGCCAGCTTCATGCGAGGTGTGCCCTTTGTGCAAGTGCCAACCACTTTGTTGGCGCAAGTGGACTCTTCGGTGGGCGGCAAAACAGCCATCAACCATCCCATGGGCAAGAACATGATTGGGGCTTTTTATCAGCCGCAGCGAGTGGTCTGCGACTTGGGTGTTTTGAAAACTTTGCCTGGACGTGAGCTCAGCGCGGGCTTGGCTGAAATCATCAAATATGGCCCCATCTCCGACATGGCGTTTTTTGATTGGATTGAAGCCAATATCGATGCGTTGAAAGCATGTCAGACCCAGGCCATGGCGCATGCCGTGAAGCGCAGCTGCGAAATCAAGGCTTTTGTTGTGGGGCAAGATGAACGCGAAGCAGGCTTGCGTGCCATCTTGAATTTTGGCCACACGTTTGGACACGCCATCGAGGCTGGGCTGGGTTATGGGGAATGGCTGCACGGCGAAGCGGTTGCTTGCGGCATGGTCATGGCGGCGCACTTGTCGGCCGAAATGGGATTGATCGATGCAGCATTTGTGAAGCGCTTGACGATGCTCATCGAGCGTGCAGGTTTGCCCATCAAAGGCCCCGTGTTGAATGCTCAAGACAACGCTGGCCAATACTTGGCGCTCATGTTGCATGACAAAAAATCTGTGGCGGGCGACATCCAGTTTGTCTTGATCGAAGGCCCTGGCAAAGCCCGCGTCAGTGCGGCGCCAGAGGCCATGGTGCGTGCAGTGATTGATCGTTGCTGTGCTTGAAATCTACGCATGTCATGCTGAGCAATCGCGCGGGAGGCGGCATGCCGAAGTGCCTGCGCCAACGCGCAATGACTTTCAACGGGATCGCGATCGCATCGTTCAC
>Ga0315906_10008298_pt1 | contig 12465 bp, 12 predicted proteins | sample LakEriMetagenome_4_FD_203526 | JGI IMG/M metagenome (GOLD analysis project Ga0315906, IMG submission 203526) | Freshwater fungal communities from buoy surface, Lake Erie, Ohio, United States - Buoy 2 MA122 | ecosystem: Environmental > Aquatic > Freshwater > Lake > Lake biofilm | place: USA...
AGCAATTCGGCCGCCATCAGATTATTCTTCAGCCCATCATCGAAAGTGAATAAAATATAGGGTCCTGCATTCAACTTTCCCGTGAAATAATCATCCAACTGATCCGGATTAAGCACGCTGAAATGCGTGAACAAAAAGTCAAGCAGTCGAGAAAATTGACCTGCTCTTTCCTGCGGAGTGGAGTGCATGCATAACACAAGCAATTCATCGCTTGCATAATTCCATGGGCGAAGACCATACTCGGCATTTCCAAGGAATGACTTGATTAATTTAAAAAGAGCTTGTTTCATTACCATGTATCAATATCACTGCGAAACATCCACCAGTTACCCCAATCGGTTACACGCTCAGCAATAGGACCCTTTGCTATGAAATAAATCTTTTTATCGATTGCTCGCATACCGAGTTCGATCAGAATTCGTGAAAATTCCTTCGACTCGTGATTAACAGCAAAAGAAATCAGGGTGAAATTCGCATTTCGCTTCACTTCTCGAATAAGGCTTTGTATTGCTCTGCGTATAAAATCTTCTTCTGGGTGGGTAGTCAAGAACTTACCGATTACAAGCTCTCGGATCAAGCGCTTACGCCTCTGCGCCTTCATCTCAAAAAACGCCTTCTTGCCTTGCCATTCGAATGTATACCGGTAAAAATCGCCTATTTCATATCCAAAACGATACTGATCAAAATCGGACCGCTGAGCTACATAAACAATTGAAGAATCAGCCCTGAAATCATCGGCTGATCTGTTTCCCCAAGCCTTTCTCAGCTGCCGCTCCGGATTGGAAAACAAAGAGAGAATGGGGTTCATTGGTTTTATATACCACTGTAAATTGAACGGATTCTTCCATCCATTTCGCATGAATGAATTGTAGGAGGCTTCAACAGGAAAACCAATCAGCAATTCCGCATTGAACCCACTTTCAGGCTCATGAATGTAGTTGAGCATTTTACCGAACAGTCCCTTTCCCCTGTAATCCGGATGTACCAGCGAGTTTCCGCTTTGATAGGACTTCAATTCCTTTCCAGTTAGTGTAACCGGCCAATAAAAGAATGATTGAAATCCTGCTACTCGCTCTCCGTCCATCGCCACGATACGGATACACTCTTTACTTTGAAACTCTTGCTCATAGAACTGACCAAAAAGCGTATCGAATTGTTCAGCCCCCGTTGCATACTCTAAGTTGAACAGAGCAACCACCTGAGGCCGCATCCAATCTTCATACTTTTGAATCGTCATAGTCTGCCCTTAATTTGCAGCGAAGATGAAAAGAATTCTTGTTCTTTATAAAGAATTAGCCGGTTACTTTATCGCCTGTCTCGATGAATTATGCCTGAAGCATGATACGCAGGCTGATGTGGTTGCGTATCCGGTGAATGCCGATGCGCCATTTCGGTTTGAGCACTCAGCACGCATCCAACTCTTTTCGCGCACTACCATTTCTGATAAAGATCTCCTGAGAATGATTGCTGCTAATGACTATGATTTAATTTTTACCGGTGGTTGGTTCGACAAAGGCTACCTCCGTGCATTAAAAACGCGCAAATGTCCGGCTTTACTCGGTTTCGATAACGCCTGGAACGGATCAGCCAAACAACGCATCTCGGCAATGTATGGCCGACTGTTTATTAAGCCCTTATTTGAATATGCGTTTGTGCCCGGTGGCCGGCAAGCATCGTTTGCAAGTCAACTCGGGTTTTCAGAAGAAAAGATTATTCGAGGTGCATACTCATGCGATGTCCCAAAATTTTCCAGGGTGATATTGCAACAACAAGCAAAAAACAGACTCATATACGCCGGACGTTACTCGCCGGAAAAATTTGTGTTGCCTCTTTTCAATCTATTTCATGCCCTCGCCGACAAAGACTTTCCAAATTGGGAGCTACACTGCATAGGAACCGGACCTTTATGGAATGAGCGACTGGAATCACCCCATATATTTCATCATGGCTTTATGCAGCCCGATGAACTACTTGCCTTCATGCAAACAGGAAACGGATTTGTGCTTCCTAGCACGTTTGAACCGTGGGGGGTAGTAGCCCACGAATTTGCTGCAGCGGGTTATCCGTTGGTACTTTCAGACGCAGTAGGTGCTGCAGAAACATTCCTCGAGCCTGAAAAAAACGGATTTCTTTTTCCTGCAAGTAACGCTGCTGAACTAGAAAACGCCCTGCGCAAATTGATGTCGCAAGATCCCGAACAGTTGAGAGCCATGGGTCGTCACAGCCAATTGCTAGCTGAAAGAATAACTCCAACAACCTGGGCAGAAAGCATCTATCGTATAATGCGATAAGTTCTGTTTTACAACCTCAATGATTGTCGACATCACTTCCCCTCTTACCTTTCCAACCGCAAGAAAAACAGCATGTGTGGCATAACCGGTATAGCACGTTTTAACCATCGCGATGAATGTGTAGAAAAAGTACGCATCATGAACCGGCACATCGCTCACCGAGGTCCGGATGCTGAAGGTATTTGGTCGCATGATTTCTGTGTTCTCGGACATCGCCGTCTTTCTATCATCGATACATCTGCGGCAGGAAATCAACCCTTCAAATCGGATGATGAAAGCCTTGTTGTTGTATTCAACGGTGAGATTTACAATTACCTTGAGCTTCGAAAAGAACTTGAAAGCACCCATACTTTCAAAACGCAAACAGATACAGAAGTCATTATCGCTGCGTATAAGAAATGGGGGGTTGACTGTGTAAGTCACTTCTTTGGAATGTTCGCATTCGCGCTATGGGACAATAAACAGGCTCAACTGCTCATAGCGCGCGACCGACTCGGTGTAAAACCTTTGTACTACTCGGAAACAGAGCACGGTTTTGTTTTTGCATCTGAACTGCGGGCTATCCTTTCTACTGGATGGGTTGAGCGTCGAATTGCAGCGAATGCTGCTGCCGATTATTTGCGTTATCAAACCGTTCATGCTCCAAATACCATTATTGAGGGTGTACAAATGCTTATGCCGGGGCATCGCATGGTCATTGATAGCAAAGGCATTCATACAGATAGATGGTGGGACTTGACAGACAGCCGTGTTCGATTGGTTGGTTCTGAATCGAAAGAAAGTATTTACAAGCACGTCAATGAGCTTTTGAGTTCGAGCGTGGAATTGCGCATGCGCGCCGATGTTCCCTTCGGCGCTTTTTTATCAGGTGGTATTGACTCGAGTATTGTAGTGGGGTTGATGAGTCGAATTTCGGCGCATCCTGTCAACACGTTTTCAATCACATTCAACGAGCAAGCATATGATGAAAGTCCTTACTCAGAATTGATTGCCAAACGATTCAATACGAAGCATACCGCCATAGAGCTCAGCGCAGAGCATTTCTTGCGCATGATGCCTGAGGCACTGCACGCCATGGACCACCCGAGTGGTGACGGACCCAACACCTATGTAGTTTCAAAGGCCACACGCGATGCCGGTGTTAAAATGGCATTAAGCGGGCTCGGTGGCGACGAAGTGTTTGCAGGTTACGATGTGTTCAGACGCATGAAAGCGCTCGAAACAATACAATGGTTGAACAGTCTACCACTCGCTATTCGTAAAAACGTCGGCCTCCTCATGCGAGCAGTCAAACCTTCTGCAGCATCGGAAAAAATCGCTGCTGCGCTGGCTCAAGAAAGAATCGATTTAGCACATTTCTATCCGCTTACGCGCCAAGTACTCTATGACAGTGAAGTAAGTCGACTGCTCAAATTCAGGCCGGAAGAAAGAAATTGTGTGGAGCTGCTGGCACAGGCCGTAAGCGGCACCCGAATGCCAACTCTTTCCAAAGTAAGCGTGCTCGAAATTTCCACTTACATGCAAAATGTGTTGCTGCGCGATGCCGATCAAATGAGTATGGCACATGCATTAGAAATTCGAGTTCCTTTTCTGGACCATCGCCTCATCGAGTTTGTTTTAGGAGTGAGCGACCTTTATAAATTTCCTCACACACCCAAAGAACTGCTTACCGCATCAGTTGGAGACCTAATACCCCGTGAAATTATAGACCGACCCAAAATGGGATTTACTTTTCCCTGGGCCGTTTGGATGCGCCACGAATTGAAAACATTTTGCGAAGAGCAATTGCTGGCGCTGCAGCAGGTAGAAGTGCTTCAACATGATGAGGTGATGGGACTATGGAAACGATTCCTCGGAGGCGATAAACGTATTACCTGGTCGCGTATTTGGCCATTAGTAGTCTTAGGACATTGGGTAAAACAACACGATGCACACTAGAAGAAAAATACTCGTGTTCAGCGATTGGTTTTTACCCGGCTACAAAGCCGGGGGCCCAATACGTTCCTTGGCCAACCTGGTGCACAATCTTGATTACGACTTCTGGATTGTGACACGCAATAGCGATCACCACAGTGTTCAACCATATGAAGGTATTCCCGATAGTTGCTGGACAAAGCATCGCAGCAATGTTCAGGTTTATTACACTGATGAGAAAAAAGTAACTGCAGCCTTCGTTCAGCAAATTCTCGAAGAGCATTCATTCGATTACATCTATTTCAACTCTCTGTTTTCGCCAACCTTCACGCTTCTTCCCCTGCGTGTAGCCCGCAAAATGGGGCTTTCAGAACGTTGTGTGTTAGCCCCCAGAGGGATGCTCAAGCCGGGAGCACTTTCCATTAAGGCAAATAAGAAAAAAGTTTTTTTAGTTGTTTCACGCATGCTTGGTTGGTTCAAAAACATACGTTGGCATGCGACCAATGAGCAGGAGCAACAAGAAATAAAGCATCATTATGGTAAATCATGCAGGGTTTTTATTGCACCAAACCTTGCCACCGTTATAGAGCAAAACAGCGAGATTGCTCTCAAAGAAAGTGGGACATTGAGATTAGTAAGTATTGCGCGCATCAGTTCCGAAAAAGGAATACGCGAAGCATTGTATTTTTTAAAAGCAGCAGAATTAAAAACAGGTGTAGAGTGTGTCTTTTTTGGAACACAGCAAGACGAAGAGTACTTGCATGAATGCAAACAACTAGCTTCTGAAATTACAGGCGCTGCTATATCGTTTCCAGGCGAAATCGCTCCGGAAGAAATTGCATCTGCACTGCAAAACGCTCATTTCTTTTATATGGCTACTTGGGGTGAAAACTTTGGTCACGCCATAGCGGAAGCGTTGCAACATGGAAAGCCTGTAATCATAAGTGATCGAACGCCCTGGCGCAATTTGGACTCGGTAAAAGCTGGCTGGGATCTGGCACTTGAAGAAGATGTTTTCACTGGAGTTATTCGAAGATGCCACGCCATGTCACAACAAGAATATAACGTATGGAGCACGGGAGCGAAAGCATTCGGTCGCGCTCATGCCAATGACCCACGCCACCTTCAAGCTTATTATTCCCTATTCGAATAAGTTTCATGCATCTTTAACACCGTGCTAACGCTGTCGGTCGTTACCTTCGGCGCAACTTTCTTCTACATGAACATCGTTATACTTTCTCGCGACCCTAAGTTGTACAGTACGAGGCGACTCGTTGAAGCCGGCGAACAGCATGGACATAATATGCGTGTGCTCGACCATCTAAAATGCAATCTCGTTATCGAGAAAAAGAAACCGAAAGTCATTTATAGAGGTGAAGAAATCAGCAATGTCCATGCAGTTATTCCTCGCATCGGTGCATCGGTTACTTTCTATGGAACAGCGGTGGTGCGACAATTCGAAATGATGCACGTGTTCAGTGCAGTAGAATCACAAGCTCTTGTGCGCTCTCGCGACAAACTGCGCAGCATGCAAATACTCTCGCGTGCCGGTCTTGGCCTGCCAAAAACAGTTTTCAGTAACTATTCGAAAGACGTCGATAAGATTCTGGCAGAAGTAGGTGGCACACCCGTCGTAATAAAACTTCTTGAAGGTACGCAAGGACTCGGCGTTGTGCTAGCCGACAATGATAAAGCAGCCATCAGTGTAATGGAGGCATTCAACGGATTAAAAGCGCGTGTAATCGTTCAGGAATTCATTCGCGAAGCAAAAGGCGCAGATATTCGTGCATTTGTAATTGACGGGCAAGTAGTAGGCGCTATGAAACGTCAGGCAAAAGAGGGAGAGTTTCGGTCAAACCTGCACCGCGGAGGTACTGCTGAGGTTATTACACTCAGCCGTCAAGAAGAGATAGCAGCTATCAAGGCAGCCAAAGCTCTCGGTCTTGGAATTGCAGGGGTAGACATGCTTCAAAGTGATCGCGGACCTCTCATCATTGAGGTAAACTCGTCACCCGGATTAGAAGGCATTGAAGGCGCAACGCAAAAAGATATTGCTGGCGAGTTTATCAAATTCATCGAAAAGCACGTTGACCATTAATGCGAGAATATCGCACGGTCGACCACATAGGTGTCAACAGGATTCACACACAGCACGGGGATCTGCGCTTCATTGGTAATCACCTGTTGTTCGTAATTGCTGCTGAAGAAACTCATGATGCTGTTGTCGTAGAAATTCATGATGCAAATTAAATCGGCATCAATACCGGCTGAATATTTCAACAAATCACGCACGAAGTCGTCCGACTTATTCTCCGTGATTTCTACGTTGTATGGAATACCCTTTTCCTCCAGATATTCTTTGGCAAAAATGATATTGCGCTCCAATTGATTGCGAAGGAACTCATCAGTTTCACCGGGTGAAATAAGGTGTACCTCCGAGCCAAAATACTTGGCCATATCCGCCACAAGGCTAAGCTTCTGTTTCGTCTCCTTATGCAAGTCGAGCGGCACGACCAGCTTTCTGTAGCCGTGTTCACGGATATCTCTTTCTTGAACCACAATAAATGGAACAGAACTTTCGGTTACGATTTTCAGAGCGCGACTTCCGGTCAAGAACTGCATGCCACGCATACCATGTGTTCCCATGATAATCAGATTGGCCTCAATCTCTACGGCAACCTTATCAATGTCTTCAAAGATGCTTCCGATACGGGCTATTACTCCAATGTCGACATTATTCTCGCGTTTAACCCGCTCGCGCAAAGATTCTAATTTCAGGCGCGCCTCAGCAATATGCTTCTTGTTATCCACTACGTGCATGACGTGAATCGATGCCTTAATCGTGCCTGCCACCAATAATGCATGTTCAATGGCTGTATCGCTGACTTTAGTGAAATCAGTAGGTACGAGAATTTTTTTGTCGTTGTTCATAAGGTTTCTGTATGCACGGCAAATGTACACACCTCTTGCTCTCTCCGAGGATTCAAGACTTAAAATAGTGTAGACAATGATTTATGAAGCCTTCTGGGTCTTCGGCATGCAGCCAATGACCAACCTCCGGCATAATCTCGAAGCTCGCATTGATAACCAACTCGCGAATCGATGCATAATCTGCCTCAGGCACATAGTGACTTCTTCCACCTGTCAAAAACAGAGCGGGCGAGTCAATTCGTTCACGGGGTAAGGCCGCCATCAAATATTCACGCTCTTGGTAAAGCGATTCCAGATTAAAACGCCAATCGAGAACTCCAGGTTCCTTCCAATACAAGTTTTTGAGGAGAAACTGAAGTGTTCCCTGGTCCGATATAAAGTTTGAAAGACGCTCCTCTGCCATCTTACGCGTTGGGCAATGCGATGCATCTACGGCAAATAAACCTTGAAAGACTTGTTCGTGATGTGGCGGATATGCTTTCATTCCCATGTCGGCTACAACCATGCGGTCAATCAAAAATCCATACTGCTGTGCAAATCGCATAATGGTTTTGCCACCCATGGAATGTCCAATAAATCGGATATCACGCAACCCCAAGTCCGCAACAAGTTCGAAAAGGTCGTGGGCCATAACATCATAATTAATCTGCGCTGCGTGCGGAGAATGCCCATGATTACGCTGATCAATAAGATAAACCGTGTGCGTTTGGGCGAAGACACGAGCATGCGTCTGCCAATTATCGGAACTGCCGAATAGTCCGTGCAAAATCAAAAGTGGAGGGCCCTCGCCCATCGAACGATGAAAAAGCCTCATATATCCTGTAATTCCCTTTTATAGATGCTCACCGTATTCTCCAACCCCCAATATAAAGCATCACTTATCAAAGCGTGACCAATGGATACCTCCAATAGTCCGGGAACATGTGTAGCGAAGTATCGTAGGTTTTCTGCGGAAAGGTCGTGTCCTGCGTTCAGCCCCAACCCATATTCCTTGGCTGCTATTGCCGTCTCGGTAAAAGGGCGGACAGCCTGCTCCCGATTTGTCGCATAACCTACCGCATACGATTCCGTGTACAACTCAATGCGGTCAGCTCCGGTCTCGGCAGCCATCTTCACCCTTTCAGGCATTGGGTCGAGGAACAGACTCACCCGCATGCCCGCGGTCTTCAATTTCATGACCACCTGTTTCAGGAAATCGAAATGTACCGGAACATTCCACCCCGTATTCGAAGTAATGGCATCGGGTGGGTCGGGCACCAGCGTTACCTGATGAGGCTTTACCTCCATAACCATGGCTATGAACTCATCGGAAGGATAACCCTCAATGTTAAACTCCGTGGTAACAGCTTGTTTCAGAAGAAATACGTCGCTCCGGCGTATATGCCTTTCGTCGGGGCGAGGATGCACCGTAATTCCATCAGCTCCGAAGCGTTCAATGCGCCGCGCAGCCTCTATCACATCAGGCACGTTGCCGCCTCGCGCATTGCGCAGGGTAGCAATTTTGTTGATGTTAACACTTAGTTTTATCATAGGGCGAATTGGGTGCAAAGAAAAGAGCAGAATGGGTCATACAGGGCACACACCCTGAAAGGAAAAATCAAAGGAGGTACATTTACCCGTCCCTTGTGAATAAATTGTCAAACTTTAGTGAAGTAAACGGTTGGAGATTGCAACTTTTAAGGCGCTGACTCGGTTTAACGAATCAGAAACCCTAATAATACACCCACAGTGATTACATCTAGCAAACTGTTGACTTCGGAAATACCATCATTGAGTGCTCATGACGAGCCAATGAATGCTCTGGATCTCATGGATCAGTTCCGAATTTCACACTTACCGGTAATTGAAAACAACAAATTACTCGGCTTAATCGCGGAGGATTCACTTATGGATTTGGAAACCTTGCAAGGGGATCCCACAGGACTGCCTCTCATTCGGGCATCTGTGCAACCCGACACCCATATACTCGACATCCTAAAACTTGCAAGTGAACATCGTTTGAGTATCATTCCGGTCACCGATGCAGACAATAACTACCTCGGGTCGATTCGCTTAGAGGATTTGGTAGAACAAATGTCCGAGATGCAAGGGGCGAATCAGCGTGGTGGCATATTAGTATTGGAAATGTGGGATAAGGATTACAGTATGCAGCAGATTTCACGCATTATAGAGGAAAACAATGCAAAAATTCTAAGCACTTCAGTAAGCCCAGGCGAGGGTGGAAAAATCGAGGTAAATATTAAAATTAATCAGCCCGACCTCAATGCCATTATCAGCAGCTTTGAGCGTTTTGGTTATAACGTTAAAGCCAACTATCAGGAATTGGCCTACACAGAAGACCTTCGCAAACGTTACGACGAGTTGATGCGAATTCTAAACATTTGATTCTCCCGATTTCGTTCAAAATCTATGGAAGCCATTCGTAAATAACGAATGGCTTCTTTGTTACTTTGCATACTAAAGAAAGGAAAAGTGAAAATTGCCCTTTACGGAAAACGATTCGATGATGAGTTCATCAACAGCATCGAGAAGTTGTTGGATTCACTGGTGCGAAGAGGCATTGGTGTTTCGATTTATGAAAAATTCTACCTCTTCTTAACCCAAAAAGTAACCCTGCCGAGCACTATCGAAATTTTCAGAACGACTGAGGATCTTCAAGGCATTTCGTTCCTTCTGAGCGTAGGGGGCGATGGTACATTACTAGAGACAGCAGCCATTATTCGCGATACACGCATACCCGTACTAGGCATTAATACGGGTCGGTTAGGATTTTTATCGCCTATTTCCGGCAATGATATTGACCAGGCGATTGAAGCCTTGGTCAATCAAGATTTCACACTCGACAAGCGCTCGCTGATTGAGGTGAAAAGTGCACAACTTGATTTCGGTGATTTCCCTTTTGCGCTCAACGACGTAACCATCACAAACAAACAACGCAGCAGCATGATTACCATTCATGCTTATGTGAATGACCAGTTTATGAGTACATACTGGGCCGACGGCCTCATTGTGGCCACACCTACCGGGTCTACAGCCTATTCGCTGAGCTGCGGGGGGCCCATTGTGATGCCGGAAAGCAATAATGTCATTCTTACCCCTATTGCTCCTCACAATTTAAATGTGCGTCCATTTGTGTTGCCCAATACCGGGAAAGTCTCCCTGCGCGCAGAAGGCCGTGAACCCCATTTTACATTAACCCTCGATAGCCGATCATTCGTTGTCGATAATGAAACAATTATTGACCTTACCCGTGCTAATTTTGAATTTCATCTGGTAAGTTTAGCCGGTTTCGGATTCTTCAATACCATTCGCCAGAAAATGGGTTGGGGACTCGATGCTCGCAGTAAACGTATTTAAACCCAAACCTTTTTCTATAACCTGCCGTAGAAGTGCAATAGATGAAAAAACCCCACGTTGCCATAGCCGTGAAAACCATCCTTACACTCTGCATAGCCATGATGTCTGTGCCTATGTTGGCGCAGAAAAACAAATTTGAACGCAGCAAGGATGTAGGACTGCTTTTCGGCACAAGCTATTATATCGGGGAAGTGAATCCGTATAAGCACTTCGGAACGCGGATGAAAGCTGGTGGTGGAATCTCTTTTCGCAACAACTTCAACCGCCGTTGGACGTTAAAAAGCAGCGTGCTCTATCACGTCGTAGAAGCCTGGGATTCTGACAGTGAAGACCCCTGGATTCGAAACCGCAATTTGAGCTTTCGCAATCAAGTCATTGAAGGAAGTGTTCAAGGTGAACTCAACTTTTTCAATTATCAATTAGGGAACTCGAAGTTTCCTATATCACCCTATTTGTTTGGTGGTTTGGCCTATTACCGAATGCGGCCCATGGCTCAATATCGGGGAACGTGGTATGAACTTCAACCCCTTGGAACAGAAGGTCAGGGTACAGAATTCGGCGAGGAAAAGTATAAGACCTCTATGTTTTCCGTTCCGTTCGGAGCGGGTGTCAAGACCAACCTTTTCGCCATTTTCGGTCTCAGCATCGAATGGGGTGTGCGGAAAACCTGGACCGACTATTTCGATGATATTTCCGGAAAATACATTGACCCAGGACTCTTGGCCGATCTAAACGGAGAGCTGGCCGCCGTTCTTTCTGACCGCAGTTTACAGAAGGAAATACCGAATACCGCAGGAAACAACAATGGCGGTTTACAGCGAGGTGACTCGGGAAGAAAAGACTTCTACTTCTTCTCAATGGTATCACTCAATATTCGCCTCGACCGCAAAGCAACTACTTGCTGGGAGCACGAATAGTCGATAACTTCGTTTTTCAACCTTTTTTAGGAGTCGGAAAAGGGTTTATAAACCCGTAAATTTGCCTGTCCCGAAGAGCTTGTGCCGGGAAGGAATTCATGAGTTTACTGGAAAAAATTGATAAATCGCGGGTGCCCCGACATGTTGCCATTATCATGGACGGCAATGGACGATGGGCTAAAAACCAGGGAAAAGAGCGCATCTTTGGACACTCTCATGGTGTTGAGTCGGTTAGAGCCGCGCTCAAGGCTGCAACACGCAGCGGTGTTGAATTTCTTACGCTTTACGCATTTTCTACTGAAAACTGGAACCGCCCGAAGGAGGAGGTAGACGCGCTGATGAATCTATTAGTTCAAACCATTGTAGGCGAACTACCGGAGCTCGACGAAAATCAAGTTAGACTGCATGCCATTGGTGATTTGGATAAGCTTCCTCCAGACTGTCATAGTGAACTGAAGCGAGCCATTCAACATACTTCGCAACACAACCGGGTAAACCTCATTCTCGCCCTTAATTACAGTGCTCGGTGGGAAATTATCAATGCCGTTAAACGTGTTGTAGCAGAAGGTTACAAGAAGGATGACATCGACGATGATCTTTTTGCATCCAAGCTTTCTACCGCGGCATTTCCAGATCCCGAGCTGCTCATTCGCACCAGCGGGGAAGAACGAATCAGTAATTTCCTGCTATGGCAAATTGCGTATGCCGAATTGTATTTCACCGACACGCTCTGGCCCGACTTTCGTGAGGAAGACTTCTTTGCTGCGATTGTCGATTTTCAATCACGTGAGCGACGATTCGGCAAGACGTCGGAACAAATTGCCGCCGAAACATTCTTTGTAAACCCTACTCCTGAAGCATAGAAAAGACATGATAATGAGAGTGAATTTCTTTCCGAAATGTTTGATGGGTAGACTGAATATTCAAACCCTATTTCTATTTTTTCTATTCTGTGCAATCTCAGCTGCCTCGAAAGGTCAAACCATCATCGGTGATCAGGTTGATTATGCCGCTCCTCTGAACTATCGTATTGCGGGTATCTCGGTAGTAGGATC
>Ga0315906_10008300_pt1 | contig 12464 bp, 10 predicted proteins | sample LakEriMetagenome_4_FD_203526 | JGI IMG/M metagenome (GOLD analysis project Ga0315906, IMG submission 203526) | Freshwater fungal communities from buoy surface, Lake Erie, Ohio, United States - Buoy 2 MA122 | ecosystem: Environmental > Aquatic > Freshwater > Lake > Lake biofilm | place: USA...
ATACTGATGGACGTGAAGGATTAAAATCATTAGAGCTGTTAATTGCAATATATCTCTCTGCACGAGATGGCAAAAAGGTATGTTTACCTTTACAATATTAGGATAAAGAAGTTATGAATCGTAAGGTTATATCTGCTAGTGTGTTTTGTTTGTTTTTTGTATTAGCTATATTAATATGGACTACAAATAAGGGATATGACCTTACGGATAATGGATACTATTTAATTTCTGCATTGTATCCTCAAGATATAAAAGTATCGATGAGTTCTTTTGGCTTATACGTAAATCTTTTAAGTAAATTAAATCACAGCATGATTTTTTTACGTGTATCTTCAATTTTACTGAATCTTATTTCAGTAAGTTTTCTTGTCTATGCTTTTCTAAATTTCTTTATTAATCTCAAGATTAAGTCGCCTTTATTTTCTCAAAATAGTGCATCACCAAACGGTGTATCACCAAACGGTGTATCACCAAACGGTGTATCACCAAACGGTGTATCACCAAACGGTGTAGAACCAAATGGTGTTCCGATTAGTTTATTTATTTGCGTGGTAAGTTTTGTTTTTATTTTTAGCTGCTTTCAGTTTAAAATTCCATTAGATCTAAATTATAACTCATTAAGCGCATACTTTTCCTATTTGTTATTGGGTTCTTTATTTATTGCATTAAAGAAAATAGAAGAAGCTAAAAGTATAAAGGTTATTCTTACGATAATAGGTTTTATAATTGCTAATATTTTCTTTATTAAATTCACCACGGGTATACTATTATTTATTGTATTTACTCTTTTTATTTGCATATACTTATCATCTTTGAATCCCAGATGCTTCTGTCCTGGACTTTGTCAGAGGTATAAAAAATTCTTCTCATGTACTTCTATGTACACGTCGTCGTATTTTTTAAACCTCTTTCGCATCCAGAAATCAAATACTTCGAGTATATATCAATCAGGTAAACAGCAAAATGTTCTTGCAAGTGTAGGGCTACCACATAGTATATCATTGCGAGATAGATACACGCTTCTATCGTGGCAATCTGCATTAATGTTTTTGATTTTGGGTTTAATCATTGGTAGTGGCGTGTTTTTCTTGGTATTACAATCTCCGCATGAGTGGTTTTTATCTATAATATACTGGTTTGCATATAACAAATTATTACTTGCAGCAACGCATGGTCCGCAACTAATATGGCAGTATTGCAAAAGTCTGTGCAAGATGTTTTCAGTATCCTTTATACTAAGTATTATATTAATTATAGCTGCACATTTTGTAGTTAGAGTATTTAAATCTGGCAAATATATTGGTTCTTTAAAAGTTATAGCAAATTGTCTTTATGGTATTTTGTTTATTTATGGTATGATTTTCTTACCTTTTACTCATACAAATGGTAATGTTGCCTTATCTACTACATATTTTTTGATGGTAGAGTTTTTTGTTACTATATATTTAATTTTTATTTATGACAAAAATAAGTACATTCAGTACATTCCACTAACTAGTGGGTCGCCTATTCATGAAGCATTAAAAATAAAAATGATTTGTTTATTATTATTTATTCTACCATTTTGCATATCTTTTGGAACTGATAATAATATAGCTACGCATATTATTTATGAGCTTGCTCCATGGGGGATACTTGCTGTTATCCTTTATAATATGCTGGAATTTAAGATTAAACAATCCAAATACTCAATAATTCCGATAGTGTTAATTGCGTGTGTTATGTTTAAAACACTTGTATTATCTATATTATTTGAGCCATATCGTTTATTTGATAGCTATTTTCAGCAAAATGTAGCAACTAATATTAACAATAATACTTTATTGCTAGATAAGCAAATGTCGCATATTATTGGAGATGTAAAAGACAAATTAATAAATTGTGGTTTTAAAGATGGGGATTATATTATCCCATTATACAATTATTCTGGATTAATCTTTGCGGTTAATGGTAGAATTCCTAATTGTGCTTGGTATACAGGTGGTGCATCTGGTAGCTTAAAAGCAGCGGAGTATTGTATAAATCTGGATGCTACAATAGAAGTCAATCAGGCTTATGTTTTTGTTACTCATAAAAATATACAAGAAAATATTATTCCTCATTTAAATATTGGTAATCTATCTTTTCCTCGTGATTATAAGCTATGTGGATTAGTTACTGTTCCAAATAATATGCGCTTTACTACAGGGGACAGCTTTATTAAACAAATTGATATTTATAAACCAAATAGGTAAATATAAATGATGAAATTTTTTAACAAAAAAAAGCCATTTTACTAAAAATGTATTTAAGTTGATGACAGGGATTATAATTGTACAACTGGTTACTTTTTTATCTTAGCCAATAATCACTCGGTTATATAATCCCCACGATTATGGTATCTTTGCGACAATACAAGCGATAATTATATTACTAGCATATCTTAGTTCGCTTTGTTATGATAGAGCTATTGTGGTTGCAGAAAATGATTTTGAATCTTTGGCTCTTACAAAAATTTGTATAAAAATAATTATTCCATTTTCAATTATATTTTTATTTATCTTATTAATTCCTGAATGTTCAAAACTCATCATAAATTATAATTTACCATTGTATATCAAATTCATTATTTTTATATGGCTTATAATAGCATCAATTAATATTGTGCTCCAAAGTCTAAATACACGATATAAGTTATATAAACAAATGTCAATTAGACAAATAAAGTCTTCCATATTAAGTACAATCTTACAAACATTATATGGTATTTTACATTTCGGATTTTTAGGCTTATTATTATCGTATGTGATATCTGCTATTTACGGTGCTTATTTATTAAGTAAAGGTTTTACAAAAAAACTTATTCAATTACCCGTTACAAATACAAAAGAAATCATATATAAATATAAAGGGTTTCCCAAGTATCAGTTACTAGGTGTTATTCTTGATACCGGTTCAATGCAATTAGTAATTATATTAATTAATAGTTTTTTTGGAGCAGAGTTGGCTGGACAATATTCATTAGCTAATAAGGTTTTGGCGATTCCTATGACATTAATTGGTGCAACATTTGCTCAAGTATTTTATCAGGAATTTTCCGAGCGGTTTAGTCAAAATAATGCGCCACTTAAATTTTTATTAAATACATGGAAGAAATTATTTATTTTAGGTATAATTCCTATTGGGGTTCTATTTTTATTTAGTGAACCACTTTTTATATTTGTTTTTGGTAATAAATGGTATTTGGCTGGTTGGTTTGCCAAATATTTATGTATCATGACTTTTATTATGTTAATTAGTGGTTCAACTAGCTCGGCTTTAATTGTTATAGGAGAACAACGTTGGTTTTTATTTATAACATTTATATATTTTATATTTAGATTGTTTTCGGTATATTTGATGAAATATCAATCATTGAAGTTTGGCTTGTGTGTGTTTATTTTATTAGAGGTTGTGGCAATTATCCTCTACAACATTCCTATATTACTCAGTCTGCGGCGTCTGCATCAATCCTAACTGTGTTGATTTGACACTTATGTATATTATAGCTTACGCATACTAGCAATGTTTTACTTAGTCTATGGGCTCTAGCATCAATTTTAAATTTTCATTGCGAGTCATTACATGGTAATGATGCGGCAATCTGAGCTTTCAATAATTAAGCGTCTATGAAATAAAGTAACTGGCTTAACGTAATTAGTCTAACTATGGTATAATTTTTAAAATTTTATTTGTAATTTAAGGTCATAAATAGCATATGAATAAACTAGAGGAAGTCTCTCAATTAAAAAAGCAGCTAGATAATAGCAGGCCGCTACATCAAATAACATTAGAATCGATAGTGGCTGATTTAAGATTAAAATATACTTATAATTCAAATGCACTGGAGGGTAATACTTTAACTATATATGAAACTAAAGCTATTCTTGACAACGGTGTTACAATATCTGGTAAGCCTCTTCGCGAGCATTTAGAAGTAATTAATCATGATAAAGCAATAGATTTATTGTTAGATTATGTAAAGAATAAAGTACCTTTAAACTTAAAAAGTATTCTATCTTTTCATGAGATTATTTTACGCCAAATTAATGATGATTGGGCTGGAAGACTTAGAAACATTCCTCTTAGAATCAGTGGTTCTCAACATGTGCCAATTAGCCCAGCTAAAGTATATACTGCGATGGAAAGCTATATAACAGATATGGAAAAATCTAGAGAAAAGCTCCACCCAGTTGTATATGCAGCTATTGCACATGCGCGCTTAGCCAACATACAGCCGTTTATTGATGGTAATGGTAGAACTTCACGATTGGTTATGAATATGGAGCTAATGAAAAGTGGCTACCCTATAGTGCTTATTGATGTAAACGATAGAGCCTTATATTGTAGATTACTAGAGCTGGGAGATATAAATAATGATTATACTGAATTTACTGATTTTATTGCTGATTGCGTAAAAAAATCCTTAAAAATTTACTTAGATGCTATTGAGCAAAGTTAAGTATACTATTGGCAATGGTTTTAAATTTATTTTATTCGTAATACAAGGGTAACAAAATGTCAAATGAAAAAAATATAAATCAATCAAATAGTTTTATTAAACATATTCATTTAGAAAATTATAAATCAATTCTTAAGGCTGATATTAGTTTAACAAATCTTAATATCCTTATTGGTGCTAATGGAGCAGGGAAAAGTAATTTTATTAGTTTTTTTGCATTTTTACAACAAATGCAAAAAGAGAATCTACGAAATTATGTTTTAAGTAAAGGTGGACAAGATGCCTTTTTGTATTATGGGATAAAGCAGTCCAACTATTTAGCTGCAACTGTTAAATTTATTGCAAATGGGATGGAAAGATTAGATTTTGGTGCAGATGTTAGTTATGACATTAGTTTACAATCTACGAATGATGGCTTTTTTAAATTCAATTATGAAAAAATCTTATCGCATGAACCAAATGGAGATGAGGCGTATGTTGCTAATCTAAATAATAGTAGTTATGAGTCACAAATTGAGAACTTATCACATATAGCATATGGAAAAGCAAAAGATAAAACATTTGATAGTGCAAATTCAGTAGATCTTGCGTCTGCTATGGCTCTCTTATATAGAAATTACTGTTTGGCTATTCAAGTATTCCATTTTCATGACACAAGTGATAGCTCTCCATTAAAAAGCATAGTAAATAAAGATGATAATTTATTTTTACGTTCCGACGGTGCAAATATTGCAGCTATGCTTAAATTGGTTTATGATAAACATCCAGAATATTATCGCTTAATTATTGATACAGTGCGTATGGTAGTTCCTGATTTTCATGATTTTGTGATTCGTGATACTGAGTTTATTACTTTGGAATGGTTTAATAAAAATAATGTTGATATTCCATGGAAGGCTTATTATCTGTCTGATGGTTCGCTAAGGTTTATTGCCTTAGCAATATTATTATTAATGCCAACAGAGTTACAACCAAAAACCATTATTATTGATGAGCCTGAGTTAGGTTTGCATCCATCAGCAATTAATATTCTTTCTGGGCTTATTAAAAGAGCTGCGAATGAACTTCAGGTTATAATTAGCACTCAGTCTCCAGCACTATTAGCTAATTTTGAACCTCAAGATATAATTGTAGTTGATAAAAAAGATAAGTTTAGTGAGTTTAAACGATTGAATAAAGAAGATTTAAATACATGGTTAGAGGATTTTAGTTTGCCACAACTTTGGGATATGAATGTTATTGGTGGTCGTCCATGATGTTGAGTCTATATTTTATTGTTGAAGGGCAAAGCGAAGAAAATTTTATAGAGAAGGCACTTATTCCATATTTATTAGAGAATAATAATAAATTTAATTATAAGTGTTTGAATCTATGTGGTGGTATTAATTTTTATAAATTAATTAAGTTAATAGAAAATAATATTAAGCAATATGATTGTGTAACAACTTTTATTGATTTAGTAAGATTAAATAATGCTAAATTTGATAATTACTCGCAAATTATGCAACAAAATATTTCATCTAGTGAAAAAGCCAATATATTACAACAACAATTATCTAATAAATTAGAATTTAATCTCCGCCAAAAGTTAATTGCGCATATTCAACCATACGAATTTGAAGCATTATGTTTTGCTGATGCTGATAATCTAGCTAAAACTGACCCAAAGATAGCAAAAAATCTAGGAAAAATAAAAAAAGAAATGAGTAGTTACTCAAATCCAGAATTAATAAACAATCATCAATTACCAGCAGCAAGGCTTGCTAATTATGCTTATATTAAAGAATCTAGTACTTTTGCACAATATTGTGATATAAATATAATTCGAGCATGCTGTCCACACTTTAATCAATGGCTATCTCAGTTAGAAGAGGTTTTATTAAATAAAAAGAAAGGAATAACATGTGTGGAATAAGTGGTTTTATTGCTTTTACAACTATAAAAGCTAAACATATTGAGCTAATGAATAACCAGATAAAGCATCGTGGACCAGATGATGAAGGGTATTTATTAGAGTTTGCTGATAATATTCAAGTATTAGGTGGTAATGATACAAACTATACAAATAATGAATTACATTATACACCAAAAGATAATATTAATCAGCACTTAGATCAAGATGTGCATATAGCATTTGGACATAGACGCCTATCTATTGTAGATTTGTCTCCATTAGGTCATCAGCCATTATGTATTGATAATAGTAATTACTGGATCACTTATAACGGCGAAGTATATAATCATATCGAGTTACGTTTAGAGTTAGAGCAATTAGGGCATATATTTCTATCACATAGTGATACTGAGGTGATTTTGCATGCTTACCAAGAATGGGGAGCTTTATGCCTAGACAAATTTAATGGTATGTTTGCATTTTTAATTTATGATAAAAAGCAGCAACAAGTATTTATTGCACGAGATAGATTTGGAGTAAAGCCTTTATATTACTATCAAGATAATACTGGTGTTTTTTTTGCTTCGGAAATTAAACAATTTACTGTATTACCTAATTGGCAGGCTAAACTCAATCATCAACGTGCGTATGATTTTTTAGCCCATGGTTTAACTGATCACCTTGATGAGACTTTATTTTTAAATGTAAAACAGCTTAGTGGTGGAGAATATGCAATAATTGACTTATCTAATTTTAATAAAGATACTGTTTTTACTAAAACACGCTGGTACACTTTAAAAGATAATAATTACTCTGATAGCTACGAGCAAGCATGTATTGATTTTAGAGAGCTATTCATTGATGCTGTTAAGCTAAGACTCCGAGCTGATGTTGATATAGGTTCATGCTTATCTGGTGGCTTAGATTCTTCGGCTATTGTTTGTACAATGAATTTATTACTTAAAGAACAAGGAAAACAAGAGTTACAGGCTACATTTTCTGCTTGTAGCCATTATAAAGAGTTCGATGAGTCTGAATATATTCACGAAGTAGTAAATAAAACAAATGCTAATGCACATTATTGTTATCCTGAATTAGAGCAACTATTTAATGTAAATGAAAAGCTAACCTGGCACCAAGATGAACCATTTGCCTCTACTAGTATATATGCTCAATGGTCAGTTTTTGAGTTGGCAAGCAAAAATCAAGTTAAAGTACTCTTGGATGGTCAAGGAGCTGACGAACAGTTAGCCGGTTATCAAGGATTGTATTTTCAGATATATTTAAACGAGTTATTACACAAGGGTAATATACTAGGGTTGATTAATGAAGCTAATACATTGAATCAAATCCATGGGTTTAATATAAAAAATGGAATTTTAAAAAGTATTATGAGCTTATTACCTAATCAAGTTAAAAACATAGTTGGTAAATTTATGGGTAAAGTGCAATATAAAACCAATTGGATTGATACTCAGAATCTTAAATTTAATGATACTAATCCTTTTGTAGCCTCAGGCATAGATAAAAAGAGTATTAAAAATACCTCGTATAGCCAGCTTATATTAAGTAATTTGCCAATGTTATTACATTTTGAAGACAGAGATTCAATGGCTCATTCTATAGAGTCAAGAGTGCCTTTTATAGATTATAGATTGGTTGAGCTTGTGTATAGTATGCCCAGTGAGTATAAAATTAAGCATGGAGTTACTAAGCGTATATTAAGAGATGGCTTAAATGGCATTTTACCTAATAAGATAAAAAATCGCATGAGTAAATTGGGTTTTGTTACTCCAGAAGAAATATGGCTTAAGAAGAACCCCGAAATTTTTAAACAAAAACTTTTAGACGCAATAGATGGCAGCAGTGGAATATTAAATCCGGCTATTACGTTACAGATTTTTGATGAAGTTATTGCAGGTAGACGTAGTTTTGATTTTTGGCTATGGCGGGTTATTAGTTTTGGTACTTGGATGAAGTTATTTAAGGTAAGTATATGACAAAGAGTATAGTTATATTTAGTTACCATTACTTATGTTCTAAGAACAAAGCAGGTTTTCATTTTATTGCACAAGAGTTAGCTAAAATGGGTCACGAAGTTACTTTTGTTTCTACACCTTATGGTGCTATTAACTATAATAAGTTTAAAGCTAAGGGCGGTAAGTTTGCTGAGTTAAATACTTTAACGCGAGTAAATAATAAATTATCATCTTTTGTGTTATTTAGTTTATTACCCTTGATTTCATATCGCAATAAATTATTAGATATTTTACTACAACCATTATTGGTTTTGCAATATAAACTTTTACTTAAGTTTACCATAAAAAAATATATTAAAAATGCTGATATTATTGTATTTGAAAGTAATCAGTTTCTACGATTATTTGATTATATACAATCACAAAATAAATCCGCAAAATACGTCTATCGGGTTTCTGATTTAATGTGGTGTTTACCTAACTTCCCTCAGTGGGCTATAAATTATGAAAATACAATTCTTAATAAATTTGATGTTATTTCAGTTCCATCTGGCTATATGTTTGAATATTATACACCACTTATAAAATCAAAAACTATATTACAGTTGGATTATCATGGCATTGATAAACAAATATTTGATCAAAATAATGATCCATCTCCATATGATGACGACAAAATAAATCTTATTTGGGTTGGGGTTTCATCTTTTGATATTGATTTTATTAAGATAGCTGCTAAAATAAAGCCAGATTGGATCTTTCATATCATAGGTATACTAGAGCCGATTTCTATGTCAAATGTGATAGAATATGGGGTTATTTCATTTAAAGCCACAATTAAGTATATCAAACATGCAGATATAGCTTTAGCTTGCCATTTGTATAAAATTGGCGCTGAATCACTAAGTAATAGTTTAAAAGTTATACAGTATAGCTATTGTGCTTTACCTATTCTTGCGCCACAGTTTATGCATTATTATGCAGGTAATAATATGTTTTACTATACACAAGGTGATGAAAAAAGTATTGCAGAATGCTTACAAATGGTAGAAAATTTAAAGATTGATAAATTAAATTATGAAATTTTAGATTGGAATGAGACTACTTACAAAATTTTTGCACAAATCATATAATATTTTACGTAGTTGAATAAATATCATCAAGGAAATTGGAGCTTAAACATGAAAGATTATAAAGGTGTTATTTTAGCTGGAGGATCTGGGACTAGATTATACCCATCAACTCAAGTATTATCTAAACAATTATTACCAGTTTATGATAAACCAATGATTTATTATCCTTTATCGGTTTTAATGCTGGGGGAAATAAAAGATATTTTAATTATATCAACCGCACAGGATATTGGTCGTTTTGAGCAATTGCTTGGAGATGGCAGCAGCTTTGGGATTAATCTATCTTATACGGTTCAAGAAAAACCAGAGGGATTAGCTCAGGCTTTTATTTTAGCTGAAGAGTTCCTAGATGGTTCGCCGTCTTGTTTAATTTTGGGTGACAATATTTTTTATGGTAATGGACTAACTGAGATGCTACTTAATGCTAAATTAGCAGATGGTGCTACTGTTTTTGCTTATCAAGTTTCAGATCCTGAGCGTTATGGGGTGGTAGAATTTAATGAGAATAAACTAGCTGTTAGTTTAGAAGAAAAGCCACAACAGCCAAAATCAAATTTTGCGGTAACTGGCTTATATTTTTATGATAAACATGTAGTAGAATACGCCAAAAACTTAAAACCTTCATTACGAGGTGAGTTAGAAATCACAGATTTAAATAAAATATATTTGAATCAGGCTAAATTAAATGTTATAACAATGAAGCGCGGTTATGCATGGTTAGATACAGGAACACATGATTCATTACTTGAAGCCTCTAATTTTATTCAAACTATGGAGCATCGTCAAGGAATAAAAATTGCTTGTTTAGAGGAAATAGCTTACCATAAAGGATGGTTAACTAAAGATAAAATAAATAAAATGCTAAATGTAAATGGCATGGGGAAAAGTGGTTACGTTAGTTATTTACGTAAAATTATAAGCGAGTAGGTAAATGGAGTTTATACATACAGCACTATCTGGGGTTATATTAATTAAGCCCAGAGTATTTTTAGATGAGCGTGGGTTTTTTTTAGAAAGTTATAAAAAATCAGAGTTTTTGAGTAATGAGATTAAGGAAGATTTTGTACAAGATAATCATTCAAAATCTAGTTATGGGGTATTACGTGGATTACATTATCAATTAGACCCTTATGGGCAGGGTAAATTAGTGCGTTGTAGCTATGGCTCAGTTTTTGATGTTGCAGTTGATATTAGAAAAGATTCACCAACTTTTGGTAAATGGGTAGGGTACGAGCTATCAGCAGAAAATAAAGCGATGCTATATATTCCTGTAGGCTTTGCTCATGGATTTTTAACTTTATCTCAGGATGCGGAATTATTATATAAAACAACTAATGAGTATTCTGCAATGCATGATAGAGGCATAAAATATAATGACCCTAATATAGGGATTACTTGGCCAAAACTAGATATTGATTTTATTTTATCCAATAAAGATCAAAATCAACCATTATTAAGCAATATTTTATAGTTCGCTGTCATTGCGAATAATGCATAACATTGTGTGGCAATCTTGTTAATTTTAATTATGAATGGTTATTATATGAAAAAAACGCTATTTGTAACTGGGGGTGCTGGATTTATTGGTTCAGCTTTGATCAGATTATTAATTAAACAAACGGATTATATCGTAGTTAATATAGATAAATTAACTTATGCTGGCAATTTGGAATCATTAAAAGCCTTTAGCCATAATGAACGTTATCATTTTGAGCAGGTAGATATTTGTGATAAACATAAGCTAACTAATTTATTTGAACAATATAAACCAACTGGAGTGCTGCATTTAGCGGCAGAATCTCATGTGGATAGATCTATAGTTGGTTCTGAGGATTTTATTCAAACTAATATTATTGGTACTTATACTTTGCTTGAAGTGGTGCGTGATTACTATACTAAATTAAAGTCTATACTGGATACGAATACTTTAGAATCATTTAAATTTGTGCATGTTTCAACAGATGAAGTCTTTGGATCTTTAGGCGATAGTGGCTATTTTAATGAAAAAACTAGTTATGACCCAAGATCTCCTTATTCTGCAAGTAAAGCTAGTAGTGATTTATTAGTTAAAGCTTGGTTTCATACATATGGCTTACCAATAGTTATTACTAATTGCACCAATAACTATGGACCATATCATTTTCCAGAAAAGTTAATCCCATTAGTAATTAATAATGCTTTGCAGTTAAAGGAACTGCCAGTTTATGGTAAGGGTAATAATATTCGTGATTGGCTTTATGTTGATGATCATGCACGTGGTCTATTATTAGCTTATGAACTTGGTATAGCTGGAGAAAGCTATTGCATTGGTGGTCATAATGAAAGAACTAACCTAGAAGTGGTCAATATTATTTGTGATATATTAGATGAGTTAAAACCGAGAGAAGATAATAAAAGTTATCACGAGTTAATAACTTATGTAAAAGATAGAGCAGGGCATGATTATCGTTATGCAATGGATCCTACCAAGATTGAAAATAATTTAGGCTGGAAACCCCAAGAAACATTCGTAACTGGAATCCAAAAAACTATTAAATGGTATTTAGATAACCAAGATTGGGTAGCTCATGTGCAAAGTGGAGAGTATTTAAAGTGGGTCGATACAAATTATACTAGTCGTATTTTAGATAGGTTTATATAAAAATTATGTTAATAAATTTTTTTAGATTTTATGCTACTTTTATTGCGGGGTTATTTATCTCTATTTTAGCTATCTTTCAGCTAATGTGGATAGTTAATATTTTTATACCGTATTTAGTCTTGCCTATATCTATAGTGATAAGTTTAATCATTACTTATTTATTAGTAAAAAATGATACCTCGTATCTTGGTACAAAATACTTTAAAACAGCATATCTTGAAAATTTATTTATTACTATAGTTGTTTTTATACTTGCTGGACTTGTAGCGTATTACTCATTTGATAAAGCTGGAGATGGCAGGTGGTATCACCAAGCCATGATTATATTATTAAAAAA
>Ga0315906_10008302_pt1 | contig 12464 bp, 9 predicted proteins | sample LakEriMetagenome_4_FD_203526 | JGI IMG/M metagenome (GOLD analysis project Ga0315906, IMG submission 203526) | Freshwater fungal communities from buoy surface, Lake Erie, Ohio, United States - Buoy 2 MA122 | ecosystem: Environmental > Aquatic > Freshwater > Lake > Lake biofilm | place: USA: Lake...
CGCCTCGGTCACCCAGTGGCCGCCGCGGCAGGTCACGGTCTTCGTGCCCTTGACGGCGACGCGCTTCGACACCGTGCGGGTGCCGGAGAGCTCCTCGGTGTAGGGCACCATCACCGTGTAGGTCTGCTCGACCTGCTCGGTGTAGGGCACGTTCACCTTGTAGGTGCTCGTCCGCTCCTCGGTGTAGGGCACGTTCACCTTGTAGGTGGCCGTCTTCTCCTCCTTGACCGGCACCATCACCGTGTAGGACCGCTCGACCTGCTCGGTGTAGGGCACGTTGACGGTGTACTCCACCGTCTTCTCCTCCGGCACGTTCACGTTGACGGTGTACTCGACCGTCTTCGTCCGCTTCTCCGGCACCATCACGGTGTAGCTGCGGGTCTTCTCCTCGAGCTTCGGCACCTTCTTCATGACGGTGAAGGACCGCTCGCGGACCTCCGTCGTCCACTCGGTGGCCTCGACCTCGCGGATCTCGGGCACGATCTTCCAGCGCTTCACCGTGCGGAGACACGGATCGGCGGCGTCGGCAGCCGCCACGTCGGCGGCCACGGCGGCCTCGGCGGCGGGTGCAGCCGGGGTCGGCTCCTGCCCACGGGCGAACGTGCCACCGAGACAAACGCCGGCGGCTGCGGCCCAGGGCAGGAAGCTGAACGTCAACTTCTTCTTCACGGAAACCTCCAGAGGGAATAGGGACTCTTCGTCGAACCGGTTCGCGAACACAGCTGTCCGGCCCCCCCTCCCGAAAGCCATCCCCAGTCGGTGGCTCGTCGCTCGGGCAGGTCCGGCGATCCCGCCGGCATGTGCCCCGCCCACGCTGCCCGGATGCCGGGTCACCGCGATCGGAAGAGCTTGCGCTGCCGGCAGGCTCTCCCCAGGAGATCGTTCTTCGCCGACCGAAAAACTCAGCCGTCCGTTGAATCGTCGGGTGGTGACGATTCGGGCGGTGACGCGGGCATGGCGGCGGGTCCGCCCATCGGCCCGCCTTCGCAGCAGGTCTCGAGGATCATGCCGCAGCCGCGGCAGACGAGCTTGGCGCGGATCTCGACGGTTTCGGCCCCGCAGACGGGGCAGCGGCACTGGCTCATGCCGCGGAGCATACGTCGCGAGCCGGCCGGCGCGAGCGCCCGGGCTCTAGCGGCCGGCCGCGTGCGCGACGAGCCGGGCCGCCAGCATGTCCCGGAGTGCCCGACGCGAGAGATGGTCCCGCACGAACCGCCCGGCTTCCTCCGCGATCCGCCGCGCCTCGGCGTCGTCGCGGCGAAGCCGCTCGAGCACCGCGGGCAGCGACTGGCGGTCGACCTGCACGCAGTGCCTGCCGTCCACGAGGAGGTGGTGCCAGCATTCCTCCCAGCGGGTCTCGAAACGGAGCGGCACGCCGCCGCAGGTGCCGATGAGCATGAACCGGTCCCACGACGAGACGTGGCCATCGACGTCGACCAGGAAGCGGTGCAGGTTGAGGGCGTCGAGCGGGTGGCGGCGGCCCGAGAGCCCCTCGGCGACGAGCCGGCTGGTGAACGTCGGATCGGGGTGCCGGGTCCGCGACAGCTTGCAGTCGGCCCGTGGCAGCGACCGGGCGAGCCGACAGAGCGTCACCCTCGAGTTGCGCTCGTAGTCGGACGAGCCCGTGACGCCGCCGCGGAAGTAGAGCGTGTCGGTCTTCCAGCCCCAGGGGAGCGGCGGCAGGAGCCAGGGCCGCGGCCGGAGCAGGTAGGGATTGGGCACCAGCTTCACCGCGGATCCTGTCGGCCGGGCGAAGGCATGGACGTGGTCGGGCGTCTCGGCGGGCACGCCGTCGCCGAGGTCGATCGGGAAGTCGTGGAAGGCGAGATCCGCGTGCCGCCGGGCGATCTGCCGGATGGCGTCGGCCATGATCCGCCAGCGGGCGGTCCAGTTGTGGAGCGTCTCTTCGGCGGCGAACGTGATCACCACGCGGTCCCCGTGGCGGCGGCGGTCGAGCGTCCACCACGTGGCGTCGGGCCCCCAGGCGGCGCCGCCGCGCGGATCCACGCGGATCGCGACCGGCGCGTGCCCGAGCGCACGGAGGAGCTTCCGCGGGTGGGTCGCCCAGTAGACCGCGGCCTGCGGGTGGAGGCGGGACACCGGGGTCGGGCGGGTCTCCGGCGGCGGCGCGTTCATGCGGCGTTCCCCACGGACCGCGGAGCGTTCAATCCACGAGCAGCAGGAAGAGTTCCTTGGGGCCATGGGCGCCGAGCACGAGGATCCGCTCGATGTCGCCGGTGCGGCTCGGCCCCGTGATGAACGAGAGCATGCTCGGCAGCCGGCCCGCGTGGCGCTCGCGGACCAGGTCGAAGGCGTCGGCGAGCGTGCCCACGACCTGGCTCACCGTCGCCACCACGACGTGCACGTGAGGCAGGATGGAGAGCGCCCGCCCGCCGCAGGACCCGCTCGACACGAGGATCGAGCCGGTCTGGGCCACGACGGCCTCGCAGGCGGTGACGCCCGCGTCGCAGGCGGCGAGGGCGTGCTTGTCGAACGAGGCGGCCAGGTCGACCCGTTCGGCCGCCGGCCCCAGTGCCGCGACCGCCGCGGCGACGAGCGGATGGCCATGCCAGGCCACCCGCGCCCAGCCGCGGTCGCGGGCGAGGCTCGCGAGCCACGCGGCCGCCGCCGCCGTGTCGGGCACCCGCTCGACGCCGGCCCGCAGCCTGCCGAGGTTTTCCGTGAGGATGGCGAGCCGCTCGTCGGGCGTGTCGCCGCCGTCGGGCAGCCACGGCCGGGCGGCCTGCACCGGGAGCACCGGCAAGGCGGGGTGGCCCGTCGGGCTCGCGGCGGTCGCGTGGGATGCGCCGTGCGGCGGCGGGGCGGGCAGCGTGAGCGCCTCGCGGACGCGGGCCAGGATCACGTCGCGGGCGGAATCGCGCCCGGATGCGGCGGGCCCGTTCATCGTCGGTCCCCCCACTGGGCGCGAAAGCTCCGCCGCGGCGCCGCCGGCAGGTCGCGGGTGGCGAGCCATGCCGACAGGAGCGGCGGCTTCAGCCGCTTGGCGAGGCCGAGCGTGCGCCGCACGACCGCGCCGCCCGCCGCGAACAGCCACGGCCGCCGGGCCACGGCCACGAACAGCCGGTGACCGATCCGTTCGAGCCGCGAGGGGGCGGTGCGGGCGGCGTTCCGCCGGTTGTGGAGCAGGTGGTGGTGGATGTCGATCCGCACCGGACAGGCGTCGGTGCAGGCGCCGCAGAGCGAACTGGCCCCGGAGAGGTGGTTCCAGTCGGCGAGCCCGCGGAGGTGCGGCGTGATCACCGAGCCGATCGGCCCCTGGTAGGTGGTGCCGTAGGTGAAGCCGCCCACGTTCTTGAAGATCGGGCAGACGTTCAGGCACGCGCCGCAGCGGATGCAGTGGAGGCTGTCGCGCTGCTCGGGGTCGGCGAGGATCGCCGTGCGGCGATTGTCGAGGAGCACGAGGTGCATCTCCTCGGGCCCGTCGCACTCGCCCGGCCGCCTGGGCCCCGCGTAGAGCGTGTTGTAGCAGGTCATGGGCTGGCCGGCCCCGGCCGTGGCCAGCATCGGCAGGAGCACGGCCAGGTCGTCGAGCCGCTCGACCACCTTCTCGATTCCCGCAATCGCGATGTGGATCTTCGGCAGCGCCGCGGTGAGCCGGGCGTTGCCCTCGTTTTCGGTGATCGAGATCTGTCCCGTCTCGGCGACGAGGAAGTTGGCGCCGGTGATGCCCACGTCGGCGGCCAGATACAGCCCGCGCATGTGGCGGCGGGCGATCATCGTCAGTTCCTCGGGGCTGTCGGTGGGGGGCGTGCCCAAATGCCTGCCGAAGAGGTCGCTGATCTCGTCGCGGCGGACGTGCATGCAGGGAAAGACGAAGTGGTAGGGCGGCTCGCCGCGCAGCTGCTGGATGAACTCGCCCAGGTCGCTCTCCACCACGCCGTAGCCATCCTGCTCCATGGCCTGGTTCAGGTGGATCTCCTCGCTCGTCATGCACTTGCTCTTGACGATCGCGCGGGCCCCGGCGGCACGGAGCAGGTCGAGGATGAGCGTGAGGGCCTCCTCGGCGTCACGTGCCCAGTGGACCTTACCGCCGTTGGCCTCGAAGTTCGCCACGAACCGCGGCAGGAGCTCGTCGAGCCGGTTGACGGCGGACCACTTGGCGAGGCTCGCCGCGTCGCGGGCCTGTTCCCAGTCGCGGTAGCGGGCCTTCTGGGCGTCGCGGCTCGTGTAGTAGCCGCCGAGGGCCTTGCGGACGAACGCGCGGTGCCCGGTGTCGCGGACGTGCTCCGCGGCGTCGTGGAGGAATTGCTTCTTGGCGCCGCCCGCCGGCGGGTCGACGACGACGGGTGTGCTCGGTGCCAGGGGCGTCATGGGGGTACGATAGCCGGTCGGGCGAAGTCACGCGGCCGGATCCGGGCTGCCGTCGCCGGGACGCCGCCATCAGGAAGATACACTGTCGTCAGTCGGCGGCCGCCTCGGGTCGCTCCGCGGCGACGCTGCCGCCCGTCCCACTCGGCCACCCCCCACTCGGCCAGCCATGTCGCCCCTGGACACGCTTCCGCTCGGAACGTTCGCCTTCCGCGCCGCCGTCTGGGCCGCGGTGGCGACGGGCTGGGTGGCGGGCAGCATGTGGGTCGTGCGCGACGCCACCGACGTGTTCGGCCGGAGCCGGTTCTGGAAGGCGATGCTGTTCGGCGTCGGCATGATGCTCTTCATCGGCACCTGCCTGCTCGGTGCGGCGGCGGTGCCTCTGTCCGCAGCCTCGCTCGCGGTCGTCCTCGCGGCCTACGTGTTCCGCCGTGAGGCGGCGGTCGATTCCGCAGACCGGCTCGTGCCTGCCAATCTCGTCGAGATCTGTCGCAGCCGGCTGGAGCGGCTGCCCGGGGTCAGGCAGCTCCTCGAGCGACTGCGGGGCTCGGCACCGGCGCGGCGGCGTCGCGGATCCGACGACGGAGTCGTGCTCTTGAAGAAGGACGGCACGGTGTTCGGCACGGGCCGCGAATCCGCCGATCGCGACGCCAACGAGGCCCTCCAGGCGGTTCGGCGGATCCTCGGCGACGGCGTCGACGTCCGCGCCACCGACATCCACGTCGAGCCCCGGTCCGGCGCCGAGTGCCACGTCCGGTTCCGCATCGACGGCATCCTGCAGACCCGCGAGACGTTGCCGGCGGCCGCGGGCAAGGCCGTCGTCTCGGCGCTCAAGGTGCTCGGCGACATGGACATCGCCGAGCGCCGCCGGCCCCAGGACGGCACCTTCGCGGTGCTCGCGGGCAGTCGCCGTTTCGACGTGCGGGCGGCGTCCGGCCCGACGAACTTTGGCGAGAAACTGGCGCTGCGGCTGCTCGACGCCGACGGCGGCATCGTGCGGCAGGGCCTCACGGCCCTGGGGATGCGCGAGTCGATGATGCGGACGCTTCGCGACGTGGTGCAGCGATCCCACGGCATGCTCGTGGTGGCGGGGCCGACGGGCTCCGGCAAGACCACGACCGTCTACGCGGCGCTCGCGGAGATCGACGTGCTCACCCGCAACGTGGTGACCATCGAGGATCCGGTCGAGTACCGCCTCGACAACATCTCGCAGACCGCGGTGAACGTCGCGGCCGAACTCACGTTCGCCAAGATCCTGCGGTCGGTCTTGCGGCAGGACCCGGACGTGATCCTCGTCGGTGAGATCCGCGACCGGGAGACGGCGGAGATCGCCATGCAGGCCGCGCTCACCGGCCACTTCGTGTTCACCACGCTCCACGCGAACGACTCCGCGACGACGGTCACGCGACTGCTCGACATCGGCTGCGACGCCACGCTGATCCAGTCGGCCGTCACGGCCGTGCTCGCCCAGCGGCTCGTGCGGCTCCTCTGCCCGGACTGCAAACAGCCCTACGAGCCGACGCCGGAAGAGCTCCGCCGCCTGGGCATCCCGGCGGAGCGGAAGCCGACCTTCTACAAGGAGCAGGGGTGCGACCGCTGCCTCGGCACGGGCTACCGCGGCCGCACCGGCGTCTATGAGCTGATGGTCGTCGACGGCGAGCTCCGCGGCCTGCTCGTGGGGCGACCATCCCTGGAGGCGATCCGGGCCGCCGCGCGGAAGGCGGGCACGCGGACCCTCTGGCAGTCGGCGCTGCTCAAGGTCGTCGACGGACAGACCAGTCTGGCCGAGGCGGAGAGGGTGGTGCGATGACGGAGTGCGCGGCGGGCATCCTCCTCGGTGCGTCCACGCTCGGGCAGCTCTGCGCGGGATGGGCGGCGGTGCTGCCGCTTGCGGCGCTGGCGATCTACGGCTGGTATCGCGGGGCGTTTCTCGCGACCATCGCGGGCCTGCAGGTGCTGGCGGCGTTCCTCGCCGCTGTGGCGCTGGCGAGCCCGGTGGCGCCGTTCGTGGAGTCGCTCGGGTGTCCCGCGGCGCAGTCGCTCGCCGTGGGCTACGGGCTCGTGTTCGCGGTCGTGGTGATCGTCGTCCGGCTGGCCGTCGGGGCGACGGTTCCGGAGGGTGGCTTCCGGCTCGCGCCGCTCGTCGACCAGGCCGCCTCCGTCGCGATCGGGGCGGTCGCTGGCGTGGTGCTCGGCGGCGCGATCCTGGTCGGCTGGTCGATGGCCGACGTGCCGGCGTGGATCCGGCTCGACAACACGCACCAGCCGCTCGATACCGGGGGCCGCATGCTCTGGTCGTTCGCCCGTTTCGTCGGGGCCGACCGCGAGCCATGGCCGCTCGTGCTCGATGGCGACCGGCCCGCCGGTGCGCCAGACGTGGCGGGACTCATCCTGGCGAGCGAGCCGTTCGCCGACACGAACGGCAACGGCGTGTGGGATGCCGCCGGGAGCGCCGACGTGCCGGACGAGCCCTATCTCGACGTCGACGCCGACGGGGGCTTCACCCGCGAACTGGCCTGGGCAGACGCCACCGGCGACGGGCGGCGATCGATCGGCGTGCGGGACTGTTATCGGCTCGCCGACTGGCGCCGGGTGCGGAGCATGCACACGCCGCGGATCGTCTCCGGCACCGCGACGGAGGTGACGGAAAACGCCCCGGTCGACGAGGCCGTCTACGAGGCCAGGGCGGCCGACATCGACGGCGACGCGATCAGCTTCTCGATCGAGCCCGTGGCGGGCGGTGAGGCGGGTGGGCCCGCGCCGGATCCGGGAGTGGTGATCGATCCGGCGACGGGCGTCGTGAAACTCGTGGAGCCCGCCGACTTCGAGCGGCAAAAAAGCCACGAGTTCGTGGTGCTGGCGACCGACGCCACGGGGCTGGTCGGCCGGCAGGCCGTGCGCGTGCGGGTGCGCGACGTGCCGCTCGAGACAAACTCGCAGCCCTGAAGCGCCTCAGGGCGTCGCCGTCCCCGCGAGCACTTCGGCGAGGTGGATCGTCCGCGGCTTTTTTCCCTGGCGCGACAGCCAGCCGTCGAGCTGTAGCTGGCACGACGGGTCGCTCGACACGATGTAGTCGCAGTTCGTGCGGGCGAGCGAGCCCCCCTTCACCTCGGCCATCGCGGTGGAGATCATCGGGAACTTGACACTGAAGAGTCCGCCGAAGCCGCAGCAGCTCTCCGGCTCGTCGCACTCCACGAGCTCGAGATCCTTGACCGCGCGGAGCAACTGCCGCGGCTCGTCCTTCACCCGCAGCTCGCGGAGGCCGTGGCAGCCGTCGTGGTAGGTGACGCGGTGCGGGAACCGGGCGCCGACGTCGGTCACGCCGAGCCGCTTGACAAGGAACTCACCGAACTCGAACGTACGGGCGGCGAGGTCGAGGGCCGCCGTCTCGTGCGGCGTGCCGGCGAGCAGCTGCGGATAGAACACCCGGAGCATGGCCACGCACGATCCGCTCGGCCCCACGACCGCCTCCGCCCCGGCGAACACCCCGACGGTGCGGATGGCGATCTCCCGGGCCTCGTCCCAGTAGCCGGCGTTGAAGCTCGGCTGCCCGCAGCAGGTCTGCGCCGCGCGGAACTCGCAAGTGTGCCCGAGCCGCTCGAGCACCGTGGCCACCGCCAGGCCGACCTGCGGCGCCATCTGATCCACGAAGCAGGGAATGAAGAGATCGACCTTCATGCCGAGAGTGTACCCCCGACGGGGACGGCCGCGATCAACGCCGTTGCGGCCGGATGAGATGGCGGCCCGCATACCGCTACGCGGCTTTCAGTCCCCGCGCCGGCGCTTCGGGCTTCCCGGCAATCGGCGGAGGCACTCGCTCCGCCAGGAAGCCCGGAGCGCGAGCGACGGGAAAGCGGGGCGTGTGCCATGCGGCTCCGCGAGCGTTGATTGCGGCGGCAATCCGTATTCCCCGCGCTGGCGCTTGGGGCTTCCTGAAGGAGGTCACGTCGCACGAGCCACCCAATCCCATCCAGAAGGCCTGGAAGGCGGGCGTGATTCCTACTGCAGACAGAAGCCGGGTGGGCGGACGGCGCAGGAGCCTTCCAATCGTGGCCCGAGTCAGCCCGCCATCACCCCGGATGTGCGGCCACGATTGGTAAGCGACGAAGCCGTCCGCCCACCCGGCGGCCGCCCCCGCTCACGCCCGCCGGCCGAGCGCGCGCACCAGCGCCGCCCCCATGTCCGCCGGACTCTCCGCGATCTCGATGCCCGCATCGCGCAGGGCGGCGAGCTTCGCCTCGGCCGTGCCCTTGCCGCCGGAGATGATGGCGCCGGCGTGGCCCATCCGCTTGCCCGGCGGCGCCGTGCGGCCGGCGATGAACGCGGCCACGGGCTTCGTGACGTGATGCTTCACGTAGTCGGCCGCCTCTTCCTCGGCCGAGCCGCCGATCTCGCCCATCATCAGGATCGCGTGGGTGTCGGGGTCGTTCTGGAAGAGCTCGAGGATGTCGATGAACGACGAGCCCACGAGCGGGTCGCCGCCCAGCCCCACGCAGGTGCTCTGGCCGTGCCCGAGTTGCGTGAGCTGCCAGACGGCCTCGTAGGTGAGCGTGCCCGAGCGGCTCATCACGCCGACGTGGCCGGGAGTGTGGATGTAGCCGGGCATGATCCCGATCTTGCACTCCGCCGGCGTGATCACGCCCGGGCAGTTGGGGCCGATCAAGCGGCTCTTCGAGTTTCGCACGACCGGCATCACCCGGGCCATGTCCATCACCGGGATGCCTTCGGTGATCGCGATCACGAGTTCGATGCCGGCGCCCACCGCCTCGAGGATCGCGTCGGCCGCGAAGGCCGGCGGCACGAAGATCATCGTGGCGTTGGCCCCGGTCGCATCGCGGGCCTCGGCGACGGTGTCGAACACGGGCAGGCCGGCGACCGTCTCGCCCCCCTTGCCCGGCGTGACGCCGCCCACCATCCGGGTGCCGTAATCGAGGCAGCCCCGGGTGTGGAACTCGCCCACCTTGCCGGTGATGCCCTGGCAGATCACGCGGGTGTCACGGTTGACGAGGATGCTCATGGGTGGCGGGTGGAGGAGGAGGTGAGGTGGCGGGTCAGGCCTTGGCGGCCGCGACGACCTTCTTGGCGGCGTCGGTGAGTCCGTCGGCGAGGATGATCGAGGTGCCGCTCGCGGCGAGGATCTTCTTGCCCTCCTCGACCTCGGTGCCCTCGAGGCGGACGACGAGCGGCACGGTGAAGCCGACCGTCTTCGAGGCCTCGACCAGGGCCGTGGCGATCGTCGTGCAGCGCATGATGCCGCCGAAGATGTTGACGAGGATCGCCTTCACGTTCTTGTCGGAGAGGATGATGCGGAAGGCCTCCGTCACGGCCTTCACGTCGGCGCCGCCGCCGACGTCGAGGAAGTTGGCCGGCTGGCCGCCGTGGAGCTTGACGAGATCCATCGTGCTCATGGCGAGGCCGGCGCCGTTGACGAGGCAGCCGATCGTGCCGTCGAGCTTCACGTAGGAGAGGCCGGCGGCCGCGGCCCGGATCTCGGCCGGCTCTTCCTCGGCCTCGTCCCGCAGGGCGGCCACGTCCTTGTGCCGGTACAGGGCGTTGTCGTCGAACGTCATCTTCGCGTCGAGCGCGACGAGCGTGCCGTCCTTGGTGAGCACGAGCGGGTTGACCTCGAGGAGCGACGCGTCGAGATCCACGAACGCCCGGCAGAGCCCGCGGAAAAATGCCTCGGCGTGCCGCCAGCTCGCCGTGGGGAGTTTCAATTTCGAGGCCAGCAGCCGGGCCTGCCAGCCGGCGAGACCCCGGTCGACGTCGAAGGGCTCGGCGAGGATGAGCTCCGGCGTCTTCGCCGCCACCTCCTCGATGTCCATGCCGCCGGCGGTGCTGGCGATGAGCACGGGAGAGCCCACGCGACGGTCGACGAGCACGGCGCAGTAGAGCTCGCGGTCGATCGCGCAGCCGCTCTCCACGAACACCTGCCGCACCACCTGCCCCTCGGGGCCGGTCTGGATCGTGACGAGCGTCTTCCCGAGCAGGCCCTCGGCGATCCGCCGGGCGTCGGCGGCGCTCTTCGCGAGCTCGACGCCGCGCTGCTCCGAGCCCCGCACCTTCCCCTTGCCGCGGCCGCCGGCGTGGATCTGCGCCTTGACGGCCGAGACGGGCGTGCCGAGGGCGGTGAAGGCGGCGGCGGCCTCGTCGGCCGTGCGGGCGACCCTGCCCGCGAGCACCGGCACGCCGGCCGCCCGCAGCAGATCCTTGGCCTGAAACTCGTGAATCTTCATGACCGGAAATATCCCACGAATGCCCCAGGCTGCAAGCCGGACCGCGTTCCGCCGCGGCAGTTCAGCCCATCAGCGCGGGGTCGGCCCGCTCCTTCTGCATCCGCTGCCGCCAGTAGGGCGTGGTGCAGAGGAGGAGTTTGCCGGTGCCCTCGTAGGAGTAGGCCAGCTTCTGGCCCGAGAGCCAGGCGCTCCACCACGACCGGGCCGGCCGGCGCACCCGCAGGCGAACGCCCGCCGTGCGGGCGATCACGAACGGACCGTCGGCGAGGAGTCGATCGTTCACGAGCTCGACCTCCTGCACCGGCCCGTCGACGGAGAGCACGACCTGCCCTTCCCCCTTGAGCGCGGTCTTGTACCAGAAGAGGCCCTGGTCGGCCCACCAGCTCGTCCACATGGTCTCGCGGTGCACGGAGATCCGCACCTCGCCGTCGCTCGCCCAGAAGCACTTCGTGTCGAGGATCCACCGCTCGCCGGCGGCGACGTCGAAAATGTGGAAGCCGCCGAGCGTGCTGTCGAGGTACACGCTGCCCGTGCCCTCGTAGCGAGGCCGGATGGGGGACTCGTCGGAGAACAGCGACACCCACCAGGCCTGGAGCGTGGGGAGGGGAACGTCCATCTGGATCTTCCCCTGCATGTGGTTGAGCGCCCCCCGCTCGGTGCGGACGTCGTCGTCGTCGAGATCGACGCGGATCCAGCGCATGCCCTCGCTCGACTCCACCTCGAACCGTGCCATCAGATCGTCACCTCCGGGCCGCGGGTGACGCCGCCCTGCGTCCAGTCGACGCTCCAGCCGGGGAACGCGATCTGGGGATAGGGATCGGGGGCGATCGGGCCCTGCTCGTGGACGATCTCGAACTGCCGGTCGGGGCGGATCCGGCCGATGCGGCACCATTTCGTGGTGTGCTGCGTCTTGGGGTCGAGACGCACGGTCCCGCCGGGCCCGGCGAACTCGAGGCCGTCGCGGAACGCCTGGCGTACCGCCTCGGTGTCGAACGACCCCGCCTTCTCGACGGCCTGTTTCCAGAGATGAAACAGGCACCAGTCGGGCTCCATCGGGTCGCCGGTCACCCGATCGCGGCCGAACTCGCTCCTGAACCCGGCGATCCACTCGCGGTTGGCCGGCGTGTCGAGGCTCTGGAAGTAGCTGGCGATGCCGAAATGGCCCGCGACCTGCCCGGGCAAGAGGCTCCGCAGCTCGTCCTCGGCGATGCTCGTGGAAACCACGGGAATCTTCGCCGGGTCGATCTTCGCGTCGGTGAGCGCTTGGAAGAATCCCAGATTCGAGTCACCGTTGATGGTGTTCAGCACGCAGTCGGCGCCCGCGGCGACGACCTGCTTGACGATCGCGGAGAAATCGCGGTCGCCGAGCGGCCGGTAGGCCTCGCCCACGGGCTTGAGGCTCTTCTCGGCGAGATACTTCTTGGCGATGAAGTTGGCCGTGCGCGGGAAGACGTAATCGGACCCGACGAGGAAGATCTTCTTCCGGCCGCCGCCGGCGGGGCTCGCCAACCAGTCGAGGGCCGGCAGGATCTGCTGGTTGGGCAGCTGCCCGCCGTAGACGCAGTATGGCGACGACTCGTTGCCCTCGTACTGGACCGAGTAGAAGAGCAGCTTCTTGGACTCCTCGACGATCGGGAGGACCGCCTTGCGGGCCACGCTCGTCCAGCAGCCGAACAGGGCCACCGCCTGTTCCTCGAGAAGCCGCCGCGCCAGTTCGGCGAACCGCTCCGGCCGCGACCGCGGATCGGGCGCCCGCGCGACGATCTTCCGCCCGAGCAGGCCGCCGGCGGCGTTGGTCCGCTCGAGTGCGTACAGCTCGACGTCGCGCAGTCCCGTCGCGCTGATCGCTAGCGGCCCGGTCTGCGAATGCAGCAGTCCCAGCATCACCGTCGGCTGCCA
>Ga0315906_10008307_pt1 | contig 12458 bp, 9 predicted proteins | sample LakEriMetagenome_4_FD_203526 | JGI IMG/M metagenome (GOLD analysis project Ga0315906, IMG submission 203526) | Freshwater fungal communities from buoy surface, Lake Erie, Ohio, United States - Buoy 2 MA122 | ecosystem: Environmental > Aquatic > Freshwater > Lake > Lake biofilm | place: USA: Lake...
TACCACATTGCCGAACTTGTAATTCTACGGTTCCGTATAAACTCGGTTGCCGCTGGATAACGCTCGGCGGCCACTTCTTCGTGCCGCAACTATCATCTTGCCGCGGCAGGACTTGCGACGCAAAGCCAAGCAGCGCGTTGCCGCATTACGCGTTTTATCCGCTGGATAATCACCCTTGGCAGGCTGGGCAAAAGCCAGGTGCGCGAGTTGCTGCGGATGGGGGCCACAACCACCGCTGACGGCGGTGCGAAACGCCACCCTCGACGCCTCGGCCCCCCGAGCCGCAGTGGCGGCTGTCATTGCCCCAGCCCCAATCGGTCCGCCGGGCTGCGAACAGACACGCCTCCGCGGTTGAGCACGTGCGTGTAGATCATCGTCGTCTTCACGTCGTTGTGGCCCAGGAGATCCTGCACCGTGCGGATGTCGGCCCCATCCTGGAGGAGATGGGTCGCGAACGAGTGTCGCAGCGTATGGCAGGTCGCCCGCCGCTCGACTCCCGCGCGGATCACTGCCTCGCGAACCGCCCGCTGAATCACCGTCTCGTGGATGTGATGGCGGTAAAAGCGGCCCGTTTCACGGTCACGAAAGTCACTCTTGCCGGTGAACACCCATTGCCAGGCCCAGTCCAGTTCGGCATTCGGATGCTTGCGCGCGAAGGCTTTGGGCAGCATCACGCGGCCCCGACCGGCTTCAACCTCCGCCACGTGCTGCCGCCTACGGTGCTGGAGATGCCGGCCGAGCGGATCCCGCAGGCAGGAGGGAAGCACGGTGACCCGGTCCTTGTTGCCTTTGGCCTCCCGGATCGTGAGGACGTTGTGCGTCATGTCGATGTCCTTGACCCGCAATCGTAGGGCCTCAAGGAGCCGCAGCCCGGCGCCGTACAGCAGCATGGCCACCAGCCAGTGCTCCCCGGTCATGCATTCCAGAACACGACGCACCTCGTCTGGCGTGAGGACGGCCGGCAGCCGCTTGGGCCGTTTTGCACGGACGATGCCTTCCATGCGCTCCAGAGGCCGGCCGAGAACTTTCGCGTACAGGAAAAGCAATGCCGCCAAGGCCTGGTTCTGCGTCGAAGCCGCGACGTGCTCGTGGACGGCCAGGTGTGTCAGGAAGGCGTTGACCTCTGGTTCAGCCATGTCCTGCGGATGCCTGCGGCCGTGAAAAAGCACGAACCGCTTCGCCCAGTGCACGTAGGCCTTCTCGGTGCTGGTCGCCAAATGCCGCAACCGTGCCGCGTGCCGAATCCGGTCCAAAAGCCGCCCCGGCCTGGCCGCCGAGTCCAGGGAAGTCGTTGCAATGCCGCCCATGATCGCCTGCTCCTTCTTGGATAGTGAGTCTCGCACCATGCGGTTCTCTATCCTGTAAAGCGAGCGCCAGGCCGATCACGGGCAAAGGACCGTTTTCGCGGCCGAAAAACCAAGGTCGCTTTTCCAGGCCGGCCAGCCCGCCCGCCGTCGTGGCCGGTCGGGGCCGAGGGCTTGCCCCCCGCCAGAGTCTCTCGCGGCGAGGAGGCCTGCCAGGCTCGCCAGCGTCAACGGTCTTGGGAATCTCGCCGTCCACGCGATCCTGATTTTCCCGGTGCCCGTTCGGCCTCGGCTCCGCGAATGCCTGGACACTGTTCGCGAAGACACGCTGCGCCGTCACCTTATTGTCGGTGGGGGGCCGGCGTGGCGGATTTGCCTACTGTCCCGGCACTTAACCGGCGAGCGGTTTCGGGGAATCCGCAGAAAGGTTCGCCCCTGCGTCGAGGTGCAGGGACTGCTCGCCGACGAAGGCTTGTTCACGGCCCGTTCTTGAAGGTCGTCCTCGATGCCAACGTGGTGCTTGGAGCGGTGGCATCCCGCGGCGTCGGCGAGGCCATCGTGGAACTTTACCGCGAGCGACATCCGACGCTGACGGGCGCCGAGATTTTGTCCGAAGTCTCAAGAAAGCTGCGGCTGCCGCAGGCCACCGCCATGAGTTACCACTGCAGGTTGGCCGTGAACCTCTTGAAGGGCTCGACCCACGCGGCAGTGATCGCCAACCGGCTCCCCCAGGCGTGCAGCATCGAGCTGCCTCAAGGGGCGAGAATCGTCCATGTGACGGGGGTTGAGGCGACGTCGATTCGCACCCGCTCGTGGCCCGCGGCGTGGAGGGTGAGCAGTTCGACCGAGTCGAAACGGCACCGCACGACGCAGAAGTTCGCGAGCCCGGTGTCGTCGCCTGCGGCCGGTGCCGATGGAGCCGCGGGAAACGACGCCAGTGGCTCTCCCGGGGCATGGGCCGCCGTGTAGCAGGCGCGGCTCATCGGCGGTGAGGCCCGCCAGGCGTGCAGCGCGATGTCATCGGCATGGTGGATCGACGCGGTCGCGGGAATCCGGATCTGGAGCTTCATTTCGGGGGCATACCAGTGGAGGCTAACGCGGGCGTCACGGCGGATGGCCGCCGCCTTGCCGCTGCGGGCGTCGGTATGGAACCGAACCTCCCGTTTCGGTTCATCAAAGCCGCGGAGCACGACCGTTCTCGCCTCGGCCGCTCCGTCGGCGTTCACGGTCGCCAACGAGAGCAGATGGAAAGGGTGGCGTGACGAGCCGGCCGCGGCGGCGAGCGAGTCGGCGATGCGTCGCCAGGCAGTCGCCGCGTCGAGGGAAGAAAGCCAGACGCCCGCGGGGTCACTCCTGCCGGATGGCATAGAGCGCCTCGTAGCTCCGCACGTAAAGCGTGCCGTTGGCGACGAAAAGCGAGGCGGTGACGGCTTCGCCGCCGAGATCGACGGAGTCGAGCAGCTCGAACTCGCGGCCGGCCTTGACTACCGAAATCCATCCGTCGTTGGACCCGAAGGAGATCCGCCCCTCGACAAGCAGCGGGCTGGTGCGGTGCTGCCCGGTATGGGTCCGCTGGACGTAGACATCCTTGCCCGTCTCGAGGTCCACGCACTGCAGCTTGCCATCCTTGTGCAAGAGGTAGACGAGTCCGTCGGCGATGAGCGGGATGCTCACGTCGGGCGTGAGCGGGTTGACCCAACGGACGACCGCCGGCTTCGTGGAGCAGTCTCCCTGCAGTTCGTCGTTCACGCGGATCGCGACCGTCGGGCCTCCTTTGGCCGTGGGGATCACGATCGTGCCTGGGGCGATCGCCGGGGAGGAGACGAATCGGAACGTGTTGTCGTTGGCCTTGGGATTGGTGACGGTGGGGCCGTTGAGCCCCCCGAACCGCCACAGCTCGCGGCCATCGTCGAGCGCGTGGCCGGTCGTGCAGTCGGCCCCATGCACGACGAGGAACTCGCGGCCGTCATGGCGGTAGAGGACGGGAGAGGCGTAGGAGTGCTTGCACTCGAACTGCGCGTCGGTGACGCGATCGACCTCCCAGATCGTCCGGCCGGTCGCCTTGTCGAGCTTGACCACCTTGCCCGTGCGGGTCTGGTCGCCGAGCTTCATCGCGCCGTGGATGAGCTGGAGGTAGAGGGCGTCGCCGTCGAGCACCGGAGTCGAGGTCATCCCGAACTGGATGTCGATCCTGCCGAATCGGTCGGCCACGTCGAACTTCCAGACCTCGGCGCCTTCCCGCGAATAGCAGGCGAGCACGCCCGTGCTGAAGAAAACCCAGACGTGTTTGCCGTCGGTGGACGGGGAAGGGGAGGCGGAGTTGCCCTCGCCCGAGCGGGCGTCCCGATTGCCGCCGGCCACCTTTCTCTTCCAGAGAATCTTCCCGTCGCCCGCCGCCACGCAGAGGAGCACGAGATCGTCCCCCTCGTTGCTCGTCAGGTAGATGCGGTCGTCCCAGACGCACGGCGTGGCGCCGGCGCGGCCTGGAAGCGGCGTCCGCCAGGCGACGTTCTTCGACTTCGACCATGTGGCCGGCAGGCCCTTCGCCTGCGAGATGCCGTCGCCCCTTGGGCCCCGCCACTGGGGCCAGTTCTCGCCGCTGGCAGCGCCGTGCATGCTTGCAGCGACGGCGAGGGCGACAACGAGCGGTCTCGGCCATCGCTGACGCAAGGCGGCGGGCCACATGGGGGCGTCTCCGTACCAGGCTGCGGGGGATTCATGCGCCGATCGGCGCTGAACCGGTAGTGTACCGGGTGGGCAGCTGTCGCCGCATCCAGCGGCGGCAGACTTCGCCAGCCATTAGGCTGTGGAAAAAGTCTGCCCGAGCAGGATGCGATGGCCATCGACCCAGGAAACCCTCGGCGTTTCCTGCGGTCGATCAAGTGGAAAAAGGCCACGGAGGGCTTTTTCCACGGACAACTAGTAGTTGATCTGGAACTGGAAGCGGAGCAGGTCGCCCTGGAACTGGGCGAATTGGCCATTGATGATCTTGTAGTTGGAGCCGGTGTTCGTCTGGTTCACCCAGGCGTATTCCCAGGTGAGCTCCATCTGGGGCGTGAATTGCCACTCCATGCCCAGGTTGAAGTTGCCCTGGTAGGTGGCCGGGGAGTTGCGTTCCCAGAGATAGCCGCCGCGATAGGTCTGCCAGCGGAAGTAGGGGAAAATCGTGCCGTATTTCTCGCTGTCGATCTTGTAGTTCACGAGGATGTAGCCGCCCGACAACGGCTGGCTGGAGATCACCGGGCGGGTCGGCGGGTTCACCGGGCCGAGTTCCGGGCCGTTGCCCGTGTTCCATTCGGTGACGAATCCGAGCGGCTGCGGGTAGTAGACGAACGTGGCCCCGATCCGCTCGTCGACGACGCCGTTCGGTGGCTCGATGACGGGCGTGACGGTGCCGGTCGTGGTGACGATCGGCCCGGTGTAAGACGAGTAGCGGCCGGTGTAGGCCTGCACCCCCGCTTCCATGATTTGCCCGCCCGGCATCTTCCACGGTGAGCTGAGCCGCATCACCATGTGCATGTTGTTGTTGGCCTCGGCCTTCGACACGCCCTGCCCGTTGTAGACGCCGATGCCGAACACGCCGTAGTTGCCCGAGCCCTTCAGGCCCTCGTCGAGCACCTCCTTGTAGAGGTCCTGTGCGTACTCGGGCGTCCAGTAATAGATGACGCCCAATTGCCGCTCGCCCAGCACGGCGCTGTTCATCGAGTCACTGCGGTCGAGCGGAATGCGATTGGAGCTCGACTGCATGTTCTCCCAGCCGTAGGGAATCTTCGACAGACCGACCCGCGCCCGGTGCACCTTGTTGGTCGTGAGATACACGTCGCCGTAGCAGTCCCGGAGCTGCAGATAGTTGATCGCCCCTTCCGGGGCCCCCGGCACGGTGCCCGCCAGATCGGGCTGGATGTAGAAGAACAGTCGATCGCTCAGGTCACCGGAGAAGATCAGTCGACAGCGGCGGATGAAGAAGTGGTTGAGCGGCGCCACCGAGCGGTCGCCCGGCAGGTATGGGGGCGCGAGATCCTCGTCGTCCCAGAGCACGCTGTTGATGCGAAACTGCGTGTAGCCGCGGATGTTGATCCGGTCGTACCACTCCTTCTTCTTTTTTTCTTTCTTGTCGTCTTTTTTGTCTTTGTCGTCCTTCTTGCGGGTCTGCTCGTCGACCGTCTCGATGGCCGGATCGCGGATCTTGTCCCACCGCTCGCGAACCTGCTCGCCAAGGGAACTCCTGTCGCCGCCACCGCTGCCGCCACCGCTACCGCGACGGGTCATCTCGTCGACGGTCTCGATGGCCGGATCCTGGATCTGCTGGGCGAGCAGCAGATCCGGATCGAAGAGTGCCGAGGGACCGACGATGGCGGCTGGTTCGTCGGCAGCTTCGTCGAGCAGTGTCGCGAACTCGATGCCATGCCCGGGCCTCTCGAGCGCCACCAGAGCTGCACCGCAGGCAACGGCCGCAAGGAGCCATCCCGCCGCCGACCCCCGCGCCCCGCGCCACCGAGGTCGACCAGCGATCAGGCCAGACAACACACGATTCATGCTGAAAATGTCGCCCTGGTTGACGAAATCGGGACCGCCGCCCCGACTGCTACAGTCGGCGCAAGCAACTCGACTCATACAATCGACACATTTCGGCCGTGGCTTTGGTCCTAAACTCAACGGCCCCGATCAAAGCGGCGGCAAACGCCTCAGACGCCGCATTTCCCCCAGGCCTCCCGGAGGTCCTGCGCGGAAGAGCCCGCGGGGGTGGCGCGTGGCTTGTGATGGGGCGAAGAGCGGCGGTCTCCGGCCGGCGGGCAGGCGACGGCGCAGCCCAGCCATGCCGCCACGAACAGCCGCCCCGTCGACAGCGTCGCCGCACTCATTCTCTGCATGGATGCCTCCAAAGCCGGATGTCAGGTGTCGAGCGTGTAGCCGGCGGGATACGTGGGCTTGACCAGATCGGCCACGCGGCGTGTCTTGAGGGCGGCGAGGTTCGTGACCTGCAGGTTCTTGGCGTTCCACTCCACCTTTTCGCCCCAGTCGCCCATCGCGCCTCCCTCGCCTCCCCGGGCGGCGGTCCAGACGGCGAGATTGCCCAGCAGGATCGTCTCGGTGAGTGGTCCGGCGCGGTCGATGAAGTTCGACCTGGCGATCTTCGGGTCGCCCGCCTGCTTGGCGCGGAACAACTCGAACATGTTGTTGGCGTCGTTGCCCTTGCCGGTGTCCTCGGCCGGCTCGTAGTCGGCCTGCACCTTCTCCACGCCCTTGAGTTCGTACTTCCCGCAGTAGTCGTCGCTGGAATAGAAGGCTCCCTTCTCGCCGATCACGAGCACGCCCCTGTCGGCGACCTTGTCGATGCCCCACTTCGCGAATACCCCGGCCGGCGGCTTGTTGCCCTTGCGGTCGTACCACCAGAACGGGATCGCCGGCCGCTCGGCCGTCGCCGGGAACTCGAACTTGATCACCGAACTCGCCGGGAAGCTGTCGAAATCATGGCCCGTCGTGCGGGCGACCACCGAAATCGGATCGCGGAGGCCGCAGGCGGCGAAGGGCACGGTGAGGATGTGGCAGGCCATGTCGCCCAGGGCGCCGGTGCCGAAGTCCCACCAGCCGCGGTGCTGGAAGGCGTGGTACAGACCGGGCCAGTATTCCCGGAACGGCGCCACGCCCAGCCAGGCCTTCCAGTCGAGCTGCCCGAGCGCCTTGTCGATTTCCTGCCGCTTCTTCTTCACGAACTCGGCGACGATCCCCGCGACGTCCTCGGCCGAGGCGTCCGGCTCCTCCGTCTCCTCGATCTCGGCCATCGCCTGCGCCTGGTACTTGCGCAGGTTCATCCGCCGCCCGGGGCCCTGGGCCCAGACGGGGCGATTCGACCAGGCGTAGACCTCCCGGATCGGACCGAGCACGCCGGAGCGAAGCTGGGCGATCGCTTCCCGCGACGACGGCAGGGCCGTGCCCTGGTTGCCCATCTGGGTGCAGACCCCCTTGCCGGCCATCTCGGCGGCGACCCGCGCCAGCAGGCGGGCCTCGTAGATCGTGCGGGTGAGCGGCTTCTGGGTGTAGCAGCTGATCCCCAGCCGCATGGCGTCGAGCGTGATCGGGCCGTGCATGTGGTCAGGGGTGCTGACGACGCAGATGTCGATCTTTTTTCCGTGCTTCGCGAGCAGTTCGCGATAGTCGGTGAACCGTTCGGCCGCCTTGAACTTCTCGCCGTTGCCCTTGCTCTCCAGCGTCTTGCGGTCGACGTCGCAGATCGCGATCACGTCGCCGAACAGCGCGGCGTTGTCGGCGTCACTGCCCCCCTTGCCGCCGACGCCGATGCAGGCGACCGTGGGCCGCTCAGAGGCCGCCTGCGACCAGGCCCGGCGGCTGCCGGCGGCCACGAAATAGCCCGCTCCGGCCAGGGTCGACGTGCCCAGGAAGCGACGGCGGGAAGGACGTGGCACGGGGGCCTCCTTTCGGCGGGTGACGCGGATGCTGCGGGACGTTTGACGGACCCTGGCGGCACCGGTATCAAACCTTACTGTAAAGATCCGCCAAAGATCCGCCGCCAGCCATCCGGCCACCCGGCCCCTTCGCAACGGAGAACCGCCGATGATCCTCGGGAAACTCTGGAAGGCCCTCGCGGCCCAGATGAACAAGATCGCCAACTTCTTCTGGACCGCCGATCCGATCGCCCAGCTGCAATATGAATACGACAAAGCCGTCGATCAGATGAAGGACGGCCGCGAGGGGCTGGAGCAGTACCGGGCCCTCGTCGAGCGGGTCACCCGCCAGGTGAATGGTGACCGGCAGCACGTCGCCTCGCTCGAGGCCCGCATCAAGGCCTACCTCCAGGCGGGGGAACGGGAGACGGCGTCGAAGTTCGCCCTCGAGCTGCAAAAGGCGAAGAAGGAGCTCGCCGAGAACGAGTCCCAGCTCAAGATGCACGAGACCGCTTACAACAACAATGTCACCAAGGTGAAGCACGCCACCAAGAAGCTTTCGGAACTCAAGAACAAGATCGCCAAATACGACGCCGATCTGAAGCTCTCGCGGGCCGAGGCGGAGCTCGCCAAGCTTGCCCAGAGCTTCAACTTCGACATCACCACCGACTTCGGCCAGATCGAGGACGTGATCCAGGACAAGATCGGCCTCAATCGGGCGAAGGTCAGGGTGGCCGCCGATCTGTCGGGCGAAGGGCTCGAGGACATCAAACGCGAGGAGGCGGTCGAGAAGGCGATGGCCGACAACGCCCTGCGCGAGTTCGAGATCGAGATGGGGATGGTCACCCCGGAGACCGCCGGCGTGAAGGCCGACGACAAGGAACTCGGGACCGACCGACTCAGGCAAACCGCGGGCTGACGCGGTTCGTGGCCCGCTTCCCTCCTGCGGTGAGTCGCTCGTGACGAATCAGATCTCCCAGTCAGCAAGCCCGCCCCCCGCCTCCGGGCTGGGCACCGTGCCGGCCGCCGCGGCCGCGGCGGCGCTTCCGGACTGGTGTCCGGCATGGGCGGAGCGGCTGGGCGATGCCTATCTCTCCGGCACGAGTTGCGTTTTCATGTTGCACGGCAACGTCCGCGACCTCGTGCCCGTCGCGGCTCTGCCCGCCGACGGCAAGGGGGCGGCCGACGCCTGGGGCACCGTGCCCGAGTTTCTCTCCCGGGAGATGTTCGGTCGTTGGGACGTCGTCCTTGGCTACGACGTCGGCAAGGGCCTCCGCCCCCTGGCCGGCTCCGACCCGACGCGGCTGCGCACGATGGCCCAGTGGCTCACCGAGCGGCTGGGCAACGCCGCAAACTGGCCGCGCGATCCCGACCAGGCGATCGCCGCGATCGACGCGATCCTGGAGCGAAATCTCATCGACCCGCCGGAGCAGCGGAAGCGGATCGCCGTGGTGCTCGACTACGCGCAGTATCTGGCGCCGGCGGGCGACGCCGCGGCCGGTGCCCGAGGCGGCGCCGGGCGGCTGGTGAGAATCCTGGCGTGGGCGACCAATCCCTTGCTGCGGCGGGTGAACGTGGCGGTCGTTCTGCTGACCGACGCGCTCGCCGAGATGCATCCGCGGCTGGTCGCAAATCCGGCGGTGACGGCGATCGACGTGCCCCTGCCCGACGGGGCGGAGCGGGAGCGGTTCGCCCTGGCCGCCGCCGCCGCCGTGGGCATGCCGGCGGAGCGGACCGACGCGGTGAAGCGGGCGGCCGCCCTCTCGGCTGGCCTGACGCTCGAGAGCCTGCGGGCCGTGATCGCCCTCTCCGCCCGGGAGGGCAGCCCTCCGGACGGCCCGGAGTTCGCCGCCAAGAAAAAGGACCTCATCGAGCGGTCGTGCCACGGGCTGGTGGAGTTCATCCAGCCGCGGCTCACGCTCGACGCCGTCGCCGGCCACGAGGCCGCCAAGGACCGGCTCCAGGCCGATGCCCGGGCGATCCGGCGTGGCCAGTTCGAGAGCGCCCCGATGGGCTACCTGATCTGCGGCCCGGTCGGCACCGGCAAGAGTTTCATCGCCGAATGCTATGCCGGCTCGGTCGGCATCCCGTGTGCGGTGCTCAAGAACTTCCGCAGCAAGTATGTGGGTGAGACGGAGGGCAATCTCGAGCACGCCCTCGACGTCCTCCGCAGCCTCGGGCCCGTCGTCGTGATCATCGACGAGGCCGATGCGGCCCTCGGCAACCGGGAGCAGGGGGGTGATTCCGGCACGTCGGCCCGCGTGTTCTCGATGATCGCCCGGCAGATGGGCGACACCCGCTACCGCGGCAAGATCGTGTGGATGCTGCTCACGAGCCGCCCCGACCTGCTGCCGATCGACCTCAAGCGGCAGGGGAGGGCGGAGGTGCACATCCCGCTCTTCTATCCGCACGATCAGGCCGAGATCGACGCCATGTTCACGGCGATGGCGCGGAAGTGTCGCGTGCCGCTGGCTCCCGGCCTGCCGGGGCCGGTGGACCTTGCGCTCGGCCTGTCCGGCGCCGACATCGAGAGCATCGTGCTCGCCGCGCGGCGCAAGGGCCTCGACCGGGCCGCCGACGCGGGCCAGCCGGCGCCCGCCATGATCACGGCCGAGGACCTGAAGGCCGCGCTCGACGACTTCATGCCTTCCGCGCAGGGCCTGGAGAAGGAGATGCAGGAGATCGCCGCCGTGCTCGAATGCACGGAGAAGCGGTTCCTCCCCGACCATTGGAAGGAGAAGGTGGGCCAGCCCGGCGGCCGGTCCCACCTGCAAGAGCGGCTCGCGGCGATCCGCGAAGTGATCGGAAGTTGACGACCGCCGGCCCGACCGCCCCCGCCCGTTTCCCAGACCCCTCGCAGGAGACTTCACCATGGCCCAGGCATCCGCAGGCAAGACCCCCTGGTTCGACGACGCCACCGAGGCGCCGCTGCTCGCCGAGTACGCCCGCAAGCTCGACTCCTTCATCGACGCCATCTCCGACGCGGTGGTCGAATCGAAGGAGCTCGCGGCTCAGGAGAAGCGGGTGGTCGATCTCATGAAGGAGGTCGAGCCGCTGCTCTCGCCCGAGGCTCACGAGAAGGTCACCCGGCTGCTCTGTGAGGTCACGGCCTACGACCTGATGCACGCGCTGCACATGGCCGGCAAGGCGCGGCCCAAGACCGTCTTCCGCGGCTGATGCCGCCCGGGGACGGCGCCGCCGTCCGCGATCGCACCCTTCCCTTTTCCGCGAGGCTTCTCGATGGCTGGTCAACCCAAGGCTCCCTTCTGGCTGGCAGTGTGGGCCGTGATCCTCGGCCTCGTGGGGCTTTCCGCGTGGCGGGCCGGCATGCTCGAGCCCTTCGGATTCGGCCGGCCCGGTGCCGTCGGCGGGCAGCGGCCGATGGCGGGGGGTGGGCCGGCCGGCGGTGGCGGTGATGGCGGCGGCGTCGAGGGCATGACCGAGGCGCCTGACGTCTCCGTGCCCACGACGGTCAAGGAATACACGTTCAAGCCGGCCGAGCGGCTGCCGCCGGTCAAGGGCGTGAGCGGCTACAAGCCGCTCCAGGACGAGACCGTCAAGTTCGCCCTCAACGTGTGGGCCGGCTGGGCGCCGATCATCCGGGCCAACAACGGCTTCAAGCCGGGCAAGGTCTGGCAGGCGGCCGGGGGCAAGCCTTTCAAGGTGGAGCTCGTGCTCATCGACGACCCCGTGCAGATGCGCGACGCCTACGCGGCGGGTGAGGTGCACATCGGCTGGGCCACGCTCGACATGCTCCCCCTGTTCATCGACAGTTTCGCCAAGGACTCGCGGATCATGCCCCGCGTCTTCCAGCAGGTCGACTTCTCCAACGGCGGCGACGGGATCGTCGTCCGCGAATCGATCAAGACGGTCAAGGATCTGGCCGGCAAGAGGCTGGTGATGGCCCAGAATTCGCCGAGCCAGTTCTTCGCCCTCAACATGCTCGTGGCGGGCGGCCTCCAGCCGGCCGACGTGGAGATGGTGTACGTCAACACGGCCTTCGAGGCGGCGGCGGCCTTCAGCCGCGACAAGAGCCTCGCCGGCTGCGTCTCCTGGGCTCCCGACATCTACAACCTCGCCGAGGCGAAGGGCAACCGGATGCTCGTCACCACGCAGACGGCCAACCGTCTGATCGCCGACGTCTGGTTCGCCCGGGCCGACTTCGCCAAGGACCACCCCGACAAGATCGAGGCCATCGTCCGCGGGATCTTCGACGCCATGACCGAACTCAAGACGGAGACCGCCCGCACCCAGGTCGCCCAGCTCATGGCCGACGGGTACGCGATCCCGGCGACCGATGCGCTGACGATGCTCGGCGACGCCCACTCCACGAACTGGGCCGAGAACTACCAGTTCTTTCTCAATCGCAACAACCCGGCCAACTTCGAGCGGATCTGGAAGCAGGCCTACATGCTCTACCGACGGATCGGGGCGATCGCGAACAACCCCGTGTCCTTCGATCAGGTGATGGACTTCTCCGTGATCCAAAAGCTCGGGGCCGAGCCCAAATATGCCGAGACGCAGGATGAGTACACGGCCGCCGTGGCGCCGAAGACGGTGCAGCAGATTCGGGCCGAGAACGAGGAGATCCTCACCAACACGATCGTGATCCACTTCTTCCCCAACAGCGCCGACCTGCGGAAGAAGGTGATCCGCAAGGTCGATGGCAAGGACACGGAGGAGCCATACGATCCCCGCGTCGACGCGGTGCTCGACGAGGCGGGCATGCTCGCCAAGCAGTTCGGCAACG
>Ga0315906_10008310_pt1 | contig 12456 bp, 10 predicted proteins | sample LakEriMetagenome_4_FD_203526 | JGI IMG/M metagenome (GOLD analysis project Ga0315906, IMG submission 203526) | Freshwater fungal communities from buoy surface, Lake Erie, Ohio, United States - Buoy 2 MA122 | ecosystem: Environmental > Aquatic > Freshwater > Lake > Lake biofilm | place: USA...
AAGAAAGATGTGATTTAGGATTTGGTATTGAGGCGAATGATACAAATGAAGGTGTTTATCTTGATTTTGCTTCAGAAATCAAGAGTAAGGGTCGTCAAGCTGCATACGCGAAAGGTGAACATAGTCCTTCCGAAGATCGTATTTTAGAACTTGGCAAGAAATGGATTGAAGAAAAGTATGGAAATCTTTTCCAAATGTATCAGAAAATCACGGATGAAAATCCATACGAAACACCGATGAAAATTTACCCAGCTGTTCACTACACAATGGGTGGCGTTTGGGTTGATTATAATTTACAGAGTGCGATTGAAGGGTGTTTTGTTGCCGGTGAGGCGAACTTCTCTGATCACGGAGCTAATCGCTTGGGAGCATCGGCATTAATGCAAGGTTTAGCGGATGGCTATTTCGTTCTTCCTTACACTGTTTCTGATTACTTGGCAAATGAAATTCGCACGGGTAAAATTTCTACCGACTCACCTGAATTTGATGCAGCTGAAAACGATGTTAAAGAATCAATTAATCGTTTCTTGAATAACAAAGGAACAAGATCTGTTGATTATTTCCACAAGAGATTGGGCTTAATCATGTGGAATAAAGTTGGAATGGGGAGAAATGAAAAAGGTTTAAACGAAGCGATTGAAGAAATACGCTTATTAAAAGAAGAATTTTACAAAGATGTATTTGTACCTGGGTCAGCCGATGAATTGAATCCAGAATTGGAAAAAGCAATGCGAGTTGCTGATTTCATAGAGCTAGGACAATTGATGGCTGTGGATGCGCTTCAGCGAAATGAATCCTGTGGTGGTCACTTCAGGGATGAGTATCAAGATGCCGAAGGTGAAACACTTCGAGATGACGAAAACTATAAATATGCAGCGGCATGGGAATATGCGGGTGGAGATGCAACTAAGGCGACTTTGCATAAAGAAGAGTTGAAATATGAATTCATTAAGATTGCCGCGAGGAATTATAAATAAATGATAACATTAACAAACTTAATTAAACGTCTCAGAGAACTAAAACCAAAGCTTCAGGAAAAATATCCTATTTCTTCTTTGGCAGTTTTTGGTTCCTATGCTCGCAATGAAGCTACTGAAACGAGTGATGTCGATGTGTTAGTTGAGTTGAATGGCAAAATAGGGATTAAGTTCATTGATTTGGCAGATGAAATAGAGGCTTGTTTAGGAATTAGAACGGATGTTATTTCCAAAAATGGTTTGAAAGCTAATTACTTCGAGTGCATCAAACAAGATTTAATTTATGTCTAAAAAGCATCGAAATATATTACTAAATGATGTGTTGGAATCTATTCAGAAGATAAAAAAGTATACAAAGGGAATGAATTACGAACAATTTCTTCAAGATGACAAAACAATTGACGCATGTGTCAGAAACTTTGAAATTATTGGTGAAGTAAGTTCTAAAATAGATGCGGATTTTAAATTAAACCATTCAGAAATCGAATGGAATAGAATGAAAGGTTTAAGAAACAGAATGATTCATGATTATTCCGGAGTAGATTATCAAGTTGTTTGGGATATTATTTCAGAATATTTGGATGAATTAGACTATCAAGTTCAAAAATTAATAAAATAGCGAGCGACATGGCAGCAAAAACGATAAATATCACACTAAAAATCTGGAGACAGAAAAACAACAAAGCAAAAGGATCTTTAGAAACATACAAACTGGACAATGTGTCAACAGACAGTTCATTTCTAGAAATGTTAGATCAATTGAACGAACAGTTGATTAACGAACAAAAGGAACCTGTTGCATTCGATCATGATTGTAGAGAAGGAATTTGCGGAATGTGTTCTTTGTATATCAATGGTCGTGCGCACGGACCAGATACAGGTACAACTACTTGCCAATTACACATGCGTATGTTCAACGATGGTGACACTATTTATGTTGAGCCATGGAGATCTGCTGCTTTCCCAATTGTTAAAGATTTAGTTGTTGACCGTAGTTCTTTTGATCGAATTCAACAAGCAGGAGGATTCGTTTCAGTTAATACTTCTGGAAGAACGATGGATGCGAATGCAATTCCCGTTCCTAAGGCCGATGCAGATAAGGCTTTTGAGGCTGCTGCTTGTATTGGATGTGGAGCATGTGTAGCGACCTGTAAAAATGGTTCTGCGATGTTATTTGTTGGAGCTAAAGTTTCTCAATATGCACTTCTACCTCAAGGAAAAGTCGAGGCTAAAGATCGCGTATTAAACATGGTTCGTCAAATGGATGAAGAAGGTTTTGGAAACTGTACGAATACGGGCGCTTGTGAGGTTGAATGTCCGAAAGGAATTTCAATTGAAAATATAGCTAGAATGAATCGTGAGTTTTTGAAAGCGACTCTAACTTCTGAAAAATAATTTAAAAGACACTTAAAAATCGAAAAGCTACCAATTGGTAGCTTTTTTGTCTTTTAATTTATATTTTATCTCAGCACGTTTACAAACCCATTAACAGAAAGTTTTTCATCCGTATTTTTAGGTTTATAACGAATATTCCAAGTAAACAATCCTGCCTGAACGACGCCTCCTTTAACGCCAAAAGAACCATCCCAACCTTTTGAATGATCTTTGGATTCGAAAACTAACTCACCCCAACGATTATAAATCATCATTTCGAAGTTATCAGGGGCAAATCCTGAAGTGAAGATAGGTGTAAAAAGCTGATTGCGCTCGTCTGCATCTGGTGTAAAAGAATTAGGAACATAAAAAATTAATTGCTCTTCAAAAGGAATTGGCATTAAAGCTGTATCTGGACATCCAGCTGGGGAATAAGAAATAAGCATAGCTTCATAATCATTTTGAGTTGAAATATCGTATGTATTAATTGGTTCTATTTCAGAAGATATATTCCCATCGCCAAAATACCAAAGGTAGCTTTCAGCTCCGACAGAACTATTGAAAAATGAAACAACATTGTTTCCTGGTCCGAGAACACCTGGAGAAGGAGTAAAGCCTGCTGTTGATTCTTCAACACAAACAATATTTTGAAATGTTAAAGATGTATCACATCCTTGAAAATCTCTGTGACTTAAAGTTACGTTATAACAACCGGCTTGCGGGTATGTTGCTGATTGATTTCCACAGTTATTTACCGTCGTTCCATTTCCAAAATCCCAAATGCAATTTTGAGATTGACCACTATTACTTTGAAAATTGACTGTAAATGGTTTACAACCTAAAGATAAATCTGGTGTTACTATCGGAGCAACGGCATTTAAAAAAGTTATATTCAGATCATCCATATTTTGACAACCATTTGCATCTGTTCCGACTACAGTGTAAATGCCTGATAATGTTGGAATAAAGGAAACGCCATTTTGAACATTATTTGTCCAATTGTATGTGTTTGCTCCTATTGCTGCCAATGTTATTGATGTATTGTGACAAACATTTACGTCTGCACCCGCATATACATTGGGTAAGGGATTAACAATTAGATTTGTTGTAGAGGTGCAAACGTGACCAGCAGCATCAGTTCCTGTTAAATTGAAGGTATATGATCCTGAGGACGTTGTTGGTAAATTGGTAATATTTTGAGTAGATCCTAATGTTACTCCATTCAATGTCCAATCGTAGGTTCCATTGGCTAAATTGGTTGCTGAAAGATCAAACGTGTTTCCTACACAAACCGGTCCTGAATTACTTGCCGTTATAGTGCATCCGCAAGCTGGATCGTTTGCAGACAATACTGTAACTGTTCCTGATCCAACACCATTTGCAACTCCACCATCCGAGGTAGATCCATTCGCGGTTACATTGTAAATGGTTGTAGATGTTGGGCTGACTGTAATACTTGAACCTGTTAGTCCATCTGGGCTCCAAGTAAATGAAGAAAGATTTCCTGTCGAATAAGAAGCAGTTAACGTAACCGATTCACCGGGACATATAGTGGCGCTATTCACCACAATTGGGATGACGGTATTGCAACTAGCATTAGCCGTCCCAAAAAAATTTAAAGGTAAGGTTGTGACACTATTACTAAAATTGGATAAACACAATACAAATTGTTGACCTGCAGTAACTTGTAATTCTGGCTCAAAATTTCCAGCAGCGCCGCCAGCTGGAGCAGGTGAAGCAATTCCAGTAAATCCATCTGAGGAAGCATTCCAGTTACATCGTATTGGCGCTAATTGATTCGAAGCAATTTGTGAACAAGCATTTGCTGAATATGGCCACATAATCCAATCGTAAAATCCTGTTCCACCATTAGCATTACCAAAAGAAAACTCTAGGGTTCCAGTGCTTGCAACGTTAATTATCATCCATGTGCTATTGGTTTCACCTGTAAGTAGACACCCTGAATTGCCAAAAACAGGATTCGAACTCGGATTAGAAATAGGAACGTTGTCAAGCTCTTCTATTCCGCTACCATTCGCATCAATTGAAAAGCTGGCATTACTACAAATATTAACTGCTTGGGAACAATCGCTAGCAGTAACTGCCTGACCAATTGCAACTTGGAGGTTTAGAATTAGAAAACAAATAATACAAACTATTTTCAAACACATTCTTATTAAAACTTAACGTTTTAAAAGTATGAAAGTTGCTCGAATCTGAATGAGAAAATTAGAGATGTTTTTAAAAACTTACTCTACCGTTACAGACTTTGCCAAATTTCTTGGTTGATCAACATTACAGCCTCTCAACACAGCAATATGATAGGAAAGTAATTGGAAGGGAATTGTCGCTAATAATGGCACTAAAAATTCATCGGTATCAGGAATCTCAATTGTATGATCAGCAAGTTCTTTGACATGTTTATCGCCTTCTGTAACAATAGCAACTATTTTACCTTTACGTGCCTTAACTTCTTGAATGTTTGAAACAACTTTTTCATATGAATTACCTTTGGTAGCTATTACAAAAACAGGCATATTTTCATCGATTAAGGCAATCGGACCGTGCTTCATCTCAGCCGCAGGGTATCCTTCAGCATGAATATAGGATATTTCTTTCAATTTAAGAGCGCCTTCAAGAGCCACAGGAAATGAACTACCTCTTCCTAAGTATAGCGCATTAGATGCATTTTTGTACTCCTCCGCAATTTTCTCAATGGCTTGATTCGACTCCAAAACAGACTTAACTTTATCTGGTATAGCTTCCAATTCGGCCAATAATGTGTGAAACTTGGAATCACTGATGGTTCCTTTTTTATGCCCAAGAGATAATGCCATTAATGTAAGAATTGTAACTTGAGCCGTGAATGCTTTTGTTGACGCAACACCAATCTCAGGTCCTGCATGTGTATAAGAACCCGCATCTGTAATACGAGAAATTGATGAGCCTACTACATTACATATTCCCAAAATTGTAGCTCCCTTTGACTTAGACAATTCTAAAGCGGCCAACGTATCAGCTGTTTCTCCTGATTGAGAGATAGCAATTACAATGTCATTTTCTGAAATTATAGGATTTCGGTAACGGAATTCACTCGCATATTCGACTTCAACATTAATTCGAGCTAGGTCTTCAATTAAGTATTCACCCACCAAGCCTGCATGCCAAGACGTTCCACAGGCCACAATGATTAATCGATTTGCGTTAATCATTTTCTGCTCATAGTCACGGATACCTCCCAAAGAAACCCAACCTTCTGTAGCATTTAATCTGCCACGAAAACAATCTTGAATAGATCTTGGTTGCTCATGAATTTCTTTAATCATAAAATGTTCATATCCACCTTTCTCTAAAGCCTCAAGCTCCAACTCTAATTGTTGGACATAAGGCGTTTTTTCTTGATCACCGATGTTAAATATTCGAAGCCCATCAACTAGGTCTACAATAGCGATTTCTTCATCTTCGAGATAAACGACATTTTTAGTATATTCAACAATTGGTGTTGCATCAGAGGCCAAATAAAAATCACCTTCATTTCCAATTCCAACAACAAGTGGACTGCTCTTTCGTGCGGCAGCAAGCTTATTTGGTTCATCTTTTGAAATAACGACAATTGCATAAGCACCAACTACATGATGCAACGCTCTTCTTAGGGCTTCACCGAACCACACATTTTCATTTTTACGGATATCATCAATCAAATGAACTAATACTTCAGTATCCGTTTCACTTTTAAATGAATACCCTTTTGCGCTTAACTCCTTTTTTAGTGCGTCATAATTTTCTATAATTCCGTTGTGGATTATTGCTAAAGAACCGTCGTTTGAAAAATGTGGGTGTGCATTCACATCATTAGGTGCGCCATGAGTTGCCCAACGCGTATGTCCTATACCAGCATGTCCTTCAACGTTATTTTTTAGAGCAAATTCTTCCAAGTTTGAAACTTTGCCCGAACGTTTGTAAATGTTTAATTCTCCATCATTCAATAATGCAACACCAGCGCTATCGTAACCGCGGTACTCTAATCGCTTTAAGCCTTTAAGAATGATTGGAAAAGCTTGTTTTTTTCCGATGTATGCAACGATTCCACACATAAGCTAGTAGGATGTATAAGTTAGAATTAGTTTTGGTCGATTTTTATTTAAAGTATTTTTTCCATTAAATACTATTCGTTCAGCGGAATTAATAAAAAATCTCGGAGAAACTACAATCCCATTATTGTTGATGTTTTTATTCACTATCGCTTGAATGTAATTTTTTAGATTTAATTTAAATTGTTTTTTTACATCGTCAAATTCGCCTAAAATCCCTAAACTAGTATAGCTTTTGTCTGTAAGATTTATTTTTGTGGCGACAGAAACACTATTTCCTGGACGATATTTATATCCCGTTTGATATTGTAATGGCAATGTCAAATCTGCGCGATGAATTATAATTTTATCGGAAAGATTTTTTAGTCCAGGCATTTGAATAACTGCACGATGCTTAAACGCTTGGGCATAAAATTCAACATTTCCCTTTGTATTATCTAAAAGCACATCCTGAATAGGTTTCCCTGTATTTTCAATATTAATATTTATAAAATTGGCACATGAATTATTAAACACAAAATCTAGGGTTCTATTTAATCCGTCTTGCTGAAAATAAATGGTCATTTTGGATGCCGGGTTATCTAAATCAAGGTATAGTGCCGCTCCTGTGCTCGAAGATTGATTGGGATTATTTGATTGTATTTTAATACCTTTAAAAAAAGATTGGAATGCTGCATCGGAGGCAAAAGCTGGACTACCTGAGCCGGCTTCGTTAATTAATATTCGAGCAAAATTTGTGTCTAGAGGAATCCTTAATTGCGGACTTACGGTATCTAACCCTACGATTGCACTCGTATTTGGAGCTGGAGTTATAGACCCCAATCCATTTGGAACAAGGTTTTGGGGTTTTGTGGATTTTGTAGAAAAGGAGTAGTATGTTGAATCTAAATAAAGGTTTTCATTTAATTCGAAAACTTCAAATGTTTGCGGGTTTAAATCCCCATAGAAACCGACGTAAGAAAGCGCTAGAACAAATGAGTCAATCGTAATTGAATTAGGGTTGCCAATACTAGGACTCAAACCGGCTAAACCAACCTGAGTGAATATAGTAGCTTCAAATTTCCCAAATTTCGGATCATTATAACTTCCGAGCACAGCGTTCGCAGGATTACTTGTAATAATTGAGTCTTCTGCTATGGTATAGGTAATAATATCAAAGGTGTCTGTTGTAATTCCAGTAAGAATTTCATTTGGGTCTAGCGCATCTTTTCCATTTGCAAAATCTTTTTTTTTGCATGCACTTAAGAGTATTAACGCAGTAAAAAGGAAGAATGGAAAAAATAGATGCTTTCTCATGAAAATCAGGCCAAAACACTTTCTTCCACAACCTTATCAAAGAATACAGAAAATTCCTTTGCTTGATTTTCCTCTTGTATATATTCCAATTTGTGGCAATGCGATGCTGAATCAAAAATAGCTCTTAAATCTGAATTTAGATTATCAACAGCAATTGAGATTCCATCACAATAATCAATGAATGATTTAGTAACATTCAAAAATGAAGTATCCTCAAATTTTTTGCTAACCTCATCCGGGAAACCATCGAACTTTAATTTATCTGCAAAACGTTTATCCCATGGAACATCAAACGCGTCGTTGTACAAAGAATACACAACTTTCGTTGCTTTAAAATGAGGATCTTTGTTATAAATGTGCTTGATGTACAATGACATAATACCGGTCAACCAACCATGACAATGAATTACATCTGGTTGCCAACCTAATTTTTTAACAGTTTCCAAAACTCCTCGACAGAAAAACATAGCACGTTCATCATTGTCTACATGGAACTTACCACCTTCATCTTGAAGTGTCGTTTTTCTTTTGAAATATTCATCATTATCAATAAAATAAACCTGCATACGTGCTGAAGAAACGGAAGCTACCTTTATTATTAAAGGATGATCATGGTCGTCAATACAAATATTCAGTCCTGATAATCGAATTACCTCATGAAGTTGATGTCTTCTTTCGTTGATTGCCCCAAATCTTGGTGTAAAAACGCGAATTTCCTTTCCAGCCTCTTGTACTACTTGCGGCAGCCTTCGAGCTGTTGAAGAAATGTCTGATTTTGGTAAAAATGGGAATATTTCCTGGGAAATAAATAGAACTTTTTTCTTTTCCATTCAAATGTGATAGGATGCAAAGTTACTAATTTTTGACGAACTTTCATAAAAAGCTATAGCTTTGCGTGAGTTACACCCGACCAATATGCTGGTAACAACTGTTTTTGAATTACGAAATGTGCTAAATGAAGTTAAAAAGACTTCGAAGAACATTGGTTTTGTGCCAACAATGGGGGCATTACATACAGGTCATTTGCGGCTTATTCATCGTGCATCTGAAGAAAATGACCTTGTAGTTGTAAGCATTTTTGTTAACCCAACTCAATTCAACAACAAAGAAGATCTTCTTCATTATCCAAGAACAATTGAAAAGGACTTGGCTTTATTGAAGGAGAATTGCTCAAATTACCTTGTTTTTAATCCAGAAATAAATGAAATTTACCCTTCAGATGAGCAGTTTAAATCAATCGATTTAGGTCATCTCGACGAAGTATTGGAGGCAAAATTCCGTCCAGGTCATTTTAAAGGAGTTGTTCATGTGGTTCATAATCTTTTTCATTTGGTGAAACCTGAAAAAGCTTATTTTGGTCAAAAGGATTTCCAACAATTGGCGATCATTCGATATATGACCAAAGCTTATGGATTCCCCATAGATATTGTTGCGTGCGATACACTTCGAGAACCAAGTGGGTTGGCCATGAGCAGCAGAAATATGCGTTTATCCGAAGAACAAAAAGTGGAAGCTTTGATTATTTGGGAGACCCTGAAATTTATTGAAGCCAACAAGTCGAATTTGAATCCAAAAGATTTAAAGAACAGAGCCAACGACTTTTTTGATAAAGGATCTTTAAAATTAGAATATCTTGAAATTGTGCATGTGGAAAATCTTTTGGAAGCGGAAGATTGGGCGGAACCTACTGTTTGTTGTATCGCCGCTTATTGTGGTGAAGTGAGGCTGATTGATAATTTATTGTTGTAATCCGTTAATTTGCTTTATTTTTGTCGCTCATTTTTTCAATTTTATGTTGATTCAAGTTCTAAAATCAAAAATCCATCGAGTTCGGGTTACTCAGGCCGAATTGAATTACATTGGGAGTATCACAATAGATCAAGAATTGATGGAAGCTGCCAATTTACTTGAAGGGGAGCGCGTTCAAATTGTGAATATTAATAACGGTGAACGTTTTGAAACATATGTAATTAAAGGAGATCGAAAATCAGGGATGATATGTCTAAATGGTCCCGCCGCAAGACGCGTCGCTGTGGATGATCTAATTATTATTATCGGTTACGGATTTATGGATTTTGAAGAAGCGAAAAAATTTAAGCCATCACTTGTTTTTCCGAATGAACTAACTAACCTGCTTAGTTGATGTCAGCTAGATTGGATTTCATAAAGTCAAAAATTTTATCATTAGAAGACGCCGAAAGACGCGTCGCAATGTATCACTTAAAAAACGAAAAAGTCGTTTTTACCAATGGTTGTTTTGACATTCTTCATCTGGGACACGTCAACTACCTGGCGGAGGCTGCTTCACTTGGAAATCGATTGATTGTTGGAATTAATAGTGATCGATCTGTAAAAGCACTCAACAAAGCACCGAATCGTCCGATTAACAATGAACTTGCACGAATTCAAATTATTGCTGCGCTCGGTTTTGTTGATTTGGTGGTAATTTTCGATGATGAAACCCCTCTTGAACTTATTCGAGCATTAGAACCAGACGTGCTTGTTAAAGGCGGGGATTATGACGCCAATGAATTGAATTCCAGTTCCAAAAAATACATTGTAGGTTCAGATATCGTTCGAAAAAAAGGAGGTTCTGTAGTAACCATCAATTTGGTCGAAGGTTATTCTACAACGGCAATAATTGAGAAATCGAAACACTGATTTCGCTATCTTCCACCCCCTTTACCAACTTTAAAGCCTTCCTCTCCCTCCTGATTCTGTTGGTCTTTCCAATTTTTAAGTGTTTTTTTCAGTTTTGAGTCTTTTTTCTCTTTTTGAACTTCTTTGAACTCCTCCTTGGTTGCAGGCCCGAAATGAATTTTTAGTTCTTCTTTTGGCATATCTTGCGGTTTATATTCCTTAACTGTGGTGTCGTTTTTAAACAACCCAAATTCAGACTTTAATATCGACTTAGCATCTTGCTTGGCCTCTTCCCTATTTTGTTTAGCTTGCTCTTTACGTGATGTTTTATCCCATTCAATAATCGGTTTATCCAAAGTTCCGTGCATTCTCATAAAAATTTTAATACCGGTTCCATCGTCAATGACCTCACCGAACTCGGAATCTTTTTCTGTCTTCATTAAATCACGCAAACGAAAAGCAAATCGATAATCAATTTCATTTTCAAAAGAATGAACCCCGGAAACATCCATGTCTAAAGCCGAAGAACCAATATGCATTTTCGGAATATTAACAATACCGTTTTTAATGACAATTGAATTTTCCAAAGTTTGAAACGAAATATCTTTAAGCTTTTCTTCGAGTAAGTCAATGTTTTTCTTACCCATTATGAGTTTCCCTGAATTTGTTTTCAAACTTTCTGTTATGTCTTTGAATGAAGGAACGTTTTTCAAATGACCGTCATAAACTGTTAAGTTTAACTTTGATTCGATCGCCTTTAAAACAATTCCTGAGCGCAAATCAAAAGGAGCAAAAAAGTAGAGATCAGCCTCAGCTCTTCCTGAAATATTGTTCGACGTAATCACCTGTTGTTCAAAATTGTCCCATTCCTTGAACATCGGTTTGAACTTCAAATTTTTAGTTGCTACCTGAGTAGTGATTGTAAATATTTCTGGAGTTCTTTCTTCAATAATTAAAGCACCGCTAATTAAAGCTTCCGCGTTTACCAAACTTATTTGTGGGAAGTGTAAGCGATGATTTTGGATGTTCATTTTGCCAAGAATGTTTTCAAAACGGTGATTTTCATACAGTAATGTTCCAACTGTCAAATTAATGGTGCCAAGAATGTCATTAGGCAAAACAAAAATGCGCTCTCCTTCTACTTTTTCTTTTTTCGTAGTGGTTCCTAAATCTTCTACTTTCAGATAATTGCTTTCAATTTCAACCTCTGTTTCTAACGGTTTTTTTGAATTCAAGTAATCAAAAATGTTTCTAAAAATTCCATCTAAACGCAAATCAGTTGATCCAACTTTTAATGAGGCGTTATTGATTCCTACTTCATTTCCACGTAGAAAAATATTTCCATTGATATTTTCAAACGTTCGTTTATCACCTTTGAGTTTCAATCGCAAGTGCTTCATCAAAACATCACCATCACATTTATTGACTTCAATGGATTCATTGGTTGAATTTTGCTGAATTGAAAAGTCCGCATTTATAAGTGTTGAACCACTAATTTGCTCAACTTCTGGAAAATGAAAAATTGCGTGAGCTACTTGCAAATCAACTGTTCCCGTTGCTTTTCCCTTAATTTTAGGATTTTCAAAATTCATTAATCGAACATCTCCACGAAAAGGTCCGCCCGCCGTTTTAAATTTCATGTTTTTAAGCTCCAAATATTCTTTTTCTGCTCCCCCTTCATTCGAATACTTTCCCTCTAATTGAATGTCTTTAATTCGGAGATTTTGACTTGGTTCGGTTAACGCTCCTTTCGAAATCCCAAAGTCACAATTCACGGCAAGTGTTTCCTCAGAGTTTGTTGAACCGGAAATATCCAAATTAAAAGAAACTTCTCCTGATCCGTTGAATTTTTCTACATCATTCATCGCCCCAATGGAAAGTTTATTTACCAAGTCTTCCAAGCCAATTTCCTTTGATTTCACATTAAATTTTATGCTGTCTGAGTTCACAAATCCGTTGATCTCAAAAGGTAACCCAGATAAATTCACAAGGGCTTGATTGAGAGAAACCTTTCCTTGTTCTCCGTTCACATCAATGCCAAAATTATAGTCTAATGTTTTATTTTTTATAAAGGAGAC
>Ga0315906_10008312_pt1 | contig 12454 bp, 7 predicted proteins | sample LakEriMetagenome_4_FD_203526 | JGI IMG/M metagenome (GOLD analysis project Ga0315906, IMG submission 203526) | Freshwater fungal communities from buoy surface, Lake Erie, Ohio, United States - Buoy 2 MA122 | ecosystem: Environmental > Aquatic > Freshwater > Lake > Lake biofilm | place: USA: Lake...
TTAAGGGTAATCACCAGTTGGCCGTTCTCATGTTGTAACAGGGCCTTTTCCTCTGCAATCATGGAAATGCCTGCCACCATGCCATTTTTTCTGATCAATGCGAGCTGGCTGCTATCAAGTTCAATTGTTTTTCCCTTGGCAGGACTGATCCTGAGGTCTGTATAAAAGGAAGAGTAGAGCGATTGCACCAGCCCCTCAAATCCATTGAAAACACTCAATACAAGGACCTGACAGCAGGTGGTAAATGCGATGACCAGCATGGTCACCCACGCAATGATATTGATGGCCTTGGCCGATTTTTTTGCCTTGAAATAACGCCAGGCGAAGGTGATGTACATTTTGAAAAAATAACGGTAAGGGTTATCCGATTTTTTTATCCTCTCCCTCCTTGATCTCCTTGAATATTTTTTCTATATGGTCTACATATTCCAGCGTGTCATCAATGAAAAATGATAACACAGGCATAGTTCGCAACTGATGCCTGACTCTTTGGGTCAATTCTTTTTTGATTTCCCAGGCCCTTTCTTGGATCTGCTTCAGTGCTGCAGCAGTATCCGCGATCTTATAAAAACTGATGTATACTCGTGCTTCATAAAGGTCAGGAGTGATTTTGACAGAGGAAATGGAGACCATACCTCCATGCATCATATTCAGTCCTATCCTTCTGAAAATGTCATTGAGCGCCTCTTCCAGCACGGCGGCAACCTGTTTTTGCCTTTTACCTTCCTGCATGGGATAATTTTAGTACAGGTAAAATTAGTTACTTTGCCTTGATAAGTCAGCTTAATATTTTCAATTGATGAGGAGTCTCTCCACGGTTTTTCGATATTTGAAGGGTTACCCCGGTCCTATAACAGGATATTTTCTGGTCAATGTGCTCTCCGCCATTTTTGGAGTTGTATCACTGGGCCTGCTGAGTCCTTTCCTCATGCTGATTTTCAGGCAGGAGCAAATGATTTCCATGATACCCGCCACGGGAGTGAGTAAATTCAATCTCATCAATAATCTCAAATGGCTGATCAGCGACATCCTTCGCGGACCAGGCGGAGAGGTGAGGGCGCTGATGTTCATATGTATCTTGGTTTTTGTTTCCATTTTACTCAAAAACCTATTTTTCTACCTGAGCCTCTATATCCTGAATCCTATCAGAAATGGCATTGTCAATCAGATGCGTAGTAATATGTATCAGAAACTGATGCAACTTCCCATCGGTTATTATACCGAGAAGCGCAAAGGTGATGTCATGAGCAGGATGTCCAACGACCTCGCAGACGTGGAAGGTTCAACCATCAGCGCGCTGGAATCGGTGGTAAAGGAACCGGTCACCATACTTTTTTACCTCATTTATCTCGTGATATTGAGTCCTCAGCTCACATTATTTTTACTGATTTTTCTTCCGGTTTCAGGCTTCATTTTGGGCAGGATTGGACGATCTCTTAAAAAAGAAAACAGGCAGGTCTTAGATCAATTTGGAAAGATATTCTCAACCATTGAGGAAACGCTGGGAGGAATAAGGATCATCAAAGCCTTCAATGCCGAAAAGCGCATCCTTTCCAGATTTAACCAGGAGAATGAGACCCTGTTTCAACTAAAGAACAAGGCTAATCGACGAAGAGACCTTGCCGGACCTGTCTCGGAGGCTTTGGGAGTCAGCGCGGTGCTTTTCATACTTTGGTATGGAGGAAAACTTGTTCTCACAGGGGATCCTTCCCTGATAATGACTGCCGGAGATTTCATTGCCTACATCGCCATTTTTTCGCAATTGATACAGCCACTGAAAGCATTATCCAATGCCTCCTATAATATTCAAAAAGGGGCTGCCAGCATCGAAAGGATAGAAGGGCTGATTCAGGAAGAAGTGACAATAGGAGAAACTGAAAATCCGATTGTACTCAGGGAATTCAGGGAGTCCATCCAGCTTAAAAATGTTAGTTTTTCTTACGAGGATAAATCTGTTTTAAAAGAAATCAATCTGACCATCCCAAGAGGTAAAACTATTGCTATTGTAGGCAGCAGCGGATCGGGAAAAAGTACATTGGTGGATTTACTCCCCAGGTTTATTGATGCAACTGAAGGAGAGGTGCTGATCGATGGCATCAATATTAGACAATACTCCATTGTTTCTGTAAGAATGCACATGGGCATTGTCACTCAGGAGCCTATATTATTCAACGACACCATTGCCAATAACATCTCTTTGGGAATGGAAGAGGCTGATCGCAGCCTGATTGAAATGGCAGCCCGGGTAGCTAATGCAGAGTCATATATCCTGGGTAAAGAAAAAGGATATGATACCTTAGTGGGGGAGAGGGGCATGAAGCTGAGTGGTGGGGAAAGGCAAAGACTCACAATAGCAAGAGCTGTGTTACGCAATCCGGATATCCTCATTCTTGATGAGGCCACTTCTTCCCTAGATACTGAAAGTGAGCGCTTGGTGCAGGATGCCATTAATAAGCTTACCACCAACCGTACCTCCATCGTCATAGCACACCGACTCAGCACCGTCAGGCACGCCGATGAGATTGTCGTACTGCAGAAAGGTAGAATTGCTGAGCTAGGAACACATGAAGCACTGATTGCTCAAAATGGCATCTATAAAAAGCTGGTGGATATGCAGGAATTGGTATGATTCAGGCATAAAAAAACGGAATGAAGCGAATCATTCCGTTTGTATCGAAAAATTACTGAAATTATTTATTCATGTTCATTTTGGCCTCGATACTCAAAGTAGCATGTGGGACCGCTTTTAATCTTGCTTTATCTATCAACTTTCCCGAGACCCTGCAAATTCCGTAAGTTTTGTTTTCAATACGCATCAGTGCCTTTTCAAGATGATCTATGTAAGTGATCTGCCTGCTGGCCATCTGGCTTAATTGTTCTCTTTCCATGCTCAGGCTTCCGTCCTCCATGGTCATGTAGCGGTTGTCCGTATCATCTCCGCCCATTTCATCTTTGCGGGTGATGAGCCCCTGCAGATAAGAAAGCTCTTTCTTCGCTAATTCCAGTTTCCTCTGAATCAAATCTCTGAATTCCGTCAGTTCGTAGTCGCTGTATCGTACAATCGGTGCTCCCGGGTCAGACTTAGGCTGATCGAGTACCGATTTGGTGAAATCAGGTTGATATTTTTTTACTGATTTAGTGCTGATTTTGGGTATAGAAATAGGCTTTGCGGGAGCCACTTTGATATCCCTGACATTTCTGGCGGATGCAGCTTTTGCCACTGGCACCACAGACACCGGTTTAGGAGCGGCAGGTTTGGCAGCCTCCACTTTAGCAAGCGCTTTCGGCTTAATTTGCTGTTCCTTGGAAACTTCAGGTTTAGCCGGAGTTTTAGCCAAGGGCTTTACAGCGACTTTTGCCAAAGGCTTGGCAGCAGGAGCCTTTACAATTGGCTTATTGACAATAGGAGCCTTTTTGGCAGCAACTACCGGTTTTTTAGCAACAATTTTTTTTGTGGCAGCTGGCTTGGCCTTGGCTATCGGTTTAGCCGGAGCTTTTTTTACGGGCTTAGCCGCAGCTTTAATGGGCTTCTTAACTGCTGATTTTGAAGCTGTTTTGGCCTTAGCAACAGGCTTAGGCTTGCTCTTTTGGACCTTTTTTACAACCTTGGCTTTAGCAGGAGCTGTTTTTTTTGCTTTTGCAGCCGGCTTAGCGGCTTTTTTTGGAGTGGCCATAACTACACCTTGTTTTTAAGAACGTTCACTTTAAATTGAATATCATTCACTTCTACCACGTTTCCATCAGATAATTCGGGTACAAACTCAATAGAATCGGCTAAAATTTCGCGGCAAATATAGTCCTTATATTCCATAAACGACTCCTGTAGCGGATTTTCAGAAATAGACACCCGAACCCTATCAGTTAGCTCCAGGCCGCTTTCCTTGCGGATATTCTGAAGTCTGTTAACCAACTCCCTGGCATCACCCTCCAGTTTGAGGGCCTCGGAAACGGTGATATCTAATGCCACGGTTAGACTTCCTTTGGCAGCTACCTCGAATCCCGGAATATCATCCGTAAAAACCTCGATATCCTCAGCATTCAATTCAAAAGAGCCGACATTGGAATCGGGAGAGGATAAAGTATAGGAACCACGAAGTACTTTTTCAATTTCGTTGTTATCCATTTTCTCGACAATGCCTGCTACCCATTTCATATGCTGGCCCAGTTTCTTGCCAAGTGTCTTGAAATTTGCCTTCGCTTTTTTCCGGATGAAATCATTGTCTGCACTGAGTATTTCAACCTCTTTGACGTTGGTTTCAGACTTGATGATGCCCATTACCAATCGTATATCTTCTTTCATTTGATCAGTCATCGCAGGAATGAATACTTTTTGCAATGGCTGCCTGACCTTGATGTTGACCTTTTTTCTGATGGACAATATGAGTGAGGAGGTATCCTGAGCCAGGCGCATCCTGGTTTCAAGTGCGGAATCAATTGCGGAAGCATCTGCAATTGGGAAATCTGCGTGGTGGACAGAGCTCACCTGCAATCGTGAAGATATCTGGTTCAAATTGCCAAACATCCAATCAGAGAAGAATGGAGCGATAGGCGCCATAAGTCGGCCGATGGTCTCCAGGCATTCGTAAAGGGTTTGATAAGCGCAAATTTTATCATGCTCGTATTCTCCTTTCCAGAATCTTCTTCTGCAAAGGCGGACATACCAATTACTGAGCTGAGAGTCGGTGAAATCCTCAATCGCCCTTCCTGCAATAGTGGGTTCATAGTTGTCAAAAGCCTCCTGAACGGTTTGAGTAAGACTATTCAATGAGGATAAGATCCAGCGGTCCATTTCCGGTCTATTGGATACAGGAATGCTTTGCTCAGCATATTTGAATCCGTCCACATTTGCATATAATGCGAAAAACTGGTAAGTGTTATAAAGAGTTCCGAAGAATTTTCTCTGGACCTCCCTGATTCCCTCCTCATCAAACTTCAGATTGTCCCAGGGCGAAGCATTGGTGACCAGATACCATCGAGTGGCATCAGCTCCATACTTTTCAATGGTCTGGAAAGGATCAACTACGTTTCCCAGTCGTTTGCTCATTTTGTTTCCTGCCTTATCCAATACCAGTCCGTTGCTTACCACGGTCCTATAAGCGACTGAATCAAAAAGCAGTACGGCCAATGCATGAAGTGTATAAAACCAGCCTCTTGTCTGGTCCACTCCTTCTGCAATGAAGTCAGCGGGGAAATTCTCTTTGAACGTTACTTCATTTTCAAATGGGAAATGCCATTGCGCATAAGGCATGGCACCGGAATCGAACCATACGTCAATGAGGTCAGGTACCCGAATCATAGGTTTTCCGGAAGGACTTACAAGAATGATCTCATCTACAAAGGGTTTATGTAGATCCAATATGCCCTCATGCAAATAATTCTTGTTGATATCTCCCCCCAGTTTCCGGTTCGCCTCACGAATCGCCGCGTTAAGTTCGTCTATGCTTCCTATACAAACCTCCTCCTCTCCATCTTCCGTTTTCCAGATGGGCAGGGGAGTGCCCCAGAACCGACTGCGACTAAGGTTCCAGTCAACCATGTTCTCCAGCCAGTTTCCAAATCTTCCGGTACCGGTACTGGCAGGCTTCCAGTTGATGGTCTTGTTCAGATCTACCATTCTTTCTCTTACCGCAGTGGTTTTGATGAACCATGCATCCAGCGGATAATAAATGATGGGTTTGTCCGTACGCCAGCAGTGCGGATAACTATGCTCATATTTTTCAACCCTGAAGGCACGATTTTCTTTTTTGAGCCGGATGCAGATGTCTACATTGACATCTGCGAATTCTTTTTCGTCCTTGTAGTTCTTTACGAACCTATGACTGTATTCGCCGCATCCCTCCACAAATTTTCCTTCCCTGTCTACCAGCGTCAGGATACCAATATTGTTTTTCTTACCAACCCTGAAATCATCCGCTCCAAAGGCGGGAGCAGTATGAACGATTCCTGTTCCATCCTCTGTGGTAACGAAATCTCCCGTGATGATTCGGAAAGGCTCGGCCTCTGGGGTCACTTCCCTGATTTTATCGATTTGATTGGCTTCAAATGAAAGGATTTGCTCATAAAGTAGCCCTTCTAGCGCCTTTCCTTTACAGCTGAGTTTTATGCTCCAAGGGATCCTCTGTTTTTTTTCGTCTGCAGGATCCCAGTCGCTGTTTTCGGCTTCCGGTTTGAAGTACTTTTTTAGCAGGTCTCTGGCAATTATAACGGTAACGGGTAGATGCGAATAGGGATTATATGTTTCCACCAGCACGTATTCGATGTTTTCCCCCACCGTAAGGGCCAGGTTGGAAGGAAGGGTCCATGGAGTGGTAGTCCAGGCCATGAAAAACACCTCATGGTCTCCCGCGGCATCAAACAGAAACTTTGACTTTTCATTCCTGATGGCTTTGAACATAGCGACCGCACTGGTATCCTTCACATCCTTGTAGGTGCCGGGCTGGTTCAGCTCGTGGGAGGAAAGCCCCGTTCCCGCTGCGGGTGAATAAGGCTGTATGCTGACACTCTGATAGAGGTAGTCCTTCTTGTACAATTCTGAAAGACACCACCAAAGACTTTCAATGTATTTGTTGTCGAAGGTGATGTAGGGGTCATTGAGATCCACCCAATATCCCATCTTACGGGTAAGATCATCCCACTTATCCTTGTATTTCAATACCTCTTTTCTACAAGTAGCATTGTAATCCTCAATGGAAATCTTTTTACCGATATCCTCTTTGGTGATGCCCAGGAGCTTTTCCACACCCAGTTCCACAGGCAGACCATGAGTGTCCCAACCTCCTTTTCTGGACACTTTGAAACCCTTCATGGTCTTGTACCTGCAAACAAGGTCTTTCAGTGTTCTGGAAATAACATGGTGTATACCGGGCATACCATTGGCACTGGGGGGGCCCTCATAAAAAACGAAAGGCTTGCAATCCTTCCTGAGTTGAATACTCTGTTCAAATGCCCCGGACCTGTTCCAAGTGTCCTGGGTTTCCGAGCAGATTCCCGGAAGATCCAGTTTTTGAAATTCTTTGTACGCAACTGACATATCGGGAATTTTACCTATAAAATAAGTTCGCGAAGTTAATGAAAAAGGGTCCTTCCCCGCCATGGACCGGTAAGTGATCAAGAGTTTATGCGGTGAGCCGGAGCAATCGCATGATATTCAAAGCCTGTGGCAAAAAGCAGATATCCTATTATTGATTTAACCCTTTAACTTTTGTCTCAAATTGATGACTATCATAACTGTCGTTGAGAAGGGTCAACGCTCAAATATTCCATTAGTCTATACCTTGTCGCCGTAAAATGTTTGTAAATGAAAATGCTTTTCAACGGTAATTTTTATATCATCATGGTTCTAATGATCTTTTCAAGCTTTGGATGCAAAAAGGATAATGGTGGTTCGGGCATCCCTGAAGATACCTGGGACATTGAAGTCAAGGGTATTCCCAAATTCATCAGGCATGATTATGTGGAGCTGTCCAAAATCAGCAGAGTGTCAAAATTCAGGTCTGGTGTCGGTCATGACTACTCCGATGCTTTCGAGCATTGCAGAAGTATAAAACATTATTTTGAGCCTAAATCCGGCATCGATTGGACGGGGGTGAAGATATTTTCGCCAATTTCAGGTAAAGTCACAAGGGTTGAGCAGGAATGGGCAGGAACCAAGATTGAAATTGTCTCTGACTCTTTTCCTGCATTCAGGGTCACTATTTTTCATGTTAACCTTTCTGCCGCTCTTCAAGTTGGTGATAATATCATCATGGGACAACCACTTGGTACGCACATCGGTGCACAGACCATGTCTGATGTATCCGTGATTGTGAATGATCCTACACGCCAGGGGAGAATGGTTTCTTATTTCAGCGCTTTATCGGATGAGGTCTTTACCTCATATGTTTCACGAGGAGTCATTGCAAGGGATGATTTGATTATTTCAAAATCACTTCGGGATGCCCATCCATTGCAATGTAATGGAGATATTTTTGTTGGTACGGACTCACTTATCAATTGGGTTGAATTGAATTGATAGTCAGGTGTATCTATAGCATTTCAAGCCTGATGATACCAACATAGTCGGCTCTGTCTGCTTCTTTTTCGGGTGATCTTCTTGTGGGTCTTATTGAATGCATTACCTAAGCGAAGATTGTGATTCCATTACGGAGTTTTCTTTAAAATTCGAATTGCGAAAAGAGGCTTTGGAAAGCCTCTCCATTTATTTAAATTCCCATGATTTGACTCTTAAATGTTCCTATCCCTGAAATTCAGGTTTTGCTGAGGTTTTAAGGCTATTTTTCGAATTATTTTTTGTCATTTTGCGGCCCTTTTTTCGGTATATTTGCGGGATATTCAAATTTGTCATTTTAAGATTCCAGGAAGCAAGATTATGAGTTCAGAAACAGAGAAAATTCCTACCCAGTCATCTGCCGCATATAGTGCCGATAGTATCCAAGTCCTAGAAGGATTGGAGGCAGTTAGGAAGCGTCCCGCGATGTATATTGGCGACATCAGTATCAAAGGCTTGCATCATCTCGTGTATGAGGTTGTAGACAACTCTATAGATGAAGCGCTTGCGGGCTATTGCAAAAACATTTCAGTTACCATCAATGAGGATAATTCAATCACCGTTCAGGATGATGGTCGGGGTATTCCAACCGGAATGCACACAAAAGAGAATCGCAGTGCTTTAGAGGTGGTGATGACTGTATTGCATGCAGGTGGAAAATTCGATAAGGGTTCATATAAAGTTTCGGGCGGTTTACATGGGGTGGGTGTGAGTTGTGTGAATGCGCTCAGTACCAAACTACATGTACAAGTCAGACGCGAAGGAAAGTTATTCGAACAGGAATATCAAAAAGGTGTACCCATGTATCCTGTCAGAGAGATCGGAAAGGCCGATACCACCGGCACTACTGTCACTTTCTGGCCTGATGGTTCCATATTCACAGCTACCGAATATAATCGCGAAATATTGGAAGGCAGGATCAGAGAGCTTGCCTTTCTCAACAGAAAGATCAGCATAACGCTGAACGATAAACGCGAAAAGGATGACGAGGGGAATACCTATTCCAAAAATTATTATAGCGAAGGGGGTATTATTGAGTTTGTGGAAATGCTTGATAAAAACGCCAATAGGCAGGGTCTCATACCCAAAGTGATTTATTGCGATGGTCATGATGAGTCCAGCAATGTGGCTGTGGAAGTAGCTATGATTTATAATTCCAGCTATCAGGAACATATTTTCAGCTATGTCAACAATATCAATACCATAGAGGGAGGTACGCATGTGGCAGGCTTCAGGAGAAGCATTACGCGCGTATTCAAAAATTATGGTGAGAAGGAGGGCTTGTTTGAAAAAGCCAAGGTTACCATAGAGGGCGATGACTTCAGGGAAGGAATTACAGCAGTGGTTTCCGTTAAAGTGCCGGAGCCTCAGTTCGAGGGCCAGACCAAGACCAAATTGGGTAACAATGAGGTGATGGGTATTGTGGACAGCACACTCAGTAGGGTGTTGGAAGCCTTTTTGGAGGAGAATCCAAAGGAAGCTAAGACCATCATTCAAAAAGTGATTTTAGCCGCTCAGGCAAGGGCTGCGGCTAAGAAAGCAAGGGAAATGGTTCAGCGCAAAAGCGTCTTGACCGGAGGGGGCCTTCCGGGTAAACTGGCAGATTGCTCTGATAAAGATCCTGCCAGGTGCGAACTGTTCCTGGTGGAGGGTGATTCTGCGGGTGGAACTGCGAAACAAGGGCGGGACAGATCCTTCCAGGCTATTTTACCATTGAGAGGTAAGATTCTCAATGTTGAAAAGGCTTTGGAACATAAGATTTATGACAATGAGGAGATAAGAAACATGTTCACCGCCTTAGGAGTGAAAATCGGAACTCCGGAGGATCCTAAAGCGCTTGATACTTCGAAATTGAGGTATCACAAGCTGATCATCATGACCGATGCCGATGTGGATGGAAGTCATATCTCCACCCTTATTCTGACTTTTATTTTCCGTTATATGAAGGAGCTGGTGGAACAGGGAAATGTTTATATCGCCCAGCCACCCCTATACTTGGTCAAGAAAGGTAAGGATCAGGAATATGCCTGGAATGATGAGGAGCGGAAAGGTCTGATTCGAAGATTTGGTCAGGGTAAAGATGATTCTGTAGTCACACAACGCTATAAGGGTTTGGGTGAAATGAATGCCGAGCAATTGTGGGAAACCACCATGAACCCCAACACCAGGACATTGAAGCAGGTTACCATGGAAAGTGCTGCCGAAGCTGACAGAGTATTCAGCATGCTGATGGGTGATGAGGTACCCCCAAGAAGGGAGTTCATAGAATCACATGCCAAGTATGCCAAGATCGACGTCTGATCAGTAAATTCCTGCCAGGGTGTTTTGAAATCTCAAAGGAATTACCTTACCTTCAGGCTGACCATTCATTTCATCATAAAAAAACAGAAAGATGTCAAAGATGATAACCGCTTATTGCATGAAGACGAAGGAAAAAAATGTTCCCATGCAGGATGCTGTCATTACCAAAACCTCCAGAGGTGGATACATGGCCCAGGGTCATGATGGTAAAGGCAACAAAATGACCACCATGCTCGCTGAGGAAAAAGCCCTGCAGGCCATCAAAGATGGTGTTGCCAAGAAAGGCTGGTAAAATAATTTTAAGAACGGAAAAGGTCGCTTCGGCGGCCTTTTTTTATGTCCCTACATAGTCAATTTAATGTGAGGGTTTAAGGGAAAAAGCATGTAATGAGCCTAAGAAATTGAAAAGTTCCGTCATGCTGCTCATGTCATTCACAATAAGCAAACCTTGTTTGCCTACCTGTTTCAATTTTGCTTTATTGGTCTCTTTTTGAAGAAACAACAGGATACGATTGAATATGTCACTCTGGAAATAAGGCGAATCCGGATTGGCAACAAAAAAACATTTTAGTGTATCCTGCTTCAACAGCATCTTTTCAAAGCCTAAGTCCACTGCCATTCTCCTGCAGCGCACCGTCGTGAAAAGGTCTTCCGCTGCCGGGGGCACAGGTCCGAAACGATCGTTCAGTTCAGCATGAAAATCATGCAAGGCCTCTTCGTTTTCGCAGTTATCTAATCTCGAGTACAGGCTCAGCCTTTCCGTTATACTCTCTACATAATTATCAGGTATGAGTATTTCTAGATCTGTATCGATACTACAGTCTTTGACAAAATCATCCTGTTGTTGTATCTCCTCCTTGAACAGCTCCCTGAATTCTTTTCTCTTCAATTCTCTGATCGCCTCATCCAGGATCTTGTGATACATTTCAAATCCAATTTCAGCAATAAATCCGCTTTGTTCTCCTCCCAAAAGATTGCCCGCTCCGCGTATATCAAGGTCTCTCATGGCAATTTGAAAGCCGCTGCCCAGATCGCTGTATTGCTCAAGTGTATTGAGTCTCTTTCTGCTGTCGGGCGGCAGGGTGCTGACCGGCGGAGAGATAAGATAACAAAATGCTTTCTTGTTGCTTCTTCCAACACGACCTCTTAATTGATGAAGGTCGCTCAGTCCGAATTGATGCGCATTATTGATGATGATGGTATTCACATTGGGAATATCCACTCCGCTTTCCACGATATTGGTACAAAGCAGTACGTCATATTTTTTATCGATGAAATCAAGAATGGTGTCTTCTAGCTGGTCTCCCTCCATTTGTCCATGGGCATAGGCAATACTCAGGTCAGGACAAAGTCCCTGCAACAACGTTTTCATTTCGGCAAGTCCTTTTACCCTGTTGTGAATGAAAAAGACCTGTCCTCCTCTTTCTGTTTCATAATAAATGATGTCTCTGATATTGTCTTCGCTAAAATGAATGAGTTCCGTTTGAATGGGCTGCCTGTTCGGCGGTGGCGTGTTAATGATACTCAGGTCTCTTGCTCCCATTAAACTGAACTGCAGGGTTCGGGGTATAGGAGTAGCGGTAAGCGTCAGGCTGTCTACTGAGGCTCTTAGCTGTTTTAGTTTTTCCTTTGCGGCAACACCGAATTTTTGCTCTTCATCTACAATGATGATACCCAGGTCCTTGAATGTGATGTCCTTGCCAAGCAGGGAATGGGTGCCTATAATGATGTCAATCTCTCCCTTTTCCAGCCTTTTTAATGTTTCTTTTTTCTCTTTGGTGGATTTGAAGCGATTGATGAAATCTACTTTTACGGGGAAATCTCTCAGTCTGTCGCTGAATGTCTTGTAATGCTGATAGGCGAGGATGGTGGTTGGAACCAATACCGCTGCCTGTTTTCCATCGCAGCAGCTTTTAAATGCTGCCCTGACAGCCACCTCTGTTTTACCAAAGCCTACATCGCCGCAAACCAGCCTGTCCATTGGTGAGGGCTTTTGCATGTCGCGCTTCACATCTTCGCAGGCCTTGGCCTGATCCGGCGTATCCTCGTATATGAAACTTGCTTCCAGTTCGGTTTGTAGATAATTGTCCGGGCTATGCGAAAATC
>Ga0315906_10008313_pt1 | contig 12451 bp, 12 predicted proteins | sample LakEriMetagenome_4_FD_203526 | JGI IMG/M metagenome (GOLD analysis project Ga0315906, IMG submission 203526) | Freshwater fungal communities from buoy surface, Lake Erie, Ohio, United States - Buoy 2 MA122 | ecosystem: Environmental > Aquatic > Freshwater > Lake > Lake biofilm | place: USA...
GCGCTTTCCGATGAGGAATTGGCCAAGCGCCGCACCGAATGGAAGCCGCGCCAGACCGACTATAATTCCGGCGTGCTCTGGAAATATGCGCAGCTTGTCGGCCCGGCCTATCTTGGCGCCGTGACCCATCCGGGTGGCGGGGCTGAAACCCATTGCTACGCGGATCAGTGATCCGCGCTGCCTGCCTTGCCGTGATGCTTTGCGCTGCCAGCCCGCTGGCGGCGCAAGGTTTTAATGGCGTCTGGCAAGGAAGGCTGACTTGTGATGCTGTGCCAGGCATTACCCAGGCGCCGCTGGCAGCACCATTCACAATACGGGTGGATGGCGCGGCGGCGAAGTATGAACGCCCGGTGCTCTCCGCCTCTGGCGCGCGGACGGGTGCTTGGGAAAGGGGCGAAGGGCGCGTTGCCGCCGATGGCACGCTGCTATTGCAAGGCGGTTCTTCCGGGCGCGGCTTTCATTATCGCGCGCGCTATGAAGGCCGGCTTGGCGCAGATGGCGAAGCGCGCTTCACCGGTGTGCAGGATTGGATGCTGGATGACCGCGATTTCACGCGGGCCTGCGCGGTTGAATTGCGGCGCTGATCAAACCAGTATCATGAAAATGCCCTGATCCTGCCCAGCGGCGGACATGGAGGCATGGTGACATTCTCTTGATCCCGAATGGATCAAAGGGGGTGTCGGATGCGTCTAATCACCTTACCGCTTTCCATGCTGATACTATTGCTGACGCTGGGCGGATGCCTTGCCAGTGGCAGCCATTACAGCCCCTCCTATGGCTATGGTTACGGCGGCTATGGCTATACGCCCTATGGCGGCCATGCGCACCGGCACTATCGCCATAGTTATCGGGCTTGGGAGCCGCCGCGGCATTATCGGCAGGATCACCATCACCATAACCGGCACCATTCCCGGCCGCTATTTCCGCATAGGCCCATCTGGAAGAAGTGGTAGGGCTGCTATGCGCACTTTACTCCGGCTGGAAATTCGCGAGCCGCAGCAATGCCGCATTGCGCGCGACATCGGCGCGGATGAAGGCCTCGGCTTCGTCAACCGTTTCGGCCACAGGTTCGAAGCCAAGCCCGCTCAGGCGCTGTACCGTTGCAGTCTCTCGCATGCCATCCACCAGAATGCGATTGAGCCTTTGGAGAATTTCAACCGGCACGCCGCGCGGCGCCCAAACACCATACCAGGAATAGAATTCAAAACCCGGCAGCCCAGCTTCCGTCAGCGTCGGCAAATCCGGCGCCAAGGGCGTGCGTGCGGCGGTGGCCACGCCAAGCCCGCGCAATTGTCCCGCCCGCACCATGGGCAGCGTCGCCAACACCGGATCGAACATCAACTGCGCATTGCCGGCCGCGACATCGGTCAGCGCCGGCGCGGAACCGCGATAGCCGACAATTTCGATATTCGCGCCGGTGAGGCGATTGAATTCAATGCTGCCCAAATGCCCCGCCGCGCCGAGGGAGGATGTGGCGAAGGACCATTTCGCGGGCTCCCGCTTCGCGGCTTCTACCACGGCAGGGATCGTGGTTTGCGGCAGGCGTGGGTTCATCACCAGCACCAAGGGCCCACGCGCCGTGCGGGCGACGGCCACGAAATCCTGCACCGGATCATAGGGCGCGTTCTTCATCACATACCGCGCCATGGGGTGAATGGAAGCGGAGCCCAGTAGCGTATAGCCATCGGCCGCGGATTGCAGCACGGCCTGGCTGCCAACCGCGCCATTCGCGCCGGCGCGGTTTTCCACCACCACAGTCACGCCCAGCGCATCAGCAAGCTTGCTCGCCGCCAGCCGCGCCATGGCGTCCGTCGCCGCACCTGGCGTGAAGGGCACAATCATGCGCAGGGGGCGATTGGGCCAGGCGCCCTGCGCGATGGCGGGGCTCGCCAAGGCTGCGCCAGTGAGACCAAGCAGGATATGGCGCCTTTGCATGATGCCCCCGGTTATTGCGATGTGTCGCCCATTAGGGCCATTGCGTGCTTGCGCGTCAAGAAATCTGTGGGATTGACGAAGCGCCCCGGCGCCTATGGACTTGCAGTCCAAGGAGAGACCAAGCCATGAACCATGTCCCCGCCACCATGAGAGGAACCGGCATCGGCGCCCCTGTGCGTCGGGTGGAGGATATGCGTTTCCTGCGCGGGCAGGGGCGTTATGTGGATGATCTGGGCGGCAGTGATGCGGTGCAGCTTGTGATGTTGCGTTCGCCTTATGCCTCGGCGCGCATTACGCGGCTGGATGCTAGCAAGGCGCGCGGCATGCCCGGTGTGCTATTGGTACTGACGCCTGAGGATATTGAAGAACTCGGCGTGCTGCGCTGCATCACGCCGCGGCTGCAAAGGAATGGCTCGCCGCTTGCGCAAACGCCCTGGCGCATGCTGGCGATGGGGCAGGTGCGCTATGTGGGCGATGCGGTGGCGGCGGTGATCGCAACATCGCGCGCGGCAGCACAGGATGCGGCGGAAGCGATCATTGTTGAATATGAACCCTTGCCCGCAGTGACGGATGTGGCAGAGGCGATCAAGCCTGAAGCGCCGCAGCTTTGGCCGGATTTAGCCAAGGAAAATGAAAGCGTGCTGTTCCGCCTGGGTGATGCGGCGGCAGTGGAGGCTGCCTTTGTCCGTGCGGCGCATGTCACGCGCTTTGATTTCCGCATCACACGCGTTTCCGCCAATCCCATGGAACCGCGCAATGCCTTGGCGAGCTACGATCCGGTGGAGGATCGCTATACGCTCACGACCGGTACGCAATTGCCGCATGTCATGCGCAATGAAATTGCCGAATTTGCGCTGAAGGTACCATCGAATAGGCTGCGGATCATCTCGCCCGATGTTGGTGGCGGGTTCGGCATGAAGGAAAGCCCGTTTCAGGAATATGTGCTGGCGCTGCATGGTGCAAAGCGGCTGGGCCGGCCGGTGCGCTGGACAGCGACGCGCACGGAAAGTTTCCTGGCTGATACGCATGCGCGGGACAATGTCTCCACGGCGGAATTGGCGCTGGCGGCGGATGGTACCTTTCTTGGCTTTCGCGTGCATACTTTGTGCAACGTGGGTGCCTATTTGGCGTGGCAGGGGCCAGTTTCCGCCACGAATAATGTCGGTGGGCTCGCGGGGGTTTATCGCACGCCGCATATCTTCACTGAAGTGCGCTGTATTTTCACGCACACGCAGCCGACTGCACCCTATCGCGGTGCCGGGCGGCCAGAGGCGATTTATGCCATTGAACGCATCATTGATCTGGCCGCGGATGAAATGGGCATGGACCGGATTGCGCTACGCGAAAAAAACCTGATCAAGCCTGAAGCGATGCCGTTTCGCACCGGGCTTGATTATACTTATGACAGCGGTGATTTCCCCAAGAATATGGCGCTCGCGCTCAAAGCCGCGGATTGGGCGGGGTTTGAGGGGCGTCGGGCAGAGGCCAAGGCGCGTGGCAAGCTGCGCGGCATTGGTATTGCGAACGCCATTGAAAGCGCGGGCGGGCCGCATCGTGGGCCTTTGGAGGAAGCCGCTGAAATTCGCTTCGATTCCGGCGGCAGCGTGACCCTGCTGATGGGCAGCCATAATCACGGCCAAGGGCATGAGACGGTGTTTCGCCAGATTGCCTCGGAACGCCTCGGGATTCCGGCCGAGCGTATTCGCTTTATCAATGGTGACACCGATATTGTCACGCATGGGCGCGGCACCATTGGCTCTCGTTCCATGATGGCGGCGGGTGGTGCCTTGGTGGGCGCGGCGGAGCGCATCATCGCGCGCGGCAAGAAGATCGCCGCGCATTTTCTGGAGGCGGCGGAAGCCGATATTGAATTCAGCGAAGGGCAATTCCGCATCGCAGGTACGGATCGCGGTATTGGTATCGAAGCCCTTGCGCGGCGCAGCTATATCCCTGGCCAATTGCCGATGGGCGAAGAACTTGGGCTTTCCGCCTTGCTCATCACGCGCCCTGGTGACGCTACTTTTCCTAATGGCTGCCATATCGCTGAGGTTGAGATAGACCCTGAGACAGGCGAAGCGCAGACTGTTGCCTATGTGGTGGTAGATGATGTCGGCACGGTGATCAATCCGCTGCTATTGAAGGGCCAAATTCATGGCGGCATTGCACAGGGGCTGGGGCAGGTGTTTGGTGAGGATATTCGCTATGACGCCAACGGTCAGCTTTTGACCGCGAGCTTCATGGATTATCTGATGCCGCGCGCTGCGGATTTCCCGGAGATGGTCGTGAAAAGTAACCCAGTGCCAACCAAGACCAATCCGCTTGGCGTGAAAGGCGCGGGTGAAGCCGGCACGGTCGGCGCCTTGCCGGTGCTGATCAATGCTGTTGTGGATGCGCTGCGCCCGCTTGGTATTCACCACATTGAAATGCCGGCAACGCCGGAGCGTATCTGGGCTGCCATTCGAAAGGCTGGTTAGCCTCGCGCTTCTTCTTCCAGGGCTTCCAGCAGTCGTACCGGCCACCATTGCGGAATGCCCTGGCCGATCAGCACCAGGCGTGATCGCCGATCCGCCGATGGCCAATCCTCCAGCCATTGGATGGGGTGCAGCACATGGCGCACGCCATGCAGCACCGCAGGTTTTCCTGGTGCTTCTGCGACGCAGATGATGCCTTTCATGCGCAGCAATTTCTCGCCAGCATGTTCGGCGAGCGCTTCCAGGAAAAGCGGCAGCACCACAGCGGGGAGCGGTTCTTCGCGCAGGATGGAAATGGTCTCCACCCCCGCGCTATGGCGCGCGTTTGGCGTGGCGGTGGCATCAAGCCAATGTTGCAATGTTTCCGGTCGGGCAGCGGAAGCGAAAAGCGCATCCGGTGGGATGGCGCCATGCACCGCGCGCAAAATGGGCGCGCCGGGATTGAGCGACGCAAGCGCTGACTCCAACGCCGATGTATCAGGCGCAAGATCGGTTTTGCTGAGCAGCAGCCGATCCGCGAGCATGGCCTGCTGCGTTGCCTCCGGATGGCGCGTGATGGTCTCAGCACCCAGCAGCGCATCCACGACCGTCACCACCGCTTCCACGCCATGGTCCTCCGCAATGCTTGGGTCCATCAATAGCGTGTGCAGAATAGGCGCGGGATCAGCGAGGCCAGAGGTTTCGATCAACACGCGATGATAGGTGACTGCGCCTGATTTCCGCCGTGCCGCCAAATCTATCAGCGTGCGCGCCAGATCGCCGCGCGTGGCACAACAAAGGCACCCATTGGCAAGGCCAAGCAGGTTTTCTTCCGATGTTTCCAGCAATTCATGATCAAGCCCGATATCGCCCCATTCATTGACGATCACCGCACTGCCGGCATAGGCGGGATCACGCAGCACAGAACGCAGCAGCGTGGTCTTGCCGCTACCAAGAAAGCCGGTAATGACCGAAACGGGGATCACGATGGCGCCGCAACCCGCGCGCGCGCCGGTTCCGCGGCTGTTGCATTCAGCGCGTAACGCAGGCTGCGCAAAAGCCCGAGAATGGAACCCGCCGGACGCCGCCGCCCATCGCGGAGCAGCCACCAGCGCATCGGTGCCTCTTCCGGCGCGGCTTGTGTCACATGCAGCACCTGATCACCAGCAATGATTCTTACGCCGCAATCAGCAATCTCCACGCGCCCGGTCACGCCCCAAAGCGTCAGGCTATCAGCCAGCAAAGCGCGCAGCGCGGGTGGGTTCATACGGCGGGCGCGGTGCGAATTTCCTGCGGAATGCGCCGCGGCAGCCATTGGCCGCCCGCCGCATCACCAACCCAGCGATCATTTTCCACCATGATCTTGCCACGCAGAATGGTCATGGCGGGCCAGGCATCCACCTGGCGGCCTTCCCAGGGCGTATAGTCACTTTCATGCAGGGCTTCGGCGCGCACCATGCGCTTCAGCTTGGGATCAAGGATGCAAATATCCGCATCCGCACCAGCGGCAATCGCCCCCTTGCGCGGATACATGCCCATGATCGTCGCCGCATTGGTGGAAACCGCATCCACAAATTGCCGGAGCGTAAAGCCGCGCTTGCCGACCATTTCCGTGTACATGACCGCCACACGAGGCTCGACGCCGGAATTGCCGCCAGTTGTGTCATCCACACGCTTGCCTTGCGTTTTCACTGCCAAGGAACAGCAAAGTTCGTCGGTCGCGACACAGGAAATGGACCCATCACGGGCGCCTGCCCAAAGTTCATCCTGATCCGCCTGCGACTTCAGGGATGGGTAGGTATGATAGATCTGTCCATTCGGGCGCTTATAATCCTCACTGGTGTAGAGCATGTATTGATGCAGCGATTCACCATAGATCGGCAGGCCCTTGGCGCGCGCATCACGAATGGCGCGCACACCATTCCCGGCTGACACATGCATCATATAAAGCGCGGTGCCGGGGACATGTTCTGCCAAGCGCATCACGCGGCGGAAGGAAAGATCTTCTGACAGCGTATTATGCACCTCCGCCATATTCTCAAACCCTGCGCGGTTTTCGCGGAACAGCTTGGCGTACATATGCATGACGATGTCATTGTCTTCGGCATGGATCACGCCAAGCCCGCCCTTGGCCGAGAGCACCTGAAACACTTCCCAGATATCACCGAAATCCACCATGCGACCCTTACGCGATGGTGTAATGTCGGTGGTGAAGATTTTGGTGGTGGCGTGGCCGGCTTCAATCGCCTCCCCCAATTGTGCAGGGATATCGGGCGGCAAATCGCCTTCCACCATGATGTGAAAGGCGTAATCGCAGGGGCAGCCATCGGCCTTCCAGGCGGCGTGGCGTTCCGCGATGGCGCCTTCAATGGTTTTGCCATGGGTCCAGCGCACAAAATCCAGAATGCTGGTGGTGCCGCCATAAAGCGCGGCTTTGCCCACCACCGAAGCGCCCTGGGTTTGATCCAACTTCCCATCCGGCCCCGGGATCGGCCAAAGGCAATGCGTGTGCGGATCAATCCCGCCCGGCATCACGATGCTATCGCCCGCTTCCACCACGCGCGCGCGGCCTGGTATTGGCAGGCTGCCAGGCGCTGCAATGGCGACGATCTTTTCGCCGGCTATGCCGATTTCCGCTGGCCCAATGGCGTAAGGCGTGACGACGCAATTGCCTTTGATGACAAGATCCATGGCAATATCTCCGCTCGGCGCAGGGATGCGCCCTCCGGAAGAAGCCTAAACCCAAAACACGGGTTTAGGCCAATGCGGATTTCAGCGCGGCGCGGGCGCGGTGCCCGGAACCTCACGCGAAAGCCGCGCGCGATCCGTTTCGGTGACCATGACGCGGTCGCCAATTTGCAGGCCAAGCTCATTGGTTTGGGTGATCACGCGTTCGCCACCAGAATCCGGGCGGATGATGAATTCCATCGCCTCTCCACGCGTGGCGCCTTGTTCGATGGCACCGCCCGCAACGCCGCCAGCCAGCGCGCCGACCACGCCACCCACCGTGCGGGCACGCCAATCGCCGCCAATGGTGCTGCCCAGGAAACCACCACCGACGGCACCCGCAGTCGCGCCAAGCCCGCTGCGCGAGCCACTGACAGTGACGGGGCGCATGGCGATGATCGTGCCGCGATAGACAGTGCCTTGAATACCGAGTGCCTGGCGCTCCACAGATGTATTTGTCTCCGGCGCACAGGCGGCCAGGCCGCAGGCCAGCAGGATTGCAGAAAGACGCAAGAACATAGGTCAATCTCCGCTAATGATGAATCGTAGACACCTTTAGCATAGCCAGTGACCTTGCGGCATTTTTATGGTGAACGCACGTTACGCGATGTTCAGATCGCTCGCCAAATGGAACAGGCAATCCCCGCGCTTGGTGCGCGCCGGGATACGCTGGCACATGACAATGCCGGCCGCCTTGAAGGTGATTTCAACCGGCGGCAACCATGGCGTTTCGGTGAAATGGATGCGCGCGGCCGGCGTGCCGATGGAAACCATATCGCCGAGTTGGACCAGCGGTTCAAAAACGCCATTTTCCGGCGCATAGACATAATAATCCTGCCCGCGCACATCCAAGAAGCGTGTGGGGGAGGGCGGTTCGACCCAGTCTGACTTCGGCAGAATGCCAAGATGCACCAGCACATTGCGCACACCGCGCTCGGCAATCGCAAGCCCGGCCGGGTTGACCGTGCCGCAACCGCCCAATTCACTCCCGAGCGCGATCTTGCCGCGCCGTTCCGCGCCGCTACCGAGCGTTTGATTGCCGCCCTGACCCTGCGCGCCACCCTGAATATAGGTGAAGGGAGCACCAAAGGCGCGGAGTGCCGCCAATTGCTTCTGAAACAGCGCGGGATCATTGGATTGGGTCGCCAAGGCGCATGGTACGTAATTCAGCGATGATCCGCCCGAATGCAAATCCATCACAAAATCCGCAAGCGGGATCAATTCACTGTCAATGTAATGCGCGATTTGCCGCGTGACGGTGCCATCCGGGTCACCCGGAAAAATCCGGTTCAGGTTCAAATCATCAATCGGCGACACGCGCCGCCCCGCAAGTGCGGCCGGGTAATTCGCCATGGTTAGCAGGATGACGCGCCCCTTGATGCGCGCGGGATCAAGCGATTTCGCCAGATTGGTCAGCGCCACCTGGCCTTCATATTCATCGCCATGATTGCCGGAGGTAAAAAGTGCGGTCGGGCCCTCCCCATTCTTCACCACCACAATTGGGATGGGCAGGAAGCCATAGGCGCTATCATGCGTTGAATGGAACAGGCGGATGAAGCCTGTCTGCTTGCCGTCCTTATTGAAATCTACTTCGGAGACAAGGCGCGATTTGCGCGGCGCATCAGCCATGGCGTTTTCCTATTCAGGCTTGGGTCATCAAATGGCAGGCCACCTGGTGGCCTGCCTGAGTTTGCGTGAGTGGTGGCGCCACTTCCTTGCAAATGGGCATCACATGCGGGCAGCGCGTGTGAAAGCGGCAGCCGGAAGGCGGGTTGAGCGCGCTTGGAATATCGCCAACGATATTCTCCCGCTTACCGCGTGACCGCCGGGAAGGATGCGGCGCCGGCACGGCAGCAATCAAAGCGCGCGTATAGGGATGCTGTGGCGTCGCGTAGATCGCGTGCTTTTCGGCGACCTCGACAATTTTGCCAAGATACATCACCGCGACACGGTCAGAGATATGCCGCACTACCGAAAGATCATGCGCGATGAATAGATAGGTCAGGCCCATATCGCGCTGCAAATCCTGCAACAGATTGACGATCTGCGCCTGGACGGAAACATCAAGCGCCGAGACAGCCTCATCACACACAACAAAGCGCGGACGCAGGATCAGCGCGCGCGCAATGCCGATGCGCTGGCGCTGGCCGCCAGAAAATTCATGCGGAAAGCGATCCAGCGCGCGGCTTGGCAGGCCGACACGGTCCAGCATTTCAGTGACCTTCTGGCGTGTCTCCGCGCCGAATTTGGCGCCATGGATCACCAGCGGTTCCGCAATGATATCCTCAACCGCCATGCGCGGATTGAGCGCGCCGTAAGGGTCCTGGAAAATGATCTGCATGGACCGGCGAAATTCGCGCATCGCCGCGCGGCCTAGCCCCGTGATTTCCTGTCCTTGAAAGCGGATAGTGCCCGCTGTCGGATCAAGCAGCCTGATCAGCAGCCGCCCAAGGGTGGATTTGCCGCAGCCTGATTCCCCGACAAGCCCTAAGGTTTCACCCGGCATAATGCTGATGGCGACATCATCCACCGCGCGCAGCTTGCTTGTTTTGCCACGGAGAAAAAGGCCGCCTCCGCCAATATCAAAATGCTTGGCCAGGTTCTGCGCGCTGATGAGGGGCTCGGTCATGGCGCGGCCAATTCCTTGGCGCGGAGGCATGCGGCCCAATGATCCGCTTCCTCAAGAATGAGGGGCGGCAGGGCATCGCTACAACTTGGCCGCGCATAACGGCAGCGCACACTATAGCGGCAGCCAGGCGGGCGACGTGCGGGATCGGGCAGAGTGCCGGGAATGGCGATAAGCCGCGCGCGGTCTTCCGTGATGGAAGGCACGCATTCCAGCAAGCCGCGCGTATAGGGATGTATGGGGTGGTCAAAAACCCGCGCCACCGGCGCTTCTTCAATCACGCGCCCGGCATACATCACCAGCACGCGATCTGCCGTTTCCGCGATCACGCCCATGTTATGCGTGATGATAATGATTGCCATGCGGAATTCATCGCGCAAATCCATCAGCAGATCGAGGATTTGTGCCTGAATGGTCACATCAAGCGCTGTGGTTGGTTCATCGGCGATCAGCAGCTTTGGGTTACAGGCAAGTGCGATGGCAATCATCACGCGCTGGCGCTGCCCGCCTGACATCTGGTGCGGGTAATCATCCAGCCGCCGCGCCGCTGATGGAATGCCCACCTTGTCCAGCATATCAATCGCGCGTTTGCGGAGTGCAGCGGCGGGCAGGTTTTCATGGGCCTTGATGGTTTCCATGATTTGATCGCCAATGGAAAACACTGGGTTCAGCGATGTCATGGGTTCCTGGAAAATCATGGCAATCCCAGGGCCGCGAATGCGTTGCATTTCCCGCGACGATAGCTTGGTCAGCTCCTGCCCCTGGAACAACACCTTCCCGGCAGCGATGCGTGCCGGCGGAGTCGGCAGCAGCCCCATGATGGTGAGTGCGGTCACACTTTTGCCACTGCCGCTTTCACCGACAATGCCGAGGATTTCGCCCTGCTTGAGTGAGAAGGATACCTCCTCAATCGCGGTGATTTCGCCGCGCCCGGTCATGAAGGCCGTGGTCAGCCCCTGCACATCAAGCAAAGTCACTGTTGAATCCTGAGCCGGGGGTCAAGAACATCGCGCAGGCCATCGCCCAGAAAATTCAGGCCCATTACCGTGATCATGAGCGCAATGCCGGGGATGGTGATGATCCAAGGCGCTTCGCGCATAAAGTCACGCCCCTCCGCCATGATATTGCCCCAGGTCGGCGTGGGCGGTACGGCACCAACGCCCAGGAAGGAAAGTGTCGCTTCAGACAGCACCGCAAAGGCAAAAAGGAAGGAAAGCTGCACAATCACGGGTGCCATGGCATTGGGCAGGATATGGCGCGTCAGAATACGCCAATGGCCTGCACCGGCAGCGACTGCCGCCTGGACGAATTCCATTTCCCTGAGCACAATCACGGAAGACCGCACAATACGTGCCGTGCGCGGGATATAGACAATCCCCAAAGCCAGAATGACATTGAATGTGGAAGGCCCAAGCACGGAAGTCACCGCGATGGCCAGCAGAATGGCCGGGAAAGCCATCAGCGCATCATTGATGCGCATCAGCAGATTATCAATGCGCCGGAAATAGCCAGCGGCCGCGCCAATAAGAATACCGAACACCGCATTCAGCGCCACCACCGAAGCGCCGATCATCATGGAAAGCTGCGCCCCCCAGACCACGCGGGACCAAAGGCTCCGCCCAAAACTATCCGTGCCGAAAACCCAGCCCTCACCAGGTGGCTTGAACTTGTTGCGCATGGAAAGCCGGTTGGGATCAACATCGGTAATCCACGGCGCCAAAACGGCAATGCTGGCAATGATCAGGAACAGGAAAAGCCCGGTCATGAACAACCGATGCCGCAGCAGTCGCTTCATGGTCGCGCGCGCCGGATGTTCGCGCTTCAGCGCAATGCCTTCGGCATCCAGCGCGGCGGCCTCACTCATAGCGCACCCGGGGATCAATCAGGGCATAGAGGATATCAACCAGGATATTCACCACCACCAGGAATGTCGTCACCAGCAAAAGCCCGCCTTGCACCATGGGATAGTCGCGGCTGAGCACTGCTTGTGTCAGCAATTGCCCCATACCGGGCAGGGAGAATAGCGCTTCCGTCACCACCGCACCCGACAGTAGAAGCGAGATGATGATGCCCACCACGGTCACTATGGGGATCAGCGCATTCGCCAAGGCATGCTTCAGGATCACTTGGCGTTCCGGCAGCCCCTTGGCGCGGGCGGTGCGTACATAATCCTGGCGCAACACTTCCAGCATGCCGGAACGCGTGATGCGCGCCAGCAAACCCGCCTGCAACAACGCGAGTGATATTGCCGGCATAGTGGTACTGCGCAGCCAGCCGATCGGGTCCTGCGTGAAGGGCACATAACCGCCACTCGGCAACCAGCCCAGCTGCACGGCGAAGAAAATGATCATCAGCAGGCCGAGAAAGAAATTCGGGATGGAAATGCCGAGCATGGCGATCATCATCGCCACCTGATCCACCCAGGTATTTTGGCGCAAGGCCGCGATAATGCCACTCGCCACGCCAAGCAGCAGCGTCAGCACCAGGGCGTAGAGCGAAAGCCCGATGGTGACCGGCAGGCGTTCCATGGTGGCTGCCAGCACACCCTTGCCAAGCAGCAGGGATTTGCCGAAATCACCTTGCAAAAGCCCCTGATAGTAATGCAGCAATTGCAGCAGCAGCGGCTCATCCAACCCAAGATCACGGCGCAATTGTTCGATCTGCGCTGGGGTGGCGGATGGCCCGGCGATGGATGCCGCCGGGTCACCAGGAA
>Ga0315906_10008315_pt1 | contig 12449 bp, 14 predicted proteins | sample LakEriMetagenome_4_FD_203526 | JGI IMG/M metagenome (GOLD analysis project Ga0315906, IMG submission 203526) | Freshwater fungal communities from buoy surface, Lake Erie, Ohio, United States - Buoy 2 MA122 | ecosystem: Environmental > Aquatic > Freshwater > Lake > Lake biofilm | place: USA...
TGCCGATTTCTATCAAAAAGCATGCAATCGCGGTATCGCAAGAGGTTGTTACAAACTAGGTGCGATGTACAAAAACGGCGATGGTGTGCCTCAAGACAAAACAAAAGCACTGGAGTTGTACGACAAAGCATGCAATTTGAAACTCGAGCAAGGCTGTAAAAAACATGCCGGTCGTTGGTACTACGCAGACGGTACGATGCTTGACTGAGTGCATCTCAGGGAGCTACCTCAGACCGAGCTCCAAAAACTATTGGATCAGAAGATAGGCTTTATTGGATATGGAAATCACCCCAATATAGGGGCTACTAAAGGTTAGAGTGATCAGGCAAATCGGAACAAGAACTGTGGCGGTTGCAATGGACATCGCCACGACTAAAGACTTTGGTTTCACTACATGAATAAATGCAACGGTGGTTAGAAGAAGCACAGCGAGTAATAAAATTCCGCTTAACCGTAAGGGGTGAACATCAAACGATGTATGGGCCAAGCGGATACTGCGAGCGTTATTTACGGCCTGAAAGGCATTCATGAGCACCTTCGATTCGGCATTATTGTTCAGCTGATTAGTAGCCTTGAATACATCAGAACGCATCGCTATAAATTTTTCTACTGTTTGCGCGGCGTCTTTTCTGTCTGACGTTAGTGTTTGCCACTCTTCCTCAACAATAGATTTTGCGTATATTCGAGTCGCATTGGCTAGGTTGTTATCTCTTAGCTCCGGAACCGTATCGGCAAGGCTAATGATCTGAATGAGCCCCTGACTTTCACTCTTGATAGCTTGTGCCGCGACGTTGTAGTTTTCCCAAATTGAGGTGCCCATCAAGGCACTGAGCAAGGAAAATAACACCGCTGGCAAGCCAAAGAAAGGAGCTACAACTCCCTCGTACTGCAGCATCAAGGGCCGAGTTTTTGGTGATAGAAAAATGCTAGAAATGATCACCGCAATGGCGCTAAATACAAAAATAATGATCAGGACTAACGTGATTTCGTCATCAGCATTTATGTTTGGCATTTTGACCACACCGTTAATTTGCGTTGGTAATTCCCTTCGGTTGCCATAACCATACCATTAATGTCCCACTATTTCGAGAAAGTGTTGCCAGCGTCACATCCGTCACCCGGAGCGTGGGCTTTTTGTTTTCGGATACCTGGCAGTAGATCGTACAAGTTAATGATCATCCCCTATAAACACACAGCGTTTGCACGAACGCAGTCGTTTTGTTGATAGGGCGGGTCCTTGGCACTAGATAGATCGAATATAGTAGTGAAGGGTGCCTCGACGCCCATACCTTCTTAACCCCTTAGATTTGTCTCAATGCCTACTCGTTCATTGCACCGATTTTTTATTCATTCAGCCTTGCTCGGGTTGGTGACACTTTTTCTTGCATCGTGCACGACAGCACCAAAGCCTCCGCAGGATAGAGCATCGGGAGCCTTGGTTCCGCAGCGCGTAGACACCTTTGTGGGCAATCCCTCTGCGAAAGCCTATGCGCGTCGTACGGTCGATGATTTCTTAGCCCAGCAAGGGCAGTCACTGAATCGTTATGTAACGGCCGAGACAAATATCTTTGAATTTAAAGATGCTCGGTTGGTGCAGCGCTTACAAAAGAAATGGGCTGCTGCGAAGACTGAAGGTTTCACGGTCGCGCATTTTGGTGATTCGTTGGTGCAGGGTGGTTATGCCGCCGAGATCGCTCGCAATCGCCTCCAGAGCATAGGCGGGAGTGCAGGGCGCGGCATGGTGTTTCCGTATTCGATTGCCAAGACTTATTCACAAAATGACTACAAGTCGACGTTTAGCGGCGAATGGGCCACGGCCAACAGTATTCAACAGACACCACGCTTACCCCTGGGCGTTTCTGGCTTTGTCGCTCGAACCAGTGGTGCAGACGCTTCCTTTACGTTGAATTTCGTGTCGACTCCCGAACCTGGCAAGAAGCTCGTTAAGTTCTTTTACGTTGCGACCTCAACAGCGTTTACGTTACGCGTACAGTCGGGTAATTTCGAACACAATGTTGTTGTGCCGAGCGGCGGTGCACAGCCACGTTCGCAAATGCTTACCTTGAGTTTTCCTGAGCTCTCTGACACGTTACGGTTCGAACTCCGCAATGCCAGCCCGAATAGCGGCGGTTATTTTGAAGTACACGGTGTCAGCATTGAAAACACGACGCCGGGTGTGATGTATCACAACCTAGGGGTTGGCGGCGCCACCTACAGCGCGTTGCTCAATCAAACATACTTTGAAGAACAGTCAGCGCAGCTGGCTCCGGACTTAATCGTGCTCGATTGGGGCACGAATGATCTCGTCTATAAAAACAGTATTGCACCCGACCTCGAAAAAATTATGGTGCAGACCATCAAAAGGGTCAAGGCGAAACATCCCCAGGCAGTGATCCTCATCACGTCCGCTCAGGACATGAATTTCAGAAGAAAGAACATCACAGCTGCGTGGGATTTTGCAGAGTTGGCTCGACGCGTCGCCTTTGAAAATGATTGCCTGTTTTACGACTGGTATCGCGTGGCAGGGGGAAGAGGGGCGATGACAATTTGGACAGCCTACGGCCTTTCCAGTACCGATAACATTCACTTGACCGGTATAGGGTATGCAGTCAAGGGAGATCTCTTGGCGCAGTCGCTGTTAAACACGCTTGAGCGCTTCAAGCGCGAGCCAGCGATTAAATCTTTAGAAATAGAAACAACAGTCAACATTCAACCCCACTCAGTGGTGGGTTGGTTAAAAGAGCTGTCACCTATGCCAAACAAACGCATTTTTTATCGATAGCGCGATGAACGATGACATGCGCTCATGGGCACTGGTGGTGCACACTGTTAGTAAAAATATGCATATTGCGGTTCGCATTGATTTAATCCTCTGTAGTTGCAAGCTTTGCTGTGACTATGCTGCGTGTCTACTGCGGAAGTAAGGTGTCCTCATTCAATACGATTCCTCCCAATTACCAACGGCTGTCATTTCAATCTTATCTTTCGGGCAAATCGGTGGCCCGTAATGGATAAAGGCTTTAAGCATTGGCACTGTAAAGCCGCACTCTGAGCATTTTGCGCGCGGGCGAGGGCGCCGGTCAATCACTTTTCTAGGGACGTTGAGTTTGGCGTGGGGGTAGGCGCCTAAGCCGTCTGCCAGCTGTTTTAACCTAGCCTTGAGCTCTGGCCCGGCACAGGCGCTGCGCATTGGGCCTTTCATGCCAAGCTTAAGCGCCATCTTTTTAAAGACCGGGCCGTGCTTGTTCTCGCAGTCGTCTACGGCATGTACGAGTTCATGCATCAGGGTGTCGAGTACCTGAACGCTATCGCTCAGCGCAGGCGAGATAAAGATCTGGTTTACCCGATCGGCGGAGGCCTTAGAGCTCCAGCACTGGCCAATATGGCCGCGTTTGATATCGGTGCTGGCAAAGCCACAGGACACGTGACATTTGGGGACGGCATAGCCTTGTTCTTTAAAGAGCGGCGTAAGCGCCAGGATGGCTTGTTGTAGCCACTGCTCGCGCGTGGAGGTTTTGGATCTTGACATGGTGGGGGCTGACGAAGGGGTAGATGGAGGGGTGATACTGTTTCTTCGTCGAGCATACGCAGGTCGGTGCATCAGGGGGTGAGACAGCCTGGTTTGAAACCGTGTTAATTTTGGTTTAAACAATCACAAAAAATACGGGAGACCTCATGAAAGGCGTTGTCGTGTGTCCGCAGCCGCGTGCTGCCGAGGTAGGGGCAGAGATACTAGAGAAGGGCGGTAACGCCTTTGATGCTGCGTTGGCAACGGCCTTTTCGCAAATGGTTAATGACCCGTTTATGTGCGGTTTGGGTGGTATGGGGACTTTGCACTATTTCCATGCGGCGACTGGCACAAGCGGAATGATCGATTTCTATAACCGCGCGGGCTCCAAAGTGCGTCCCGATATGTGGGAAAAAGATTGCAAAGGCCGCACGCCGATTTCTGGTTATAGCCTGTTCGATGATTTCCGCAGCGAGATTGGCTACACCGCCATCATGACGCCTGGTACACCCGCAGGTCTAGGTCTTTTTCATGAAAAGCTTGGCTCCATGCCATGGGCCGATCTCATCTCACCGGCGATTGCGCAAGCCAATGAGGGCATCTTGGTTACACCAAACCTGGCGAGTGTCTGGAGTGGTTACGCACAGCCCGGTATTCCGGATGGCCTGACACGTATTCGCAAGACAGCTGAATGTGCGCGTGTGTATCTGAACCCCGAGGGGCGTTTGTTCAAAGTCGGTGATGTCATGCGCTTGCCAGACTATGCACACACCTTAGAGCGACTGGCTAAAGGTGGTTGGAGGGAGTTTCATCAAGGTGCGCTCGGCGATGAAATCGCCCGCGACCTACAAGCCAATGGCGCCTTCGTAACTCGCGAAGACTTGGCTGACTATCAACCGGAAGAAAGCGCACCCTTGGTCGGCTCTTATCGCGGCTACGAGGTGCGCTCCAATCCGCCACCAGGTAGTGGTGCAACCTTAATTGAAATACTGCAGATTCTGGAGCACTTTGATTTGAGCGCGCTTGACCATGGCTCGGCAAGGCACATTGATTTAGTTGCCCGCGCGATGGGCGCTGCCCACGTGGATCGCAATGCCTATCTGGGTGACCCGCGTTTTGCTGATGTGCCTACCGACATGTTGATTTCAAAGAAACGGGCAGCCTATTGGGCTGATCGCATCAAGTCTGGGCAGTATGCAGGGGGCCAGGAAGAGGCGCCACCAGGATGCACCACGCATGTGTGTGTCATGGATGCCGAGGGCAATGCCGTGTCGATGACCCATACGCTGGGCACAGCCGCCGGTGTCGTCACCCCAGGCTTAGGCTTTAACTACAACAACTCGATGAAGCTGTTTGATCCGGTCCCGAATAAAAAGAATTCAATGGCTCCCGGTAAAGCACGTACCACGGGAATGGTGCCGACCATGCTGCTTAAAGACGGCAAGCCTGTGTTGTTGGCGGGTGCGCCAGGTGGGAGCGTGATCATTAGCGCGACCTTGCAGTCCATTTTGAATGTCGTGGATTTTGGGATGTCGCCGGTGGAAGCGGTCACTGTGCCACGCATTCATTGCGAGGGGCTCGGTATACACACCGAAGCCACCGTGCCGCGCTCAGTGATTAAAGAGTTACGGGCGATGGGGCACACCGTGCATCAAAGCGCGCACAGCTTTGAACCCAGTATGTCGAGGGCGCATGTGATCTCGACGATCGGTGGGCGTATGCGGGGTGGGGCGGATCCTAGGGGTGGAGCGGGGGTTGTGTATGCGAGGTAGTGATGTAAAAGTTTGTAAATCCTCTTGATCTTGCTGTTTTTTAATAGTTTGAAAGGCTCCTATGAAACGTGCACTGATAAACCGCAATCTGATTGTCTTACTACCTAAGCAGCCCGCACTCGACTGGATCTTGCGTGTAGACCCAGAGCCTATGACTCACCTCACGCTTGACGCTTTTCGGCAAGAGCAAGACGCTTTTCTTATTCCGGAGGGTAAGGTCGAAACGCCAGAGGCGGCACAGCGCTGGGCTGAACGACGTTGGGATGCAATATTCACACAATTCCTATTCTCTTGGTTTGTAGATGAAAGCATGTGGCCGGAGCGTCGTAATCTAGGGATGTTTCGGCAGTGGTTTGAAGTGCAATACCATTCGATGGTGTGGGATGTGTCGGGTGACCCCATAGTGCACGACGACTGGGAAGACGAGTAATGGGTGTTACCGTATGCGAGGGGTGCCCTCGAGTTAACGTTGGATGATAATAATGATCAAGCTTTTCACACAAACGTTTTGTGCCTTGGCCTTAGCAATCGTGCTGTTTGCTCCTGCGACCTTGGTGTGGGCTCAGCAAATAAGCCTGCCGTCGGAAGTTATCTTTATCCCTAAAAAGATATTGCTTGGCACACTTAAGCTAGAAACAACCGTTTACAAGCCCAAGGGAAATGGACCGTTTCCTTTGATTGTCATTAACCATGGAAAACAAGCTGGGCCGCCCGGGTTGCAGGCTCGCTATACGCCTGGGTGGGCGGCGAGATTTTTTCTTGAGCGCGGCTATGTTGTCTTTGTACCAATGCGCTCGGGATTTTCAAAATCAACCGGCAGTTATGTCGGCGGTGAATGCAATGTCGAGTCCAATGGTCTCGAGCAAGCGGAGGATGTCGCAGCCACAGTCGCTTATGCGCACACCCTCGACTATGTTGATCGTACGCAAACCTTGGTACTAGGGCAGTCTCATGGTGGCTGGACCACGCTTGCCTATGGTGCCTCTAAGCCCGATCCCTCCGTTAAAGGTTTAGTGAATTTCGCGGGTGGGCTGCGTCAAACAAATTGCCTTGGGTGGGCGCCTAATCTGGCGAAAGGTGCTGCAAGCTATGGGGCTGCAACAGCCATCCCATCACTTTGGTTGTATGGCGATAATGATAGTTATTTCTCTAAAGGGATTTATTCAGACATGTTTGAGCGCTACAGCAAAGCAAACCCCAAGGCGCAGCTTGTGGCCTTCGGTGTGTTTGGTGAAGACGCGCACAGTTTGTTTGGCCACAGAGATGGTCGCGCAATATGGGAGCCTTACCTAGAAAAATTCATGACGCAGCTTGGCTTGCCGATCGCGGTCATCTATCCGCAATACAAACCAGGTGGGCCGGGTCCGAAATAATTGGCGTTTTTCAGAACGACATCTCGACCCAAGCCATGCCGAATGGCGTGGGTGGGTAAAACCTTCACGTTTTTGCAACTAACCGCAATACTGGATGGCTATTCGTGGCTTGAGCATACCTAGAAAATGTCCGCATTGAGGGCAACATACGACCGCTTTCGAGTCTGGCAATCGTTGATTGAGTCGTGCTCATGCGCTGGGCCAATTCGGCTTGTGTCATGCCTGCTCGAACACGTGCAGCGATAAGCTCGCGTGCGATCGCGAACTCAGGTGCTTGCTTTGCGTACTCGGCACTCGCCTCGGGATCCTTCAAGAGGCGGGCTTTGACACCTTTTAAGTCATTTAACATTGATTCTCCGTAATCTGTCTTTTGCCGTTTCAATGGCTCGACTCGGTGTTTTTTCAGTCTTTTTGGTGAAGATATGCAGCACCACTAACTGCGTAAGTTATCTCTTTTTTGCTATAACTGCAATGCTTCAATGACTAAGAAAGTCTCAACGGATCAATGCTAAGAGTTAATTGCCAGGCTGAGGGAGGGGGTGCGCGATTGCGTGTGATTTCAACGCTTTTTTACTGTGTCATCTAGTGAGGCACTCAATGGCCCATCATCTCTTAAACAGGAGATCAATGATGAAAAAGCTTGCTGTCTTTGTATTGGCTGTATGGAGCCTCGCCCTCTGTGATCGGCTCGCCATGGCCCAGACCCAGGTGATACCCAATGGCGTAGGTGGCTACAACGTCTATGGTCCGCAGGGCACGACGCAGGTCATCCCGAATGGCGTTGGGGGCTACAACACCTACGGCCCCAATGGCACGACGCAGATCCAGTCAAACGGTGTCGGTGGCTATAACGTCTATGGTCCACAAGGCTCAACGCAGGTCATACCCAACGGTGTGGGCGGCTACAACAGTTATGGCCCTAATGGCACGACGCAGATTCAATCAAACGGCGTCGGTGGCTACAACGTGTACGGCCCGAGAGGCTCGACCCAAGTCATGCCGAATGGCGTGGGTGGGTATAACGTTTATGGGCGTTAGGTTTCTGTACCGCGAGTCGATTGGGTGAGTGCTTTTTTTGACTAATTAAGCGCATTCAATGTATACATATATGTTACCATTATCGCATGACGTTTAAAGTTGTTGAGTTGCTCCTTGAAGGAGGTATGAGTCCTTATGGACGTTGGTTCGCCGAGTTGGATCCAGTTGTGGCAGCCAAGATCGCAACAGCGAAGTATCGAATGCAGCAAGGTAATCTTTCTAATGTGGAGTGGTTCCGAGGCATAGGGGAATACAAAATAAATTACGGTGCGGGCTGGCGTATTTATTTTGGAATTGATGGGCTAGAAATTATTGTGCTGTTAGGAGGCGGCTCAAAAGCTCGGCAGCAGCGGGATATAGATCGCGCGGTTGAGTTGTGGGAAGAGTATCGAAAGAAAAAAGCATTGATAAAAAATAGCAAAAAAAAGGTATCTTTCGCGAAGAAATAGAGGACGCAAGAATGGCACTTACAAAGAACTTCAAAGAAACAGTCTTGGCACGCGTTGAGAGCGATCCAGCATTTGCTCGCGCTATGTTTGACGAGGCTATTTCGTTATTTTTGAATGGCGAGTCCGAGACGGCAAAGCTAATCTTGCGAGATTTAGTTAATGCGACTGTAGGGTTCGAGACGCTAGCGATGCAGGTTGAGAAACCAACAAAGAGTGTGCATCGGATGCTATCGGTTCAAGGGAATCCAACGATGAGTAATTTAGCGGCGATTTTTGGTGCGCTGAAGTCCGCGCTTAGAGTTGAAATAAAAGCACATTCGGTTAGCGTTGCCTGTGGCTGACCTGTTGAAGAGGTAGCACCTGTGTCAAAATAGTGTTCAGCGGAAACGCTCCGCTGAAGGAACTTTGAAGTGAAGTAGGACGGGGGATTTATATCCAACTTGCCAACCCGGGCGTATTGCCAAACTGGCTAAACAGGAGATTGCAATGACTGTGCAAGTGAAGTTTTTGTCGGTTTTTTTTCGTAAAACCGATATCGCAGCCCACTATCCAGGTGGCTGTAGCGCCTTCGAAAGTGAGCAGTTCTTGGGCGTTGGCGATGCCGACCTCTATTGCCTTGTGGCAATGAGTGGCGGCGATCTTGAAAGCGCGCTTGATGCGTTGCGCACCGAGTCCTTTGAGCCCGATGACTGGGTGGCCTTAGCCGATATGTGGCAAGGCCCTCTCAAACACAATCCGCATATTGTCTTCACCGTGAAGGGGGATTCAATGCCACCGTCTTGGGTTGCGGAGTTGCGCGAGGAGAGCCGTCATGTCTAAGGCGCAAACACCCAAGGCGTTACCGGTCAGTTCGTTGCAGTATCGTCCGCGCGATTACTTTGCGCGGTATGACTTACAGGCTGAGCTCTTAACGCACGTCAAAGGCCGAGCCCGGCGCGAGATGATTAAAGGTGCGCTCGAGAACGGCGCCATCGACGAGCTGCCGGACTTCCTTAAAGAGCCCGAACTCGAATCTTTTGATCGGACGATGCTCGGTCGTATGCATCCAATGTTTTTAGGCGGTGAGTTCTTGGCGCGCTTAAAGCCCAAAGAGGTAGAAATCGCGCGCATTAGTATCCGCTCGACAACGTTTGATGTGACCGTGGTGTATGCGCGCTTGGTTGGCAAACGCATTCACTACCGAGTGGTGGATGAGTACGAGGGCGAGACCTTAGAAGAACCCACCATGCGAACGTCTGTCAGAACGCTCACTATGGGGGAGTTGATTGACTTCTTCTTGCACGCCTGGGATCTGATGGGGTGCCTAGAGATGAACTACCCCGACGACGTAGAAGAAATGCAGTGCTTCTTTGAGGCGGAGTCCGAGTTCTATCCGTGCTTAGACGAGACCTTACGCGACATGGTGCAGGAGAGGTTTGCGGCAGAAACTGACGGGGAGTAAGTAGAAATTTACAATTTGCTCAACGTACTGAGTAAAAATACTCAGTACGTTGAGTATTTTGTAAATTAGCGTTGATATTTTCTAGTGTGATCCTCGCATTTCCAGATGTAACGAGTCCGGAAGCGGCTTAGGAGCGAGACGCGTTTTTTTACTTGATCTTCAAAGCCGTGCACGCGAAGGGTGGTGAGTGCTTCTTCGAGGGTGTCGAAATCGAGATAATCAAACACTTCGTGCTGCGCGTTGGTGAACCAGACCCGGAGGCCAGGATCGCTGGGATGGTCGGTGATCAAGGCGAGGATTTTTTCTTGATTCTCATTGATGACGAACCAAATAGAATCTGCTTTGATCTTTAAGACATCACCAAGGTTGTACCCAGATTTTTGGTCATAGCCCTCTCTGCGCAAAAACGCAGGGACTTCGTAATGCGTAGTGTCACGCACGATCTTTTTGTCTGAAGCGGGTGGGTTATTTCTTGGGTTGCGCAGCAGGCTTGGCATTGAGAAGTCGCCTACCGAGGCGCGAAGTTCTTGGATACTCGTCTGTGGCAGATTTCGTGCGGCAGAGGCAGATGAGTGTGCAAAGCTGATGGAGTCACACATCAAACTGACTTCATGACTCGTCCCGCCCCAGCCCGCCGGCAACATCTGTGGCACTTTGTGCAACACCGGCATTTGCGTGGCTTTGTCAGCGGCGCTTCGCTCGTGCACCATCAAGAAGTTGGTGTGCTCGTTAACAAGTTGATACGCCACTGCGATCTGTGTCGCGAGCGCCTCGTTTTCAAGAGTTTCGTTGTCGAGTGCTTTAAGGCTCTGTGCGGCAGCGATGCGGGATAACGCGCTCGCTATCGTGCCGGTGGCTTCTGCGTTGTCCTGTGCGGCAGGTTTAAATTCAACCACACCGATTTCTTGTGCGATCTCTTGCCCAGCGACGTGGCCACTGAGGGTGACGCGACCGGTCGGGGCTTGATCGAACCACGCCGAGACGTGCACGGTGTCGTCGTCAAACAGCGCTTGACCAAGCGGAATCTCTTTGGTGGGTACACAGTCTTTGGGCCAATGGACTTGAATGTTCTGTAGGGAAGGGGAGCGTAAGCGATTAAACATGCGCACGATCGCAGGCTCGACCGCTTCTCCCGCGGCGATAAAGTCGCAAGTCGCGTCTGTTGCAGCAGCCAAGCGTTCCAACACACCTTGGCTGGGACTTGCGCCGATACCCACGGTAAAGATCCGGTGCTTCGATTTATTTGCGCGCTCGATAATGCTGTTGACTTCATGTGTTTGACCATCGGTAATGAGCAGCACGTCGCAGTTACTGTTGCTTCCTAGAGCGAGGGTGCTTTCAAGTGCGTCGGGGATATCCGTGCCACCCATGTTGGCTTCTAGTTGCGTGATCCAGCTTTCTGCGCTGACTCGTGACTGATCCGACACCGACCAAAGCGCGCGCGAGCCATGTTCAACACTCGTACCAAACTTAGAGAGCGAGAACTTATCTCCCGTTTTGAGTTGCTTGAGTACCGACATCAATGCGCGGCGTGCGGCCGTGATGCTCCCTCCACCCATTGAGCCAGAACAGTCCACCAAAATCTTGACCGCCGTGGGTTGTGTACCAGCTTGGGGGATGCTCGGACAAAAACTGGCCGTCGCAACAAACTTGCTTGGGTCTGCATAGTCTGCCCCGATGGTCAGCAGAGAAGTCTCTGCCAACTGATCCAACACCAATATAAAGTCGCGATCTAAATAGCTTTGTTTTGCCAGCGAGACGGTGAGCTGCTGGCCCGTTGCACCACGAGCCACGCTAATCGGATGGCTAGGTGAGGCCACGCGCGCGTTGGCGAGTGCGTCGTGCAAGGTCAGGGTTAGGCTAAAACCGTACTCGGCAAGCACATTCGTGTCGGGTACTTGATGGGGTGCTAAACCACCCCCACGTATTGGATCACCGAAGCGCGGCGCAATCACTGTGGGAATCGCCAGGCGCAAACCCCCTTGCTCAAAATCCAACAGCTGACCGTAGGTGAGGGTGATGATGCATTCTTCCTTCGGCAGAAGATTGCCTAGGTTTAAAACATAAGTGCCATCGTCGGCTTGCTCGAGCATGATGGCGGCATCGCCTTGGGATAGCGCCTCCTCATAACGCTCTGTCGCTTCGGGGGTCGCAATCACAGAGCCGCTGAGCTTGACCTGACCGAGTTGCGCCTCAACCCCAAGCAAGACTGCCCCAATCGGCAGGGGAAAGCTGTAGACCACTTCGGTCGGGATCTTTCTAGGGTTATGAAACGACTGACGTACTTGGGCTTCAAACAATGCGCCTTTCAGGTTGCCCGTAATCGCTACGTTTTTTAAAGGGATGGGGTCGCCGAGGCTATTGCAAACGGTGGCGGTCATCAGATCTTCTATTGTGTCCATTCTCATTTTTCTGTCCTGTTGGTGTTGTCTGGGTCGAGCTCTGCGTACGCCTGCATGACGGCGCGCACAAACTGACGCAGTTGTTCTGGGCTGAGCCCTGCACGTGTTGGTTCAATCACGAGTTCGACCCCGTTCGCCACGTGCAAGTGGCTGCAGACTTCGATGGACCCGGGGGCGGGCCCGCGCTCAGGTACGGGCGCTGAGCCGCCTTGAAGCAGTTCACGAATACGGTCAAGCGACACCCCAGCCGCTGTCCATTTTTTGACAAGCAAGAGTTGTTCAAGATGCTGTGGCGAATACTTTGCTGCCCGTGTTTCACCTTCAGGACGGTTCACAAGTCCGATTTGGACGTAGTAGCGAACCGTGCGTTTGGTGAGGTCAGTGAGGGCACAGAGCTCGTCAAGCGAGAACGTTTGGGTGTGATTGGCAGTGTTCATATGTTTATAATAACACTACTACTGTACAA
>Ga0315906_10008317_pt1 | contig 12446 bp, 14 predicted proteins | sample LakEriMetagenome_4_FD_203526 | JGI IMG/M metagenome (GOLD analysis project Ga0315906, IMG submission 203526) | Freshwater fungal communities from buoy surface, Lake Erie, Ohio, United States - Buoy 2 MA122 | ecosystem: Environmental > Aquatic > Freshwater > Lake > Lake biofilm | place: USA...
TGTTATACAAATCACCTCGATGGTCTTTCGCATTGAGGGTCATGTTGTATTCTTTTTCAATCCACCTTCTGCGTAAATGGACTGCCCTGTTATTTATACCAAGGTGTTCTGCCATTCTTTGTGCAGATTGAAGTTGACCCCATAACTGGATGAACTCCATATCCGTACAAGTCTCATTATGTGCGCCCATTGGAGTCCTTAGTCAAAAGATGCTCTAGCAAATTGATTATGCGATGCTCTTGCATTTCCCTATCCTCCTCACTTGCCTGTCGGTCTGTCGCTACACAAAGTAAGTCATATAGAAATATATGAAGTAACTCATGTAGTGCAGTTTTATCTAGTGAATCTGGTGTAATCTTTTCAGCACCAAAGTCTCCCAAACGATAAACAGCAAGTCTTGCAGCAGGGGTAAACTCAACAGAAGCCATTGCTGCCTTGGCTGGCTTGATGCCCTTCTCAATGCGCCAATCACCCAAACTCAGCACTTGCTGCCATTTTCTGACACTTTGTGCAAACAGTTCTGCTTGTTCTGGCGTAGGAATGTTAGGCATTTCAACACCTTATACAAGATTTATGACAATTATATTTAAGATAAGAACAAAGCCACTTCTGCTTTGCGTCTTTTGACAAGACCTGAGACTTCCTTACCACCTGCTTTAGTCCATGACATAAAGGCTTCAGCAGCCCCATCCCAATCACCACGATTGACCTTCATGCGGATGGTTGACCTTTGGTAATTCCCTAAACCTGCGTTGTACGCAAAAGAGACAACAGCGTCGAATTTGCTTTGATGACTAGCAAGAGTAGGAGAAAGTCGAAGAACACCACGTTCAAAAGTATCGATGTCAACCTTGAACAAATTGACCAGTTCATCTTTAGACCAAACACGGGCATCCTCCTGTTTTAGTTGGTAATCAGACCTGATAAGCCCTGTATAACCCTCTTTACGGACGTTTGGCAAGGCTAATTGGTCTGCGTACATAGCGTGACCCCACCCAACAGTCCAAATGGCAGCAGAACACCGATAAGGCTTGTTTCTGTAGCCTTCAAAGAAGTGCATCAAGTCCTCACCAGCTTTGCTGACTTTCATTTCTTAGCCCATGAACGTGAGCCAAACCAAAATCCGATAATTCCTCCAAGCATTGCCATTTCATCGCTAGAGAAAATAACGTCAGTAACCCTAATCAAATCATCCATGTTGTTAACTAAACTAGGACGAGAGTAAACGTAATAGGCAATCCATGCGTTAATTGCACATAACTCAAAGATAAAAATGTAAGTCACAATTGGTCTTACAGTACCTACAAAGTTCACTACCCAAGTGCTTGCTCTTTCCATGATTTTCTCATCATGCTTCAAAGCAGCTTCTGTCATCTGGGCATCAGTCTGCATGGCAATCTGGTCTGTGCGAATCTCCTCCATGCGCTCTTGAGCCTTAAACCCTTGAGCCATCATCTGCAATTGAAGTTCTACTTGAACCCTAGCCAAAGCTAACTCATGCCTTTGGTCATCTTTGTTCTGAAAGAAGTCTAGTAGTTTTGGTAAGCCTGAGATTAACAAACCACCAAGTGTAGAAAATAGAGATAGCATTACAGTCCAATCTTTCCAAGTAGGAGATTAACAATTTTGTCCGACAAATCGTCAGGCAAAAACTTCAGAAACCCAAGGGCGTATAAAGCCACACATCCGTAAACGAATATCTTTAAGCATAGGTCAAATGTCTTTTGGTACTCATTCATCTGCCACATCTACGAGTAGTTGCACAGAATTCCATCAATTCATAAATACCAACGAAAACTAAAAACAAGACAAAGAATATTGCACCTATTGCCAAACCTATCTCTAGTTGTTCTTGTTCTTTCTGTTTGGCTGCTTTCTCTGCCTTTTTTAGCGCACTAATCTCTTTGGCATCTGCCAAGTCCATCTCTGCTTGACGAGCCTTAATCTTGTTCCATACGTCAATTTTTCCAGATTGCATGAAAAGCATTTTTAAGCTTTCCTCAAACTCTCTAGCCTGTTCTAAAGCCATCTCAATCTGGAGGGCAGTCCCCATGTTTGAACCTTTGCCAGACTGTTTAGCTTGAAGCATTGCTTTGGTAGCTACAGACTTAGCGTCAAATAGCTTACCAATCATGGGCGCAAGTGAGCCTAAGTCATTGGCAACATTAGCTGCCTTCTTGACCATGCTGATTGCTGACTGTATGCCAGCTAGTGCTGTGATGGGGTCAATCATTTTTTCTCAACCTTTTGCCACTCAAGGCATACTACCTTTCGGTTGTAAACATCACCTGTCCATGCCCATCTGACACAACGATATTCAGTTTTTTCTTTACTAGATGCCACCAATGTAAACAAGGTTGAAAGCACCAGTAGCCATTTCACGTCATAGCCCAAACGATGATGTAAAAACACCAGACCACAGTAATGCAAAAAAGGACTGCGGTAGTAAAAGCCACAGCCCAATCGTTCATTTTTTAATCCAAGTCTGCCAGACAGCACCAGCAGCCATGATTAGACCACCCACCCAAAGTAAAGGCTTGGCAACAGAAGCAACCCACCCAAGGACTTTAAAAGCCCCATCCAAGGCATTTATAGCCTCTACAAGCCCACTTGTGTTCTTGTCGATGGAATCCACCTTAGTCTCAACAGCAATGAGCCTATCGTAGATTTGCGCATGGGTTACTTCATCTTGCATGATTACTCTTTCGGTGTCACATCCGTAACAGTTTCAAGGGATTTCTTTAGCATCGTAAAGAAAGCATCTCTACCAACTTGAAGCTGGTCAACATTAAATTTAGCAGAATTAAGTTTCCTCTCTAAGTCAACCACATGATTCAGCAGGGTTTGCTGCTCAGGTGTCATGTCCTCAAAGATGTACTCAACTCCGTCAATCGTCACAGGGTTTTTTGTGTTGTTGCCCATGTGTTTCTCCTAATGCGCCACTAAGGTCAGGTAGTGGCTTCCTGATTCCAAGGAGTCCCAGAAGCCGTTACAGGTGCTTTCTGCAAAGCAATCTGAGCTGCCAGAGCATCTTCTGTGGCTTGCTTATCAACACCATTAGCCCATACCCAATTCAATACTTCTGCTTCAGTTACTGAGGCGTAGGGAATAGTGGGTGTTCCTGCTTGCCAAGATGCTGTGGAGTAGATAGAGGCTGTATAGTCTCCATCAACGGCATTGCAAGTCCAGTGAGCCGTATTGATAAACCCATCTGAAGTTTGATAGTCAGTTTGGGTAATTTTCCATGTGTATGCGATAGTCATGTTAGTCCTTAAAGATTAGCGGCATCAAGTCGTGCCTTGAGTGATTGGATTAGGGCTTGTTGTTCTTGAATTGCGGCTACCAACAATGGAATTGTGTCGGTGTAAGAAAGCCCTAAAGTATTTATTTCATCAGTACCTACAGTAACCGCTTCAGGCAAAACGGCTTGGACATCTTGAGCAATCAAGAAACTGCGACGTACTTGTTCACTATCCGTTTTATATTTACCAATTACTGCTCTTAAAGTTGCTACTTTAGTGGCGGCATTAGTAATTGGTTCAATAATGTCTTTGACTCGTTCGTCAGACGAAGAAGTCCAAGAAGTTCCACCATTCGCAAGATAGACACCACCTGTTGTGCCAGCTTGAATATTTAACTGATTTATAGTTGTGCCATTGGCGTTAACATCATTTAATATAATGCAAGAAGTTTCTTGTCCAGCAGACCCAAACACTATCGTATTGCTTTGATTTGAACTTGAGCTGCTATTTCTTATGTGCAACGTATTCCTAGTTCCCGCTAAAGAACCAGATGTAGTACCACCAACAACTAATCTTGCACCACTTGATGTCGTAGTCCCCACCAGCAAGTTACCGCTAGAGTCTATTCTGGCTCGTTCTGTGGCGTTTGTGTAGAAAATAATTGGGTCGGCTGAACTTGAATAAACAACAGTAGCATTTGATGTACCAAAGAACGAACCGCCAGCATTGTCTCGCCCAAAGTAAGAACTACCCGATGTGTTTTGACATTGCCAAGCTGAATGACCTGTGCCTGTTGATGCAAGTAAAGCTCTAGGGTCGGCGGCAGATGCATGAATCCGTTGGCTAGGACTTGTAGTCCCCACACCCAAATTACCACTTGCATCCAGAGTCATCGCCTGAGTAAAGGTGATAGCTGTATTTATTGTGCCTGATGGGGCGTTGAACCAAGAATGTACATTGCCACGTTGACGATACATTGAGGCTGATGAGGTTACTTTGTAATTAAATGTAGAGCCTACTTGGTAATAATTAGTACCAAGTTGAGTCATGGAAAGAACGCCATCATCCCATGTGTTTAAAGTTCCATACAGTTGTAAATCAAAAGCCCTACCTCCTGTCCATGCGTAAGGAGTAACTCCCAAGCCTAGATTGCCTGAGGAGTCGAGGGTAGCAACAGCCGTAGCCCCCATTCCAAATACAAGTTTATTAGTAGCGGCATTTCCAATCCTGATTGCAAAGTCACCCGCAGTTCCGCTAGTTATAAGTTGACTTGAATCACCAATATAACAAGCACTGCTTCCAAAAAATTGCATGAATGGAGTTGTGCCAGAAAGCCTAAACAATTCATTTGTGCCAGCAACTTGCAGTTTTACCACAGGCGAACTTGTACCAATACCCAACCCTGTTGAGGTTAGGCGCATACCTTCTGAGCCATTAACAACAAAACCATAAGAGTGATTACTTCTTGTTCCTGTGTAACCTATGCCGCCAAAAGTTCCAACCTCAGTAACAATTGTTCCATTTGATGCTTGAACAAACCCTGTAGTAGAACCTTGAACTGTTAATGTGCTATATCCAGCACCAAAAACAGTAGGCGTTGTACCAACAGATAAATTAGTGCCATCAAATTGAAGCGCAGAGCCACTTGTCACAACCTTTGAACCATTGAGATAGGTTACTCCGTTGGCTGTGCCTCCTGAGAGGGTTACAGCACCAGAGGCAGCTAATGTAGTGAACGCACCAGTAGTAGCTGTAGTAGCACCCACAGTACCATTGATGTTGATAGAGGCAGTACCTGTAAGATTAGTCACAGTACCGCTAGAGGGTGTTCCCAAAGCACCATTAAACAATACTGGCGCACCAGCAGAGCCTGTATTAACCGCTAGAGCAGTAGCAATACCAGTACCTAGACCAGATACACCAGTGCTGATAGGAAGACCTGTAGCGTTCGTTAAGGTTGCGCTAGTAGGTGTTCCGAGGATAGGCGTTACTAAGGTAGGAGAGGTAGCCAGTACATTGCTACCAGTTCCTGTATTGGTGACAGAAACTATGTTCTTACTAGCATCCAATGCCAAAGCAGTAGAGGCAGTTAAACCAGACAGCGTAGCAGTACCAGATGCTGACAGAGTGGTAAACGCACCAGCAGCAGCCGTAGATGTACCGATAGGGCCGTTAAACGAGTCGCCAACAGCACCTGTCTGAAAGTCCTTCAGTTGAGCCATTAACTCACGGATAGCATCGTTAATTCCAGAAGGTGCGCATCCTTCAGCAATGTTAATCGAATCTATGTCTGTGTTATTAGCAGGGGTTGCGCTAAATTCGCTGATTTTTGTACGTGGCATATCTATTCCTCAATGAAAGACCATTTATGACCATAAGCAACAGAATTCTTTTTAATTGCAACTCTAATGTTATTTCTGGCTTTTGAATTTATGGCAACATTCCTTGCAGCCTCTGCAAGTGAGCCATAAACAACGTTATTTGTTAAGCATTTTACTTTCTTACCACGCAAATGACCAATTTTTAAATGGCTTTCAGACATTTTTTTACGAGTGTCTTCATCGTGATTTTTGCCATACATATGATGGTTTTCACCAGCACGATAAGACATTGTTTTAGCAATTTGCTTTTTTACTTCCTCTGTATGCTTTTTTCCATACATAGGTGCTAGTTCACCAGTTCTAACTGATGGGTACGATGTTGAAAATCCAACACCCCCATCAGATATATTCATACATAAATCAGGCCAACATTCTTTTGCATTAACAATGATTTCATACTCTTGTCTATATGCTTCTTCTTCAGTTTGGCAAGATTTGACCACTCTAGTAAAAAGTTTCCTTTTTGCTTTCTTTGCTCTTAACACCCATACACCAGAACCACAATAATTGTCATTCAAATTTGCGGTGCTATGCTTACCAATATAGAACTTTCCATTCTCTATATTTGTAGTGACATAGACTAAATGGTGCATATCAGTCCTTATTGGATACCTAAGAGATTACGCTGTTCTTCGTCTAAGTCTTCCATGGACAATAGACCTCTAGCTGTCGTTGGTGTCACAGCCCTAAATGGCCCACCAATTGTTTGTGGAATACCACCAGTACGCATTATATTAGTTAAGTCCTCTACGCTGCCTCTACGCATATTAGTAGCCAATCCACGAGAGCCAGCAGCACCAATAGTTAAAGGAATTCCAATCATCGGTGCTAATGCAGTAGTTCCTACACTAAGACCAACTGGCACAACACCAGTAGGTGCAAAGCGTCCAAAGAACTTCAACATATTTTGAACATTACCACCCTTGGCAGCTTGCTCAATAGCATCCTGTTCAGTCTTAGTAAACAATCGCATTTTCTTGTCATTCTTAGCAAGTTGGCGCAATTGTTTAGCAAGTGAGTTTTCTTCACCAGACTGAGTAAACTTACTCTTGTCTAGTTTAGCTTCATTAAGCATATCCTCAAAGACTTCTGCTTTCTTCATTTTTGAATAAGCATTACGAGCCTCAGACCATAACTGACCTGCGTTTTTCATGTCACCAGAAGCAATTGATTCTTTAGGTACAGTCATCAAGTAGTTATCGTAGTCATCCAAAAGAATAGATGCCATTCGTCTTTCTTCTGGCTCAATACTCTTTTGACCAGAACGAATCATCTTACGCAATGCTTGAAGTTCAGTCCAATCTTTAGGTTGAGCAGTAGAAGTTAATTCTTCAATAGCACCAGCAACTTTTGGAAATGCTTTAGGCGTATAGCCTTCTTGTCTCAAACCTTTTGCAATATCATCCATTGCATTAACAAACTCATCAGTTTTTAACTGCACACCAGACTGTTGAAGTTGGTCATACCTGTCTGTTGCAATTCTGTCTAATGCTTGTGTAGATAAAGCCTCTTGTTTTTGAGGACGCTTAACGCTACCAGCAGCACCTGTAGCCAATGTCGTAGCTGCGCCATACAAAGGATTACCAGTAGCTTCTGTGACTGTTTGTCCAGACATAACAGCAGTAGGAGTAACAATCGCTTGTGTCTTAGGGGCTACAGCAAGTTGTTCTGTAACTCCACGAGTAACAGGAGATGCAGCAGTTGTAGAGGCTTTAATCAAAGCAGGGATAGTTCTAGCCACTCCTGTCATTGCTTCTAATCCACCACCAACAACACGCTCAGTTGGTGTTTGTGTCTCTGGCGCAGCAGGTACACCAGAACGAGTCATCAAGTTTTGAATAGCTTGAGATGCTGGCATCAATCGCTTTTCAGTAAATGGTGAAGCAATTACATTTAATAGTGCATTGACTGCATCAGCAGCAGGAACAGCCATTGAACCTACAAGAGCACCCAATGGGCCACCATAAGAGCCAATCTGTGCGCCAGCTAATGTAGGCGCAACAGCACGATAAGTTAAACCTGCGCCACGCTCAAATGATTCTCTAAGTGTTGGAGACTTAGGCTGACCTTGATTAAGAACAGCTAAACCAGCATCGGAAACTTTAGTTAAGTCTCCTGATTGCAAAGCCAAAAGGTCACTATCAGATAATTGAGTTAAGTCCATTATCCACCGCCTTTTTTGCGTCTTTCAATTTCTGCTTGAATAGCATCTTGACTTGGCAAACCACCAGTTGTAGCAGGGGCAGTTGGCAATTTAGGTATTGGTGCAGTAATGTCTTTTGCAGCACGACCAGATGCAACTTCAGCAGATTTAAGCAAGTTTGTAAGACGCTCTTGCTTTGTTTTAACTGTTGCCGCACTATCACCCATTTGTGGGAAGAAAGATTTTTTGTAACCAGCCAACTGCTCACGGCTATATGCTGCACCAGTTCCCAATGTCAAAGCCGCATCAAGAATATCCTCTTGTGCTGCCTCAACAATTTGACGCTGTTCTGTGTTAATCTTGTTTGGCAAGAAGTCTGTTCGTGAAACAAAACGAGCAACTTCAGCCGCAGTATTTGGTAAAGCCGCTTTAGGCTCTAAACCAATTGCTTCATTCATTTGTCCAACGCTGAAGTTCAATCTGCTTGCAAGAACGGCTGACTTACGCTCACCTTCTGATGGCATATTGATTGTTGTGCTTGGACGCTTTTGTTCTTGTAACTGAATGTATGCTGCCTGTTGGTCTTTAGGCAACTTCATAAAATCTTGGAACTCTTTAATTGAGCCAGCAGGTGCATCAGGTGCGGTATAAAGAACACGCATATCGTCTTTATCAAGAACAACATTTCCTACAGTTACAGTATCACGCTTCTTTGAGCCAGCAACCAATTTTGGAGGCATACCAGCAGAAATCTCATAAAGCGCACCATTAACTTCTTTGTACTCTGGTTGCATTGCTTTCTGAGATGCAACCAACTCACTTAGTGCTTTGCGTCCTTCAACAGAACCCATTAATTGAGGAATTGCTTTTTGCAAATCAAAGCCACCAGCAGTCATTCCTTCGCCTACTTGCTGACCCATCATGTCCTCACCATAAATCTCTTGAGGCTTGGTCACAGCACCTTGGATAACACCTTGAATTCGTTGTTGTTCAGCTAGTTGTTGTTGCTCTAACTTACGCTTACGAATCATGTCAGCCAACTGAACATTTTGCAACTGGCTTTGCAATGTATCTTGCATACCGCCACGATATGCTTGCTGACCACGTTGTAAGCCTTCAGCAATAGATTGACCAGTATTCCCTCCTTGGAATAGTCTGCCAGCTAATGCGTAGAGGGCTTGTGCTTGGGCATCGTCACGATTACGAGCAATGTCAGCTTGTGACATACCGAGCAGACCCATTGTGTCTGCACCGCCTGTACCAAAAATGTCTAATAGTCCAGCCATGATTTAACCAAAGTTGTAGTCAATGGGATAATAACGAGGGTCAATAGTACCCATGCTAGATGCAGGATTAAACGCACCACTCATGAAACTTGAACCAAATGGATTTAAAAAACTCAGGTCAGGTGAACCTAGATTCTTGTACAAGCCACCACCAACAGCAGCAGTACCTAACAACTTCTGGAACGCAGAAGTGTCAGCAGTACCGCTAGTAGTAGAAGAAGCTACTCGTCCTAGTGGGTTGCCATATACCAACGATAGGTAGTTCTGCAAGTTCTGTTGTGGTTGGTTTTGCAAGAAGTTAAACTTAGCAATGTCACCTTGCATTTGCTGACCTTGGTAACCCTCACGGATTTGACCAGCTTGCAACATATTCTGAATGTCTTGGTAATCAGCAGCAGCCATTTGAGGCGCAGCCATCGTAGCCGCTTGCTGTCTTGCTCGTTCATCAGCGTAGTTCTGGTAAGCCAACTGTCCAGCAGTATTAGCCAACTGTTGACCAAATGCACCAGTAGCCCTGTCTTGCAAAGAACCCATCGCACCAGAGCCATAACGCCCTGCTAGGCTTGACTTAGATGCAATGTCGCCTAGAGTTGTTTTAAACTGAGTCTCAGCAGCACGAGCAGCAGGTTGAAACGCACCTTGAAAGAATGGGTTTCCACCCAAGAATCCACCAGAAACTGTGTTTTGCAGTTGATTCTGAGCAGACTGTAGTAATGGGTTACCCAAAGAAGCACGAGCCTCTAAAGCCTGTAAGCCTGTTTGTGTCGTAGTTGTAGGGCTAACAAAGGTAGGGCCACCATAATACTGTGGGCCACCGCCCTGATACATCTGCTGTGCTTGCTGTAATCCATAACCTAAATATGGTTGGATTGTTGGGTCAATTTGTGACGTAGTGGTAGTAGCCATCTTTACTCCTAGAGTTTCGGATTCCGAGATGGGTCATCCACGGAATACATTATACATAAATTATTAAAATCAACCAATAATTGCATATCTATACGTCTTATTAGCTGTTGAATTGGCAAAATGGGTAATCGTAGCCGTACCCTGTCCTTGAGAACTAGCGTAAATACCATTAAAAGTAGCACCACCGCCTACTAAATTCATAGTCGCTATGACTGATGGCACAGCAGGTCTTGTCGGGCTTGTGCTAGTACCAAAATGCTCAATACTTACACCAGTATTTTCAGTTCTCCACACAATCTCAACGTAATCATTAGCAGCCATATCAACAAAGAAATTCAATGCAGCAATGATATGACTTGGGTCACCAGAACTTTTCCTTGGAGGAGGGTGAAATCTACTGTTTGAGTTTGCGATATTTGTTCCATTCTTACGAAACCAAACATCAATGTCTTGTCCATCGTTTGTGGTGTTCTTAAACTGAATGGAAAACTGTAAGTTGTAGAGTCCTGCGTTTTTTACATTTAACCTAGAACTATTTGATAACGTAATTCCATTAGAGAAGTCGGTTGTATCAAAGGTAATAGGATAAGCAACAGTCGTACTAGCAGCAGTCTGGTCTGTTCCGTCTTGAAAAGCCCCATAAGGTGCAGAATCAGCAAAAGACGCACTAGAGATAGGAACAAACAAGATTACGCTATCTGGGCCTATCCTTCGGTCTGTCAAAGTGGTAGATGTTGCCCCACCAGTTGCCAGCGTCAAAGTTCCTGTGTTATTGGTCTTTCCGTCCATGATGCCACGGACTACTTCAGCCACAGCCCTCTGGTCACCACCAAATGCGGGTAGGCTTCTAAACATCAACGAACCCCTTGTGGCGTAACATCCACATCCACAGAGATAGCGTTATTCCAGTTAGCACCTGTTGGAGTAACCTTTAGTCTGTGATACCTACCTGCGCTTCTAAGTGGTACACGATTCTCTGAACTAGCAGCCACAGCAGTATTAAAGTTAACACCTTGGTTTAGCAAGGTACGAGAAGCAATAGCCACAGTTGCAGAGCCATTATCAACAATAGGTCTAGCTAGGGTTACTACTGAGTTAGCACCAATGTCCAAGTCACCAGTAGAAATTACAGCAGTTTGGTTAGCACCTGTAAAACTCATTACTCTAGTGCCTAAAGTACCACCTAAGAAATACTTACCACCAATAAACAACTGTGAGTCTAAACTTGTGGTTAAGGCATCAATAGAAGCAGAAAGACTGTCCAGTTGCTCAAGCGTTACAGACGCAGTAGAGGCTTCAGACAAGAAGTCAGTACCTGCATCTCCATAAGTCCACTTCTGAGTCTTAAAGTTGTAAATCAGTACGCTTCTGTTTCCGTTAACAGTTTTGTAATTCCAGATTACAAGTTTGCGAATTGGGTCAACAGCAGCAGACATTGTTTTAAAGTCAGCTTCAGAAGCATCTTGTAAGAAAAATCTATCTACTTTTTCTGCGCCAATGGCTGTGACGTTCTGTCCATCACACATATAAAAACCATCGTGAGACAAGAAGAAAGTAACGCCTTGGTACTGAGCAATAGAGCCAGATGCCATGCAGCCCTTACCACGAGAGATATTGTCAAACTGGAAAATAAACGGAGTCCCAACATAGGTCATTCGGTGAATGGCTCTTTCCAAAAGAACAAGACCAAACTCACCACCACGAATTCCTACAATCTGTCCACCATCAGGAATGTCCTGATAGTCAGACTGTGTGTTTACATCCTCAACCCAATCTGTTTCGTTATTTAATGCTGACCAACGAACACGATACTGTTGCTGAGTAGTTTCTAGCGTATTAGCGCAAACAACAAAGTCACGCACAACAGTAATGAACTTAGCGATAGGCGCACTAGCGGATAAGTTAGCAAACGATGTGGAAGTTCCAAGAGTCCATGCTTGCAAGACTTGTGAGTTATTTGTGCTTATGACAGTCTTACCAAACTGAGTGAACCTAACTCTATCGTCTGTGCCTGTAGTCATACCTGACTTGACTTGCGTGATAGCACCCACACCAGTTACTGTGTAAATTCTGGTTGAGCCAGCAGCAAATAGTTCAGTATCACCATTAGGCTTTTTGGCAGCATAAAGAGCAGTCAAGTCTTCAGCAGCGTTACTTGTGGAGAAAGTAACTGGTGCAGGGAAAGGGCCATACCCGATAGCCTGAGAAACCACATTCTTAGCGTCAGTCAACGCACCAGACACGCTAGGTTGGTCAGGCATCCACTCACCAAAAGTTAATTTTGTCGTAGCCATGTGTTACTTCCTTGCGTCTGAATTGTCCATGTATTGTCATTAGCAGATACTGGAGTCCATGTGTTTGTGTCACCAGAAACAGCAGTCCATGTATTGCTATCAGTAGAAACTGGTGTCCAAGTATTATCGTCTTCTGGTACTGGAGTCCAGTTGTCACCAAGAATAACGCCTTTAGCTACAATCGTTGCTAGACC
>Ga0315906_10008320_pt1 | contig 12445 bp, 11 predicted proteins | sample LakEriMetagenome_4_FD_203526 | JGI IMG/M metagenome (GOLD analysis project Ga0315906, IMG submission 203526) | Freshwater fungal communities from buoy surface, Lake Erie, Ohio, United States - Buoy 2 MA122 | ecosystem: Environmental > Aquatic > Freshwater > Lake > Lake biofilm | place: USA...
GAAACGGGAGCGGTGGTGCCCTCGGTGTTCCTCTGCACGGTCATTCCCGTGGTACTCGTCAGCTTGTTCGGCAGCGGCATGCTCAGGCTCTGGGCGCCGCTTATCGGTGTGCTGACGGGCACGGCTATCGGGTTCCCGCTTGGCCTCGTAGACACGGCACCCGTGCTTGCCGCTCCCTGGATCGGCTTGCCGCCGGTCGCCTGGCCTGGGCTGTCTCTCGAGTTCGGACCAGCGTTCTGGGGACTGTTGCCAGCGTTCATCCTCATATCGCTCATTGCCTGCCTCGAGACCTACTCCGACAGTACCTCGGTGCAGCGCACCTCTCACCGCGATGAACGGCCTATCGACTTCCGCGCCGTGCAGGGCTCCATCAACGCCGACGGAGCCGGGAGTTTTCTCGCCGGATTGCTGGGGACGGTGCCCAATACGGTCTATTCCTCGAGCGTTGCGGTGATGGAGTTGACCGGCGTGGCAGCGCGCCGCGTCGGTTTCTGGGGTGGGCTGTTCATGCTGCTGCTCGCCTTCTCGCCAAAGGTGGCCGCAGTCGTCGGAGCGATTCCCAGCGTGGTAGCGGGATCCTTCATCCTCGTCCTGCTGGCGCTGCTCTTCGGCAACGGGCTGCGCATGGTCACTCAGGCGGGACTGAGCTTCGAGGAAGGACTCGCGGTATGTCTGGCTTTCTTTGTCGGCATCGGCTTCCAGGGCGGCTATCTGTTCAACGATCGACTGCCGGACTGGGCGGTCATGTTCCTGTCGAACGGCTCCACCTCCGGGGGCCTGGTGGCAATTACCCTTATGTTGCTGATTTCGATGCGACGTCGAAGCCTCGACCGTATCTCGCTGCCGCTGGAGCCAAACAGCATCGCCTCCATCCGACCCGTCGTGCAGTCGTTCTCCGCTCGGTTGGGCTGGGACGAGGCCGCGGAGAACCGCCTGATGCTCGCCTGCGAAGAAGCAATCCTGTTCCTGCTTGAGCAACGCGCTGGGACGCCGGCAGGCGCATCCGATAAACGGCAGCGCGTCCACCTGCGCTTCGCTGTGGTGGAGGGGCAGGCGGAGGTGGAGCTGATCTCCGCGCCTTCCGACGTGAACGTGCAGGCGGCAGTCGCTGCGTTGCCTGAGTCAGCAGGATCGAATCCTGAGGACGAGCTGTCCCTGCGCTTGCTGCGCGCCGTGACACGGGAGATCCGGCACTTGCAGTACCACGGGGTGGACTACCTGCTGCTCAGCGTGGACAGCCGTGGGTGATGAGGGCCGCGTCGGTTGAATCTCCGACTACGACGCAGAGCGAGCGGATTACCCACACGTGGACTCAAGCCGTCACATTCTCAGGGTTCTGACACTCAGCGCTTTGGTGCCACTTCCCTTTGCATTCGCAACTGCGATTGCGGGCACACCCGCCCTCAGCGCCACCTATACCGGCGAAACCCTGCACGTCGCAGACGGTGGCGTGGATCGCGGCACCGACTGCAGCGCGGATGTATGAAGCGTGGATCGAGGGCGAGTCGCTCGGGCTCAATCTTCGCGCGGGTCTTTACGATCTCAATTGGGAGTTTGATTCCATCGAGACCGCTGCGCTCTTTGCGCATTCAAGCTTTGGTATCGGGCCGGACTTTTCCCAGGCTGGCGAGACCGGCCCGTCTATCTTTCCGGTAACCGGACTTGCTATCCGGGGTCGCAAGGATTTCAACGACAATTACGTTCAGTTCGCGGTGCTCGACGGTGTACCTGGCAATCCGAATGATGAACACGAAACCAACTTCCGGATTTCCCGGCACGAGGGCGCATTGCTGGTGGCTGAAGTCGGCCAGGTAGGCGAGACGTCCGGGAGACGCGACTACAAAGTCGCGGCAGGTGCTTGGCACTTTACTGATCGCTACGAGAACATCGACGGCGACCTCGAGCGGGGCAATCAGGGCTTCTATGTCCTCGCAGAGCGGGAGCTTGTGGTCGTGGACCAATTTGCCGTTGCTGGGTTTGCCCGGATGGGTATTGCTGACAGCAGCGTAAACGCCTTTGGTTCGTACTTCGGGGGCGGGCTCGTGATGTCCGGTTTCCTCGACTCGCGACCCAATGACCGGATGGGCATCGCCTTTGCACACGCCCGCTTTGGCGATGAGTGGCAGGACGCGACAGGCGCAGAGTCAGCAGAAACGGCCATCGAGTGGTCTTACGAAATGCCTGTCGCGGAGTGGCTAACCTTACAGCCCAATCTCCAGTACATCAGCAATCCGAGCGGTGACCCGACACTCGATGATGCGGTGGTTGCCGGCCTTCGATTTGCGATCAGCTACGCCCGGTAACCGCGGCGCTTGACGAGCCTTTCGCCGACATCACGTCCGTTTCTCGAGCTACCACGTCGCCGCAAGTGACATCGAGGCTACTCCTCAAACAGTTCGGAAAGCATCGGAGATGGACAGACCCATTGCTGCAAGCGGCTCGGCAGAGGGCTGGATGCAGCTATGGCTCAACCCTCCGCAGGGTTCGCGAAAGTGCGTAACCAGGGATCGAGGCGGGCGATGTCAAACGTGCCTGACTCGAACATCTGCATCATCTCGGAATAGATCTGCATCGGCGCGCGCTTCAGTCGCCAACCGTTGACGCGCAGGAATACATCGGCTGCGGCAAAGGCGATGCGCTTGTTTCCATCCACGAACGGATGGTTGATTGCCAAGCTTTCCATCAAAGCGGCAGCCTCCGCCACGATGTCTTCGTAATAGCCGGTCTGAGGCCGGAATAGTGCGGCTTCGAGCGCGCCGGGGTCTCGCACGCCCAGAGCGCCGCCATACCGCTGCATCAACACGCTGTGCATGCCGAGCACATCAGCTACGGTCAGGTAGTCGCGAGGCACGACTTACTTGGCCAGGTCACGGTAGAGGCTGTCGAACTCCTCCAGACTGGATGCGAACGCGGTCATCACGTGGCGACGGGGGCGCTCTTTCTGCTGCCGGTCGATGTAGTCGCGCAGGGCTTCATCGAGCACGGCCTGGAACTGGCGCCCCTGGCTTTCTGCGATGCGGCGCAATGCCGCCAGCACATCGGGTGCGGCTTGAGAGGAAAACTTTTCGCGTGCGGCAGTGGTCATGGCATCTTCATCATGATTCATCTTGATACTTCATGATAAAGCAAGATGGGACCTTGAGCTGAGGTCTGGAGAGTTTCGTGCAGGGCTTGTCCACACGGTCGTGGACGATCCAAGAGGTTTTTCGCGCTGATTGGTCGCCGATGTGCGAACTCAACCTCGTCTGCTTTCTGGCGCCAGTTCAATTACCGGTTTGGGAATCGAACCCTGATCCGTCGCGTCGACCAAAAGCACACCCATTTACACCCATTCGAGCCCGGCGCCCCAGGGCGGGGCAATGCAACCGCATTGAGGTGGCAATGCGATTGCATTACCATCCGAGCGTCAACCCAAATCCGCAGGAGACTGCTATGGTCGCGACCCTTGAAGCCGAATCCACGCTCACCGATCGCTACCAGACCACGGTGCCGGAAACCGTGCGTCGTGCCCTCAAGCTGGGCAAGCGCGACAAGATCCACTACACCATTCGCCCCAGCGGAGAGGTGGTGCTGACGCGCGTCGAAGCATCGGACGGTGACGACCCGGTGCTCGGTCAGTTCCTCGCCTTCCTGGCTGCCGACATCTCTCGCCATCCCGAGCGGCTGCAAGCTGTGGATGCCGGCCTCATCCAACGCCTCCAGGCGCTGGTCGGCGGCGTCGATGTCGATCTCGATGCCGCCCTCTCGGAAGACGATGAATGACTGCAAGGAAGCCCGAGCCTCTGGTCATTCGCGGCTGGGCGATCTTCGCACATCCACTTTTCCTGGCGCAGATTGATGCCTTGTCACGGCAGGTCGAGACACTGAAGCAGAAGGATCCTGTCGGGTATGTAAAAAAGAACGCCAGCAAGCGACTCGCCGCGATCACCAAACTGGCGTTCGATATCATTCCGCAGGATCCGACGCGACCGGAATACCGCCAGGGGGGGGCGCTCGGTGACGATCACAAGCACTGGTTTCGGTCCAAGTTTTTCCAGCAGTACCGACTATTCTTCCGCTACCACGCCCCAAGCAAGGTGATCGTCTACGCGTGGGTCAACGATGAGGATACCAAGCGCGCCTACGAAAGCAGCGACGATGCCTACCGGGTGTTTCGCAAGATGCTCGAAAGCGGGCATCCGCCCGATGACTGGGATCAGCTCCTGGCTGAGGCGGAGAAAGAGTCGCAGCGGATGCAGGAATCACTGGCCAGGGCGGCGGCAACCCAGTGATTGGCGCAGCGTGCGTCTACTCCTACCCCATGTTAAGCGCTTGGTCCTGGGCGACCAGTTCGTTCAAGGCCTGATGCCGCTCGACGCAGTCCGCAGGCTTCTGCAGAAACCCCCAACAACACGCGGGACCTGGCGCGATCGGGCAAGAAAAAACCCCAACCGACAACGGTTGGGGTTTTGTTATTGGTGGAGGCGGCGACAATCACATATCCTTATAAATCAATAGCTTAGTCTGCTAAACGCCAGAAATGCCCCCATAGATACCCCCAGATCGCTTCGGCTGACTCTTCGGCTAGATTCAGGCCCAATTCTTCGCACTCCACTTCAGTCAGAGTTGCCTAACAGCTTCCGACGCACACGTTGCAAGGCAGTGAGCATGTGCTCACGTTGCCTCGGAGGCAGTTGGCCGAATACTTCATCGTACAATTCGGCTGCCTTGGAACGCATGAGGGGAACCAACTGCTTCGCAGCATCCGTCACGTAAACCCGATTGGCGCGCCGATCTACCGGGTCGTCGCGTCGCTCCACCAGGCCTGCCCGGGCCAGCCGATCGACGACGCCGCCGATCGTTGCCTTACCGATATCCAGTTGTTGTGCGAGCTCTGTCTGGCTTAGACCATCTAGGCGGATCAAGTAGACAAGCGCTTGCCATTGAGTGCGGGTGAGCCCGGTCTCGGAGATCTGTCGTTCAAAGGCCGCTCGTAGCAACCGTGCCACGTCCGCGATCAAAAAACCCGGGTCTTGTTGTGCGTCCCACGTAGCCGCCTTGCGCCACAACGGAACTCCCTCTTCCGTATAGGCGTTGCGCTTTCCCTGACTCATTGCTGGAAACCTCTTTGCTGTTGTGGGTGCGCTCAGATAGTATTACTACATATCGTATGTGATGATACTAGTACCATGCAGGATACCAAGTTCCACACTCCCTCAGGTCTTACCATTCGGGGGAGCCGTTGGGGCAACGATAGCGCACCTCCCGTTCTGTTGGGACACGGAGGCGGCCAGACTCGGCATGCCTGGAGACAGACCGCGGAGCTACTGTCAAAGGCAGGCTGGTTGGCTGTCGCGATTGACCTTCGGGGGCACGGAGACAGCGACTGGGCGGCCGATGGGGCTTATCAAATAGATGCGTTTGCGGACGACCTGATCGCCATAGCGGGTCAGCTCCCCAGCAGGCCGGCGATTGTTGGTGCCTCGCTTTCCGGGCTGGCGGCGCTGATCGCAGAGGGCGAGGTGGCGCCGGGTTCCTTTCGTAGTCTGACGCTGGTGGATATCACTCCTCGGATGGATCCCGTAGGCGTGATGAAAGTTCTCGGATTCATGCATGCACACCTAGAGGATGGTTTCACGTCGGTCGACCAAGCAGCCGAAGCCGTCGCCGCCTATCTGCCGCACCGAGAAAGAGCGCGAAGTAGCGAGGGCCTCCGGCGCTCACTCCGACGCGGGCCTGACGGGCGCTATCGCTGGCACTGGGATCCCAGCTTCATTCGCAATGTCGTCACGACGCGGGAAGAGCGGCGCTTTGAACGCTTGGAGGAAGCGGCGGCTCGCCTTCGCCTACCTGTACAGCTCATCCGCGGGCGAATGAGCGAGCTGGTGACACCAGAGGCTGCCGAGGCCTTTCTGCAAGTGGTCCCACATGCTCGGTTCGATGACATCTCCGGAGCCGGTCATATGGTTGCCGGAGACAGGAACGACGCGTTTACGGGGGCAGTTCGGGATTTTCTCGAGGGCCTTGAGGGCGAGGGAACCGCGTGACGGATTCGACACTCGGCAGGCTAGACATTGAGCAGGCGCTGCTCAGCTCCCCTTATCACCGCTGGCTTGGGCTCGAGCTGCTTGGCTCGGGGCCCGATGAGACCACAATTTGCTGCGCATGGCGGGAAGAAATGGTCTCGAACCCGCGCCTCGAGTCGACGCATGGCGGAATTTTGGCAGCGCTCGTCGATCTGACAGGGCTGTTTACCCTCTTGGCCGCCGGGGGCGCGGTTACGGCGACCGCTGATTTGCGTGTGGATTTCCACCGGCCAGCGCGTCCAGGCGTCCTACTTGCGCGGGGCCGCCCGCTGAAGATCGGCTCCCGCATCAGCACGGCGGAGGTGTACGTCTATCAGGAAGATGGAGAGCTGCTCGTCGCAAGTGGCCGCGGCGCTTACCTCGCGGCCAGCTCTCAGGGTGCACCCTGAACATGAACGAATTGTCGGTCAAAGTGCGAAGGCTGCTCGCGGTATCTTGCGTCCTCGTTGTCGTAGGCTGCGGGAGCCGGGAGCAAGGTTCGGTTCCGACTGAAGCACAGGTCGTAGAGCCCCCTGCTGACGACACCCAGCCGCAAAGCGTTGAGGTCGTTGCGGTCCGCCGCGTGGAAATCGAGGAGGTGATCCGGGCCAGCGGGACCATCGCGGCCAAGCAAACCAGTCGCATCGGCCCGCTGGTGGAAGGCGTGGTCGACGAGATCTTCGTTCGTGTCGGTGACCGCCCGCGCCGGGGCGACCCGCTGTTCCGTACTCGGCAGAACGACTATCGCCAGGCCGTCAATGAGGCTCAGGCCAGGCTCGACGTGGTTCGTGCAGAGCTCGAACTCAAGCAGAAGCGATTCGTACGCGCTCGGAGCCTCGCCGCCCGCAACCTTCTCTCCCAGGAACAGTTCGAACTCACTGAGACGGATGTCGCGGTCGCCCAGGCACAGCTCAGGTCGGCCGAAGCCGCCCTAGCCACTGCCGAGCAACAGCTTGGAGATACGATTGTGCACGCGCCATTCGACGGAACTATCACAGGTCGTTTCGCCGACGAAGGCGTGTACATGAGCAACCGATTTTCGATGGGCGGCCAGTCGGCCGTTGTCGAGCTGGCGGAAGCTCACATCGTTGCCGGCATCATGCTGGCGCCGGAGGCGGTGCTGTCCAGGCTGCGCCTCGGACAACGCGCGCTGCTGTACGTCGGTGAAAACAGCCCTCCTCGTGAAACAGAGGTTTTCATAATCAATGACAGGGTAGACCCTGCCACACGGATGGCAGAGTTCCGTCTGCCCGTGCGCAATGACGACTACGCGATCAAGCCCGGTCAGTTTGTGCGTGCGGAGGTGCTCACTGGAAAGCGGACTGCACTGACTCTTCCGCGCCCCACGATTCGGGAGACGCAGGGCCAGAAGTTCGTCGTTCTCGTGGATGGGCAGAGCACCGAACGTCGAAATGTACAAGTGCGGGACCTAAACACGGACGACGTGGAAGTGCTGGCGGGGCTGAAAGAGGGCGATCTGGTGCTCCTTGGCCCTGGCGATCAAGCATCGGAAACATCGGTACAGGGAAATCTGGCGCATGTGGATCGCTGACGTTTCCATACGCCGTCCGGTCTTTGCCGTGATGATGATCGGCTCTCTGGTCGTTCTCGGCCTCCTTGGCTTCACCAACCTCGGTGTCGACTTATTCCCAAAGGTCGAGTTTCCCTACGTCTCGGTGACCACTCGGCTCGAGGGTGCGTCGCCGGAAACAGTGGAAACCGAGATCACCGATATTCTGGAGGGCTACGTCAACAATATTTCGGGAATCGAGCGCCTGCGGTCCTCGAGCAGCGAAGGACTCTCGCAGATCACGATTGAATTCAAGCTCGAGGAAAACGCTGACCTCAAGGCACAGGAAGTTCGAGACAAGGTGGCGCTGGCGCGCTCGGAGCTGCCCCAGGAAACCGAGCCCTCCGTCGTCGAGAAAGTCGATCCTGACGCCGCGCCGATTTTGAGCGTGCTGGTATCTGGTGATACCGACATCCGTTCGCTTTCTGCCTTTGCGGACGACGTCGTTCGTGAGCGTTTGCAGCGCATTCAGGGGGTGGGCTCAATCAACCTGGTCGGGGATCGGGAGCGCGAGATCCGTGTGTGGCTCGATGCGCAGCGCATGCGGGCCATGGCGGTGACCGCAGACGACGTCGTTCGTGCCATCGAGGCAGAACACGCCGAACTGCCTGGCGGCCGTATGGAACTCGCGTCCAGCCTCATCGAGCTTGGTGTGCGAACCGACGCGGAGGCCGAGGACACTACGGAGCTTGCCGATCTGGTCATTCGATTCAACGACAATGCGCCGCCGACCCGCCTGCGTGACGTGGCCCTCGTGGAGGATGGCCTTGAGGATGAGCGCTCTTACGCGATCCTCGACGGTCAGCGTGGAGTCGCGCTCGAGGTACGGCGCCAGAGTGGTCTGAACACTGTCGAAGTAGCAAGGCGGGTCCGGGCAGCGGTCGATGAGTTGCGCGAATCCGCTCCGCGAGGTGTCAGTATCACGACCACACGTGATATCAGCCGGTTCATCGAATCCTCTGTTGCAGATGTCACCAAGGAACTGCAGATCGCCATGCTTCTGGTGGTCATGATCACGTTCTTCTTTCTACTCAGCTGGCGCGCCACACTCATCGTGGCTACGGCTATTCCGACTTCACTAATTGCCACCTTCTTCGTATTCGATCTCGCCGGCATCACGCTGAATATTCTGACCCTGCTCGCGTTGACCGTTGCGATCGGCCTCTTGGTCGACGATGCCATCGTGGTGGTGGAAGCTATCCAGAAGGACGTGAACGAGGGTAAGCCCGCGGCCCAGGCGGCCTCGGAAGCGACCCGGCGGGTGAGTCTTGCCGTGCTCGCCGGTACGTTTGCCACTCTGGCGGTCTTCGTTCCAATCGCCTTCATGGAAGGCGTCGTGGGGCAGTTCTTCCGGGATTACGGGCTGGCCATCGTTTTCTCGGTTTCCGTGTCACTACTCGTGGCGCTGACCTTGAGCCCGATGCTTTGCTCGCGATTTCTTACTGCGCACGACCGGGACAGTTCAGGCCATGTTCTCTCCACGCTCGAACGGTTTCACGATTGGATGGCGAAGGCCTATGCGGCAGTGATCCGAGCTGCAATGCGATGGCGGTACCTCGTAATCCTTCTCGCCATCGGTTCGGTGTATCTCGGTGCGCTAATCGCAGCGCAGGTGCCCGGTGGCTTTACCTCGAAGGCAGATCGCAGCGAGTTTCAGGGCCAAGTGGAACTTCCGCCCGGCACCGCCATCGAGGAGAGCAAGTCGAGAGCGCACGAACTGAACCGCGCACTTAGCGCGGTGCCCCACGTGCAGTCGGTGTTCGTAACAGTGGGCGCGGGCGCCGCCGGCGAGCCCAGCAAGATAGACATCTACGGCACGCTTACACCCAAGCAGGCCCGGGATGTGGGTCAATTCGAAGTGATGGATGACGTTCGTGAGGCAGCGCATCAGGTTGCACCTGAAGCCCGCACAATCAACATTGCGGAAGTTCCCTGGGTTTCCGGGGGCGGTCTCTCCACCGCCGATATCGAACTCGTGCTGCAGAGTGCGGATCTAGACGTAACTCGCCAGTACAGCGAACGCTTGGTGGCTGCACTTGGTCCGAAGGCGGGGCTATCGGATGTCCGCAGCGGCTTTGAGCCGGGCAGGCCAGAGCTCGTTCTGGACGTGCGAAGAGATCGCGCTGGTGATCTGGGAGTGTCGGCGCGCGGAATCGCTGCAACCAGCCGTGCGCTGATCGGCGGGGTCGAGGCCGGCACCTATGAACATCTCGGGTCCCGATACGACATCAGAGTCAGGCTTCGGGAAGCGGATCGAGCTGACGTCGAGCAGATCGAACAGATGCAGGTCCGGACCGCGCGCGGAATGCTGGTGGACCTGGCCAGCGTGGTGGACTTGGACTTTCGTTCCGGTCCCGCTCGAATCGAGCGACAGGACCGCACGCGCAAGATATCTGTGTTCGCCAATGCCGCAAGTGGCACCGCTTTGGGGGATGCGACGGCCATCGTCGAGCGTGCTTTGGCGGAGATACCGCCACCCGACGGTATCTCGATCGTTTTCGAGGGTCAAGTCAGGCGGATGCGGGAAACCGGCAGCGCGATTGGTATGGCGTTCTTGCTCGCGGTCATTGCGCTGTACATCGTCCTGGCCAGTCAATTCGACAGCTTCACTCAACCGCTGGTCATCATGCTTTCTGCGCCGTTGTGCTTCTCAGGCGCATTTGCCGGGTTGTACCTTACGGGGCAGGAGATGAGCCTGTTTGCGCAAATTGGGTTAGTCGCATTGATGGGTATCGTCATGAAAAACGGCATTCTGCTGGTCGATCGCGCCAATCAACTGCGAGCCACTGGGTTGAATCCGGCCGAGGCGATGGCAGCGGCCGGGCCAGAAAGGCTGCGGCCGGTCCTGATGACAGCCTTTGCAGCCGTGTTCGGCATGGTGCCAGTTGCCCTTTCGGGTGCCGACGGGTCGGAGTGGCGAAACGCCATGGGCGCGTTGATGATCGGCGGGCTGGCTTCGTCGACGCTACTCACTCTCCTAGTCGTTCCGGCAGCGTATGTGATCGGGCCGGATTTTGGCACCGCCCTCCGAAGGGCACGCAAGCTTGGCTCTAATTCGAAACACTGGTTGAAAACCAGTAGCCAGACATCGACTTGAGCGAAAAAGACCGTGTCGTGACCTTCTGTTGCGCCACGCAGCAGTGTCTTCATTGGAGCCCTGCAGGAGGTCCTGCACGCCCGAAAGAGGAAATCACATTCAATAACCTCTGGCAAACGAGAAGGCCCCTAAGGAGCGCCTCGATCTCTATATAACTCATTGATTTTAATTAGAAAACATGGTGGAGGCGGCGACAATCACATCGCCTTATAAATCCATAGATACCCCCAGATCGCTTCGGCTGACTTCTTGGCTAGATTCAGGCCGATTTTACCGTTCTTCCGGCGCTCGCCATGCGTCGAATCGCTCCAGCGCATCGGTGCTGCCGATCAGGGCGCGCGCCCGTCGAAGCCGCTCTATTGTGCGCTCGCGTTCCTCGTCAGGTAAATCCTGCGCTCGGCGTTCGGCGTCGGCGAAGAACGCCTCGAGTCGCTTGGCTTCCGACCAGGCATCGATGACCTGGAGCAGCTCTTCTTTGCTGTCCTTCAGCGCCTTCGCGGCCTGCCGCGCCTCCTCTTCGCGACGCCAGCGCTCGTACTCAGCTTCCCGGCGTTTGCGTTCGACCTCCGCCTGGCGCTCCCCCTCCTCGACGAGCCGCGCTATTTCGACCGTGGCCTTCTCCAGCTCCCGAACGATGGCCGGGATCCTGTCGGAAAGGTCCCGGGTCGGTGTCTCTCGCCACTGCTGGGTCCAATTGGCCCGCGGGTACGGCGAGTAGGCCTGGAGGCATAGGCGCCCGGTCGGGAAGTCGTGGGTGCTCGTCCATCCATAGTCCTGCGCGTACCGACCACGTCGTTTGGGCACGTAGTCGGTCAGCCGAACGTACTCGCCGTTCACGTATCGGGCCTCCGCTTTTTCGGACATCTCGACGACGGTGAGGCCGATCGCCACGGTGCCGATGTAAACCACGGTGCAGCGCATCGGCGACCACAGATTGTTATGGTGGTGGCCTTTACCCGGGTTCTCCCGCTCGTCGACATCCGCGCGATGAAATCGCTCAGGGTTGGGCGCGATGACCACGCCATGGTCCCGAGCCTCCAGAGCCAGGAAGAGTTCGTTCGCGAAGGCGATGGCTTTGTCCATCCCTGTCCGGGCGACCACGAGGTCGACGAGCAGCTTTTTCGCTGGCTTGAGGTACTTGCCGTGCCAGGAGAGACGACCTGCCTCGAAGAGCGGCTTGGCTCCGCTGACCAGTGGATGTCGATCCGGAAGCTGCCGCCGTACCGTGCGCTTCCGTCGAGGCCGCTGGCCGGGAGGCTTCGGGAGGGAACGGGCCCGCTTCGGCAGGGCTCCGTCCCGCGCCCACTCGAGCGGGTCGCCCGGCCGCGGTTCGGGGAGCGGCGGTTGCTTCGGCGCTTTGCCGACCGCCAGCTTCGCCCAATAGCCGCGCTCAGGCCTTGGTACGTTGAGCAGCGTGCAAATACGGGCCATGTAGCTGGACGAGACGCCGAACCGAGCTGCCACCCGGAGCATGGGCTCGGACCAGACCATCTCGTATAACTCTTCTCGACTGACCGGGCCGTCGCTACTGTCAGTCAGCGATGCCGGTAGCTGAGTTGTGTCTTGTTCCTCTGTCACGATGTTCGATCGACCCCACATCCGCCCGCCAGTACTCGTTAAGGTGGCGCGTCGCGCGGATAGATGATACAAATCCTCGGTACATAGGGTCCACACATCAAGTATTTGTATCAATGGCAAAGCCCCGAACGCAGCGCGAGCTCGCCCAAACCCTGC
>Ga0315906_10008321_pt1 | contig 12445 bp, 8 predicted proteins | sample LakEriMetagenome_4_FD_203526 | JGI IMG/M metagenome (GOLD analysis project Ga0315906, IMG submission 203526) | Freshwater fungal communities from buoy surface, Lake Erie, Ohio, United States - Buoy 2 MA122 | ecosystem: Environmental > Aquatic > Freshwater > Lake > Lake biofilm | place: USA: Lake...
ATTCTAGATGCTTCTACTAATGTTACTCCTGATTTTGATCCTGTTGCATCAATATGTGCTGGATCTCCGGCTCCATTATTACCGGCCAAATCAAAAAATAATGTAACCGGTACGTGGAGTCCTGCTACGGTTGATAATCAAAATTCTGGCACATATACATTCACGCCCGATGCCGGACAATGTGCTGCTACAGCTACATTGACAATAACGGTTAATCCCAAAGTGGAGCCCTTGTTTGATCCGGTAGCCGGTTTCTGTCAGGGTGCGATACTTCCTCAGGTAATATTGCCACAGACATCCAATAATGGAATAATAGGTACATGGAATCCTCCGGCACTTTCATCAGCCGTAGCGGGGGATATATTTTATGTATTTACTCCAAATGCTGGCGTTTGTGCGGATACAGCATCCTTAACAGTTAAAGTAACAGCTAATATTACGCCATCATTTAGTTTTAGTACAACACTTACTATTTGTTCCGGTGCCAATGTACCACAATTACCCACAACATCAGATAATGGTATTACAGGCTCTTGGAGTGCATCAGTTGTTGATAATACGCAGAGTGGTGTTTACACCTTTACACCAACATCTGGTCAATGTGCAACTACTGCAACATTTACTGTTACAGTGAATCAACCTGTAACGCCCACCTTTACATATGGTACAACGCTTACAGTTTGCTCCGGTGATCCTACGCCAAACTTGCAGGCCATATCAACCAACAATGTGGTTGGTTTATGGAATCCGACTAATGTAAGCAATACACAAAGTGATGTATATACGTTTACACCGGCACCAGGATCATGTGCTACTACAGCAACATTTACGGTTACTGTAATTCAACGACCATCATTTAATGTTAGACCTGATACAACCGTTTACCATAATGCAATTTATCCTGGCGATTTTTTCAGTGTAACACCAAACGGCAGCGCGGTTAGTTGGACCAACTCCAATACATCTATTGGACTTCCATCAAGTGGAAACGGAAATATTCCAGCGTTTACAGCCATTAATACAGGAAGCCAGGCTGTAACAGCTACCATAACAGTAAATTCAACCAATGGCAACTGTTCAGGTACTACAAGAACATTTAAAATAACTGTACTTCCGCTCAACAGGGATGTGTTTGTTCCCAACGTGTTTACACCCAATGGAGATGGAAGAAATGATCAGCTTTTTGTGTTTGGCAATTATATTACTAAACTCGAAATGCGAATCTTTAATCAATGGGGTGAAATGATTAAAGTTATAAATAATCCTGCCACCGGCTGGGATGGAACACATAAAGGAAAACCTCAGCCTGTTGGTGTGTACGTTTATACACTGAGAGCCACGCTGGCTGATGGTACGGAAGTAAATAAAAAAGGTTCAATCACATTAGTAAGATAAAAACAGATAACTCATGTTAAAGCGTATTGGTTTTGCTTTAATTGCTGTAATCAGCATAACAGGTAAACTTCTTGCACAGGTAGATCCGCATTTCACACAGTATTACATATATCCTTTGTATGTAAATCCTGCAATGACAGGTGGTAGTGACGGAGATTACAGGGTGTCGGGGATATTTCGTAATCAATGGGGCACCATAGCAAATCCTTATCGGACGGTAGGTGTATCGTTTGACAAGCGGACAGATAAGAATATCTCTTGGGGAATGAATCTCCTGAATCAAACTGCAGGTGATGGTGGGTTTAATTATCTGAATGCATACGGATCGCTGGCTTATAATGGCGTAAAGTTTGGGAAAGACAATAATCATAGAGTGATTTTTGCCTTACAGGCCGGGATTATTAATCGCAGAATTGATAAGACGAAATTCAAAACAGGAGAACAATGGAATCCAATAACCGGATATAATGGATCTTTGGCTACAGGGGAGGAAGGATTAGTAGCCACTCAATCAACTGTGCTTGATATCGGGGCAGGTGCATTATATTATGATGGAACTCCCGATAAAAAAGCCAATCTGTATGCCGGTGCTTCGGTATTTCATCTTAACAGACCCAGGGATGCTTTTATTTCAAACGGCAATGTTGCGCTTGAAGCTATCCCAATGCGTTATGTATTACACGGAGGCGTTTCGTTTAATATGTCAAATAAAACAAGACTTGTTCCTAATGTAATTTATATGGGACAGGGTACTGCAAAAGAAATAGTGCTGGGAACATATCTGCAAATGAACGTAAATCCCGAAACCGATTTTATGATTGGTGGTTACTATCGTATTGAGGATGCCTTTGCGCCTTTTGTTGGTGTTGACTGGAAAGAATTTCTATTTGGTATCAGTTATGACATTAATGCATCAAAACTTGGTGCATGGAATAGAAATGTAAACGCATTCGAACTTAGTTTGACCTATAGAAAAAGAAAACCCGGTCAGCCGATGTTTGAATATATCCGTTGTCCAAGATTATAATTTTCGATTTATTTCTATCAGTATATGCACTTGAAAAAAAATATCATGAATCAATTCCGCGCAAACAAAATCAATATCTGGTTTTGTCTTATCACTTCTGTGTTGATATCTGCTCATTCCATGGCGCAAACGCCAAAGAAGTTACTGGAAGAGGCAGAGAAATATTACAATTATGGTGATTATTATACAGCTGCCCGTTTATACGAGCAGTATTTAAATCCTGAGACTGCAAAAAAGGATAAAAAGGGCTTGCCTGTGTATAATAGTATTACACAAAGAGGAAAATCATCTACTGTAAGTTTGACAAAAACTGATGTCGTTTACAAATTAGCGAATGCCTATCGTTTGTCTTTTTATTTCCCACAGGCTGCAGAACAATATAAAACCTGCTATACTACTGCTGCTGATAAGTATCCCGACAGTTATTACTGGTATGCTGTTTGTATGCGCAGTATAGGCAATTATGGGGAGGCAAGATCCTCATTAAATACTTTTCTATCTAATTATGCATCAGGAAGTGCATTAAAATCTGCAGCAGAATCTGAGCAGCAAACACTTGATTTTATTGATTTGCAATTGAAAAGGCCAGATACAATTTTATATGTGATAAAAAAAGCAGATAATATTATTGGTATTGAAAAAGGTGTTTACGCCGCAGCTCCTGCAGGTGTTTCTAAGTTAATGGTTACAAGTACAATAAAAGATTCGGCAGTAAAAAAGAATAGAAATCCATATCGTAATCGTTTGTTTTATGCAAGTGAGGCAGACGACCATACGATTCAGGGGATGGAGTTGGTTAACATAACTGATATGGATGTTGATGCGAACCAGGGAACAGCTGTGCTGCATCCTAATGGTGAATTGCTATATTTTACTCAATGGGTAAAGACAAAAGATAAATCAGTTGCTGAAATTCTCTTATCCAGAAGAAAAGATGGCAAATGGGCTGCCCCTGAAAAATTAGTGTATGTAAATGCGGAAGGTTCAAATAGTAAGCAGCCTGCAATAAGTCCAGATGGCAAAAGTTTATTTTTTGCGTCTGACCGTGCAGGAGGTTCTGGAGGATATGATATTTGGGTAACTTCAATTGATGGCAATGGTTTTCCGGAAAAAGAGCCCTCTAATCTTGGCGCAACTATCAATACAAAAGATGAGGAACAGGCGCCTAATTATCTGGCCTCTGATAATGCGTTAATATTCTCTTCCAATGGTCGTCCGGGGATGGGCGGTTTTGATCTTTTTATGACTAAAAATTCTGGAGACAATTGGGGTACACCACAAAATTTGGGTTATCCAATCAACTCAACACGCGATGATATCTATTATTACAATGTGAGCAAAGAATTCATGAAAAATGCTTTCCTGAGTTCCGACAGAGGTTCAAATTGCTGTCTTGAAACATACGCCGTGGAGAAATTGCCCAAGAAAAGAAGAATTACGGGTAAGTTAGTTGCCTGTGAGAATTCAGAACCCTTACCAGATGCAGAAGTTGAATTAAATACTGGTTCCGGTAATAAGGTTCGTACAGATCAAGAGGGTAAATTTAGTTTTGAATTAAAGGAAGGCGACAATCCTGCTGAACTTGTATTTTCAAAAGATTCTTTCATAGTAAAGACTACGCAGTATAAATTGCTGGAGTTGAATGAGCAGGATCCGCTTACTAATGTTTGGATAAATGAAATCGTTTGTTTGGATAAGCCCGTTATTATCAAACCCGAAAATATCTCGATAGTTTATTTTGATTTTGATAAATCAAAATTGCGTAAGGAAGGTAAATTATTGCTGGATTCAGTATATGATGTGCTTTCTCAAAATCCTACTTATGCACTTAAGGTAGATGCGCATACGGATTCGAAAGGAAGTGATGAATACAATATTAAGTTAAGTAAGCGCAGGGCAGATGCTGTAGTAAAATATATGGTGAAGAAAGGCATTGCAGAAACTCGTATTACCTACGAGGCATTTGGCAAAACTTTACCTGCCGAAGAAGATATGCCTAATGGCTTGTATGATGCTGACGCTGCTCAGAAGAACAGAAGGGCTTTGCTTCATGTTACCAAGCCTTAAATGTTAGATAATTTAAATTTTTTAAACCGGAGTAATTGATTTTTTGCTCCGGTTTTTTTATTAACTTTAGTCATATTATTTTACATATAAAATGAACGCAATTTTTTCTAAGGTGCCTGCTGAAGTACGCGTATTTCTGATCAGAGCTACTTTATTGTTTATTGTTTGGAAATCGGTTTATATCTTATGGCTTATTCCTAATCAGGTTCCTGATGCTCCTTTGGTTCGGTGGTTGGGTGATGGCACTACGGTTATGATGAATATGATTTATGCGACAGACTCATTCTATGCAGTACATACCACAAGGCCTAAGGTATATGGTGCAGATACTGTGATGGCTACTTATTCGATGGTGAAAAAAGGTAAAAGAAGTATTCTTGGTATATATCAGGCTTGTAATGGTTTGGAGCTAATGGTTTTGTATGCCGGTTTTATTTTATGTTTTACTGGACCATGGTTTCGAAAGTTTATGTATATCGTAACAGGCATATTTGCTTTATACATTGCTAATGTAGTGCGATGTGGTTTATTAGGATGGATTGGAATTGAATATCCGCGTCATTTTGATTTTGCGCATAAGTATTTCTTTAATCTGGTTATCTATGCTATTGCATTTGTTTTATGGATATATTATGTAAAAGGTTTATCGAACTCTGATGAAGCAACAAAGACTTCCTAATTATTTTTGGTCTGGATTTTGGATGATGGTGCTGGCCTATTCGCTAGTGCGTTTGTTCTTTTATGAACCTGTAGTGTCGATGCCTCGCTGGGTATATGAACAAAGACAAATCATCCGATGGATAAATATAACTTTTGTATATGTGGTAGGTATTTATTTTGTAGGAAGGATGAAAGTGGGATGGATGCTGTTCTTATGGAATCTTCTGCATATTGCTTTACTTGCTTATTTATTACTGGCCGCATTTTTTGAATGGGCAATCGCTCCTTTGCCTTATGGAATTCGGGGTTCAGTAGCTCCGATTATAGAGTTTTTAATTTCTCCTGTGTATTATATTGGATTAGGGGTTTTATATCTATACATTGACCGGAAAGAAAAGAGAAGTGATTGAAGAAAGTATAAAGAACGGCTTACATATCTTTCAATAATCTCAAATCCGGTTGCGCATATTAATACACTTTGACGTATATGGTTGTCTTTGTTTTAAATACGCCTTCAATGGCAGAAATTTCATTCACAAATTTTACCAGATGATCATTGTTCCTGCACATTACATACACTTACATACGGAAATTGCGATAAGTATAGCGGCTCAAATTATTCAGGTGAAGAATGGTTTGTTGCCTTAATCTAATTATTAACTTAAAAGTCAAATGTCAAAACCAATTAAACTTTTGGGTTTTGCCTCATTGCTGTCCGAGGAAAATTTGATTTTTCTATATTAAATCTATTCCTTCCTGTGAACGATGTTCAAATTTAGCGATTTTCATTTCTATAAGCCCCCTATACAAATCTGAAAGATTAATTCATGGGTGTATTTTATATTATTTTTTATTTGCCATATGCTATGCCCTTACAATATTCACCTCAATTGGTTTCGAATTTTCATTAAGGGCATTTCAGGCACTTAATTCTTGAGTTTTTCGAAAAATATAAATCGGCTGTCCGGTTAAAAATCACACTATGAGGGTAATAAAATGAAAAATCAGCATTTATTGATGACTTAAATTTCACGCAAAGACCGCAAAGAGGCAAAGATCGCAAAGGATTCAAATTAAGGACGAAATGTGTGGCGCTGGCAAGGCAGAACGCGCGGAGCGATCGGGTTTGCCTAGATTTTTCTTTGGTTACTTTCTTTGTAGCGATAACAAAGAAAGTAACAATAAAACTTTAAGAATAAGTAACACGTAGGCACAGGTCTGGAGACCCTGCGCCAGTAAAGATTTTTTTAAAAATTAACCGGACAGCAATGGATTTGCCTTTTGACTTACACATGAGTTCCTTCTGATTATATTTCGTTTACAACTACTCAATACCGTATCTTATCATCTTTCTCCTGCCATGCTTTAAATACTTGCAGGGCTTCTTTGTGTAATAGTTGATTGATGGGAATTTTTCGCAGTTGAATCGGCGCGGAGAGCTCATCGTAAATCATAGAATCATCGAATCCATCAGTTAGATCGGGTGTGGATTATTTTCAATGATCCAGATACTTCTGCGAGGGGCTTACCCAAGCAAAAAATCCCTGCTCGCTTCGCTCGCAGGTCTCTTTTATTTGTCTGCTTAGGCTAGCGAGCTCGCCACGCATCCAAATAAAAAAGCCCGCACGATGTGCGGGCTTTTTTGCTCGTGCCCAGAACTGGATTCGAACCAGCACATCCTTGCGGACGCTGCGACCTGAACACAGTGCGTCTACCAATTTCGCCATCTGGGCATTCAGGATCACAAATATAAGCAGAAGAAAGAATACAATGCCTAGGGGTAATCAGTATTTATTAATTAAGCATTCATGATAAATGATGATGTAGGCACCTGTCTGGAGTAATACGCCAGGAAAGAAATTGCAACCGACAACCGATAACAGACAACTGGCAATCTCCAACTCACTCATCCCACACCAACGCACTTGCACCCAATATTGCCGCATCAGCTTCCTGCAAATTGCTGAACACAACTTTTACTTTATTCTTAAAGACCTTTATCAAATTCGCTTCCATCGCTTCCACCGTAGGATTCAAAATCAAATCCCCGGCTTTTGTTAAACCACCAAATAATACAATCACTTCAGGAGAAGAAAACATAACAAAATTCGCTAACGCTTCCCCTAATATTTGTCCGGTAAAGTCAAAAATTCTATTCGCAATTTTATCTCCCTTAATGGCACATTCATACACAGTCTGACTCGTTAATTCATCAATAGAATAATTCCTTAATAAACTCTCGGAATCGGGCTCGCTTGTGAGATACTCAATTGCTGTCTCTCTTACGCCTGTTGCAGAGGCATAGGCCTCCAAACTTCCTTTTATACCTGTGCCTTTGTGCAAGCGACCACCCGGACGAATAATGGTATGTCCTAACTCACCCGCAAATCCATCATGTCCTAACACGATTTTTCCATCAATTACAATGCCGCTTCCAACACCGGTGCCCAGGGTAATGGTGATGAAATGTTTTTTCCCTTTCGCACAACCATAAATCATTTCACCCATAGCTGCCGCATTGGCATCATTGGTTAATCTTGTGTGCAGTCCGAATTTTTCTTCAAGCATCTTCGCCATCGGAATAATGCCTTTCCATTTCAAATTAGGTGCATATTCAATGGTGCCGGAGTAATAATTCCCATTCGGTGCACCAACACCAATGCCAATAAAATCTTCCTTCTTACCATGACGCATCATCATAGGCCACAGCTTGGCATAGAGATCATCAATAAATAATGAAGCGACTTCATGTTCGTTGGTAGGAATGCGGTCTTGCTCTAATATATGTCCGTTATTATCAACAATACCAAACTTGGTAGTCGTTCCGCCAACATCAATGCCGATTGCTAATTTTTTTTCCATGCCGCAAATATCTGTTTAATGCGCTGAATTTGTACTTTCTGTTTCGTAATCTATGCCCTGATTATATAAAATTTGCTTCACCCTCCAAGCAAAAAAAGCGAGATAACCGAAGCATAGTACGGCTACCCAATAAGATTGATGAATGCCTACCAAATCAGCCAGCTTTCCCTGAATAGGAGGGATGATGCCTCCACCTAAAATCATCATAATTAAAAAAGCCGATCCCTGTGTGGTGTACTTACCTAATCCGGCAATAGATAATGAAAAAATACAAGGCCACATGATAGAACAAAATAGGCCACCACTTAAAAATGCATAAATGGCCAACTTGCCGGTGGAGAATAAACCGATCAGCATCGCTAACACACCGAGTACACTAAATAATAACAGTGAACGTGCAGGTTTATCTTTTGCAACAAAGAAAGCGGAGATCTGAATGAATACAAAAACGATATAGCCATAAAGTTCATTCATGTTATAACCCGCCATCGTGTTGGCGAGGATAATGATGGCATAAGCAATTACCGGCACAACGACCAATAATATTTTTTTTCTTTGTGCTGAAAACTGAAAGGCACTGATGGCGCCGGCCCATCTTCCAATCATCAGGCTGCCCCAATACATGGAAATAAAAGGTGCAATCTGTGAAGAAGGATATCCGCCAAAATCTCTTTGTTTCAATAATTCACCCAGATTACTTCCGATAGCCACTTCTACACCTACATATACAAATATGCCGAGCATGCCTAAAATCAATTGAGGGTATTTCATCGCGCCCCAGCCGGAAGGATTTTTTTTGGCACGTATATTCGCAAAAATTAATCCCCCTGCCACGGTGAGCAATGCGGCCGTCAGCCAGCGCATTCTGCTTTGTTCCAATGGTAGTCGGATTGTTTCCATTTCGCTTTGCAGTGTCTGAATTTGTTCGCCTGCATCTTGTACAACTTTGATATCGACATTTTTTAGTGCATCAATTCTTGCCTGAAGCGTAATCATATTTTTTGCAGCGTCACTTTGATAACTTTTGAAAACGGGAACAAAAAATAATGTTAGCAAAACAGTGATGATCAACAAGGTCATTAAAGCTTTGTTTTCTTTCTCTGTTTTTTCTGTGCCGATACCTGCAGGAACTTTTTTGGAAAAGAAAAATAACGCAGCTGCACCAATGAAAAGGACACCCACGCTAACATATAAAATGATGACTTTACTTAAAGGAAGGGATTGAATTTGTTCATCCGTGATTGCTGCTGAAGTGCCAAATAATGCAAAGGCAACTACAAGCGGACCAATTGTTGTACCTAATGAATTAATGCCTCCTCCAAGATTCACCCGACCGGTACCGGTTGACGGATCGCCCAATGAAATGGCAAATGGTTGCGCGGAAGTTTGTTGCAAGGAAAATCCAAGCGCCACAATGAAAAAGCCGGTCAGCATTCCTGTAAAAATATTTGCATTCACTGCAATAATCATTACGGCTGCACCTAAAGCAGAAAATAAAAGGCCGTATACGATGCTTTTTTTATAGCCCCAAAAACCTACAGGATCTTTACCGGTAAATGAACCTACTGCAAAAAGTAATAATGCGCCAATATAATATGCAGTATAAAAGGCAAAATCAATGAGCTGACTTTGAAACTGATCTAGTTGAAAATAATGTTTGCAAAAAGGGATAAAAACACTGTTGCCTGCAGCAATAAATCCCCAGAAAAAAAATACTGTTACCAACGTGCCGAGTGCACCGTAATTGGTTGTTTGCTTCTCTTGCATTATATGCATTGCTTTGTTTGAAGGTTGAAAATAATAAAATTACTTCGTATAAATTTATTCGAATTTTTTGGTCTCCCATAAACAAGTTACTATATTGAACAAAATATCATCATTGTGCAAATTATCCATGTGAGTGCTGAATGTTATCCGGTAGCCAAAGCAGGAGGGTTAGGAGATGTGGCAGGTGCGCTCCCCAAATATTTAATTAAAGAAGGCCATGATGCCAAGATGATCATGCCGATGTACCGAACCCGTTTTCTTAATACGCATGAGTGGGATGTGGTGCATAAGGGTTATGCCAATATGGGTAATCATCATTTTGATTATACCATTATACGAGAGTCTAAAAATATGCTTGGCTTCGAATTGTATCTCGTCGATATTTTTGGCTTGCTTGACAGAGAAAATATTTATGGTTACGATGATGATGCGCAGCGCTTTATGGCTTTTCAGATAGCGGTGGTTGACTGGATCGCCAGCTGGAACTATCAGCCGGATATTGTACATGTGCACGATCACCATACGGCACTCATTCCTTTTATGATGCAACATTGTTACCGGTATCAGCATCTCAAAGAAATTTCTACGGTACTTACGATTCATAACGCACAGTATCAGGGATGGATGGGATGGGAGTCTGCAACTTTATTGCCGCCTTATGATTCATGGAAAAGAGGGATGCTGGAATGGGAGGATAAAATCAATCCATTGGCTTCAGGTATAAAATGTTCAGATAAAGTAACCACGGTAAGCTGGTCGTATCTGGAGGAATTGAAACATAACAGCAACGGTCTTGAAGCTTTGTTTGAATATGAAAAAGGCAAATGTTCTGGCATATTGAATGGTATTGACGCGGAAGTCTGGAATCCGGCAGCAGATAAATATTTGAAGCACGATTATTCAGCAGCAACTGTTGCTGAGGGAAAATTCAAATGTAAGCAAGAGCTTTGTGAGATTTTTGGTTTGTCCAAACATAAGCCGCTATTCATTTTCATTGGTAGATTATTGCATGATAAAGGAGCTGATTTATTACCGCAGGTAGTGGGAGATAGTTTCTATCATATCGGTCGTAAAATGAATTTTCTTTTCCTGGGCAGCGGAGATCCCGAAATTGAGGGCAGGTTGAACGGGATGAACGCTTACGCTGAAAGTGATTACAGTTGTTATATCGGATATAATGAAGGATTAAGTCATCTGATGTATGCAGGTGCAGATTTTCTACTGATGCCCAGCAGGGTAGAGCCATGCGGATTAAATCAAATGTATGCATTACGATATGGTACGATTCCTTTAGTGCGCAACACGGGCGGCCTTCGTGACACGGTTAAGGACATGGGAGATGAGGGCGGATATGGTTTTGTATTTAATCATGCTTCAGTACATGATATTACCCACGCTCTTTACAGAGCAGTTTCTATGTATGAAAATGCCGATGCTATGAATCGTTGCAGAAATCAAATGATGTCGATTGATTTCAGTTGGCAGCACAGTGTAAGAAATTATCTTTATCTCTATCATTCGCTGAGTGGAAAATGATTATTTACGCACTTAGGACGAGATGAGAAGTTGTCTTGGTTGTCATTGTTGTCAGGTTGTCGTAGGAAAATTAATTGTATAAGATTTACCTTTGCCATTAATAATATCAATCATCATTGAAAACAGGATTCGTAAATATCTTCGGTAAGCCCAATGCAGGCAAAAGCACGCTGCTCAATGCTTTGTTGGGGGAGAAACTGGCGATCATATCACCCAAAGTACAAACAACACGCCATCGCATAAAGGGGATTCTTACAACCGAGGACTATCAGGTTATTTTTTCTGATACACCCGGCATTATTGATCCTAAATACAAGTTGCAACAGCGCATGATGATGTCGGTTAAAAGTGCTATGGAAGATGCAGACCTTGCGTTGCTGATGTTGGACATCAAAGACGATTGGGAAGAAAATGATGCGTTATTCACTTCTCTTAATTTAAAAGTACCCTGCATTGTGGTGATAAATAAAACAGATAAAGCAAATGCAGAGGTGCGAAAAAATGCGGAAGATTTTTTCTCAAAAAAATCCTATTGCAGTAAGGTGCTTATGATTTCTGCGCTTAAAGGATTTGATGTGAATGTATTTATGAATCCGTTGCTGGAACTCATCCCTGAGGGGATGCCATTTTTTGAGGAAGATCAGATAACGGATCTGAACACACGATTTTTTGTAGGCGAAATCATTCGGGAAAAAATATTTGAATTATTTGAAGAAGAAATTCCATATCATACAACGGTTCTCGTAACCGCCTTTAAGGAACAAACTCATCTGATTAAAATTTCTGCTGATATCATTGTGCAACGGGATACCCAGAAATCCATTATCATTGGGGCAGGGGGAAAGATGATTAAAGAAATTGGTGTTCGGGCGAGAAAAGACATTGAAAAGTTCCTTGATTCAAAAATCTACCTCGAACTTTTTGTGAAAGTGCGTGATAAATGGAGGGATAATGAACTCTTTTTGAAGGAGTATGGATATTTTTAGGTTAACAGTTAACGGCTAACTTCTCTTACCTTTGCACCCAATCATGCATTCATTTACAGTAGCTATAGTCGGAAGGCCCAATGTGGGCAAGAGTACATTCTTCAATCGTTTATTGCAGCAGCGTAAAGCCAATGTTGACGATATA
>Ga0315906_10008322_pt1 | contig 12444 bp, 10 predicted proteins | sample LakEriMetagenome_4_FD_203526 | JGI IMG/M metagenome (GOLD analysis project Ga0315906, IMG submission 203526) | Freshwater fungal communities from buoy surface, Lake Erie, Ohio, United States - Buoy 2 MA122 | ecosystem: Environmental > Aquatic > Freshwater > Lake > Lake biofilm | place: USA...
CGAGCCGCAGCCGCGGCTCGACGAGTGTTCTTATCTTTCGGTATTCCTCATCCGTCAGCACACCCTCGTCCCGGAGATTTTTGCAGGTCATGAGCGTCTTTCCCCAATCGCCACGATCGTCACCGGGGTGGAGGTAGCGGGCACGGATCCTGTTGATCGCGACGATCGCCACTCCCAGGACGACACCGAGGACCAGGAACACCACCACGGACTCGCCCACGGCCCATCCCCCGTCGGCAGGACACGGCACCGCGGGAGCCGAAGGGCTTCGGGCTCTTCCGGCTCCGCCGGCGGCATTATGCCAGCATCGGGCGCGGTGGGTCCAGAAAGAAATCGCCCGGTTTCGCCCGCTTTCCCCGCCCGCCGCGGCGGGGGGCGAAGGAAGCGGTCGTGCGGGTTCCGCGGAAAATGAGTGACTTTTCCGGCAGCCGGCGCCGATCAATGGAGACATGTGCGTTTCCGCACCCCTTCGCCGCCGCCGTCTCCTCGCGGGCCTGTTGCTCGCGGGCCTGTTGCTCGCGCTGGCAGGGGGTTTCGCCGCCGAGGCGGTGGCCCTGGCTCCGGCGGGGATGCCGGAACTGGTTCGCACGAAGGAGCGCACGTTCGCGATCCCCTTCCGGCTGCCCACCTCGCAGGATCCCGACGCCGACGCCACGCCGCAGCGGATCCTCCTCGAGGTGTCCACCGACCTGGGGGGCGAATGGCGCAAGGCGGGCGAGGCGGAGCCTGCCAAGGGATCGATCAGCTACACGGCCCAGGCCGACGGCGAGTATTGGTTCCGGCTGCGGGCGGTGGACCGCAAGGGCCGGGTTCGCGGCGGCGGGGGGCCCGACATGCGGGTGCTCGTCGATGCGGCCGGCCCGCGGATCGCGGCCCGGGTCTGGAAGGGCGCCGACGGCGAGATCGTGTGCCGCTATGCGGCCGTGGACGACTCCCTGCGGCTGGATTCGTTCACGTTCGAGTACCGGGTCCAGGGCGAACAGGGATGGAAGACGCTGGCTGCCGAGCCGATCCTCTCGCGCGAGTCTCCCGCCCACGCCGTCGGCGAGGAGATCTGGTGGGCCGGAGAGAAGGTCGCGGCCTTGGCGGTGCGGATGGCCGTGGCCGATGCCTCCGGCAACCGCACGGTGCGGCAGTTCACGCTCGAGGCCGCCGATCCACGCGTCGATCAGGCGGCCTTGGCCGTCGAACTCGGCGTGCCGCCGTTGCCGGCGTCGGCCGCGGTGACCGACGCCGGCTCCGCGCGGACGGCGGTCGTCGGCCAGGCCGCGCCACCCGAAGGTGGCTGGGCGGCCGAGTCGGCCACCGGCTGGTCGGGCGGGGCGCCGCGGCAGGCCGCTGACGAATCGGCGTCGGCCGGCCGCAGCGTGCTCGTCAGGCGGACGGGTTCCGCGGCCGCGCTGCTGCCGCGGGCGGACGCCGCCACCGCGAGCGACAGCGGACATCCGGGCGACTCCCTGGCGGCCGCGGCCGCCGGCAAGTCGCTCGAATACCGGGGCAGGCCCTTGCACATGGCGAAGTCGCGGCGGTTCTCCTGGGACTACGAGGCCCAGGAGCAGCCGCCGGGGGTGGGCCGCACGCGGGCCGAGTTGTGGACCACGCGGGACGGCGGCGTGACCTGGCAGAGGACCGCCGTCGATGCCGACGGCCGCAGCCCGATCGACGTGCAGTTGCCCTCGACCGGACTCTACGGCGTGCGGCTGGAGATGGTGGCCGACGTGCCCGACGCCGGCGACGGTCCCCGCTCCGGCGACATCCCCGAGGCCTGGCTGGGCGTGGACGACGAGCCGCCAGAGGTCGAGCTCGTGGAGGTGGCCCGCGATCCGCAGGCCGCCGGTGTGCTGCTCATCCGCTACGCGGCCCGCGACCCGTTGCTGGCGCCCGGGGCCGCGCGGCTGCTCTATTCCCCGAACGCGACCGGGCCGTGGGCCACGATCGCCGACGGCCTCGACGCCCAGGGCGAGCATCGCTGGCGGCCCGACCGCGCCGTGCCGGCGCGGGTCCACGTGCGGGTCGAGGTCACCGATGCCGCGGGCAACGTCGGCGCGGCCGCCTCCACCGAGGCGATCACGGTGGCGCCCCCGCGGGTCGTCGGCAAGCTCGGCGGCCTGCGGCCCGCGCCCGACCGCTGAAGATCAGCGACGTGCGGCCCGCGTCTGCAGCATGAACAGCAGCGGCAGCGTCGCCAGCCGCAGGCCGCAGGAGACGGCGAACACCGCCGCGTAGGCCCGGCGATCCTCCCCCAGGGCCCGGAGGAGCAGCCCGCCGCAGCCGGCCCCGGCCACCGTGGCGACGGCCAGGCCGAGGTTGTAGGCCGTGATCAAACCGGTGCGGTCGCGATCCGCGACGATGTCGAAGAAGAGCAGCGCCACCGCCAGCTCGTAGGCCGCCCAGCAGCTGCCGGCGACGAGCTGGACGAGCACCAGATACCCCACGTCGGCCCGTGGCAGCCACAACAGTGCCAGCGGCACGATCGCCAGGCAGGCCAGGCCCAGCAGCCGCACCGACCCCACCCGCGCCGCGAGGCGGCCGACGGCCGGCAGCGCCAGCGCCTTCGCCAGGAATCCCGTGGCGACGACGATCATGAAGGTGTGGTACGAGAAGCCCAGCTCGCGGAGCATGTAGGGCGTGAAGTACGGTCCCGCGAAGTGGGCGCCGAACATGAAGCAGCAGAGGAAGGCGACCAGCGTGCCGCCCGACGTCGCGGCCAGGCCGCGGATCGCGGCGGCCAGGCGGGCCGGCAGCGGCGCGGGGATGCCGGCGCCGTCCGCCGCGGCGACCCGCGCCGGCGGCCGGGGCTCGCGGCACGCGACGAGGCAGGCGGTCGAGAGCAGGCGGCTGACGGCGGCGAGTGCGAACAGGGCCGAGAAGGCGGGCAGCACCGCCTGCCGCGCCTCGCCGACTTGGAGCACGAGCCCACCGACGACGAACCCGAAGAACACGCCGAACTGTCCGAGCCGATTCCGCTGCGCGAAGTAGGCCGTCCGCACCCGTTCGGGCACGAGCCTGCCCATCCAGGCGTTCCAGGCCGGGACGCCGGCCATGCCGGCGGTCCAGTAGAGGCTGGCGGCGAGCAGCAGTTGCCACAGTTCCGCCCGGCCGCGGACTCCCCACCAGATCATCGGCAGGAAGCTCCCCGCCTGAACCGCGGTGCAGGCGATGACCCACGCCCGGTTGCTGCCCAGCCGGGCCACCGCGTAGGGCGTCACCAGTTGCGCGACGGCGGCGACGAGGATGGGGACGCTCGCGGTCAGCCCGGCGGCGACCGGCCCGAAACCCAGGGCCAGCGCGAACGCCGGCAGGTAGGTCTCGCCGCAGCCGACCATCACGCTGTAGGCCGCCGCGTCGGCGGCGGTGACCCACAGATCCCGGCGCAGGGCGCCGTGCGGAAGCAGCCAGTGGGAGAACCGGGAGCGGGACAAGGTGCTGGGCGGGCTGGGGCGGACGGACGCGGTGACGAGTGAATCTCGGGGCGAGCGGCGGCCGGGAACGGCCACCTGTTTATACTTTCCCGCCGGCCGGCCGCGGGAAAGATCGGCGATCACCGGAGCGGCCGGTTCACGACCGTCAACGAGAGGGGTGGTGCATGAAGGCGTTGGTGACCGGAGCGACCGGTTTCGTCGGCCCGCGGCTGCTGCGGCTGCTGGAGCAGCCGACGGTGGTCTCGCGCAATCCCGACCGGGCCCGCGCCGTCGTCGGCCACCTCGCCGGCCGGATCGTCCGCTGGAATCCGCTGGAGGGTCCGCCGCCATCCGAGGCCTTCGACGGCGTGGACGTGGTGCTCCATCTCGCGGGCGAGTCGGTCGCCGAGGGGCGGTGGACCGCCGCGCAGAAGGCGCGGATTCGCGACAGCCGCGTGGTCGGGACCCGGCATCTCGTCCAGGGCATCGTCCAGGCCGCCCGCAAGCCGGCCGTGCTCGTGTCGGCGTCGGCCGTCGGCTACTACGGCGACCGGGGCGACGAGGAACTGACGGAATCGGCGCCGCCGGCCGACGACTTCCTGGGGCGGGTGTGCGTGGAATGGGAGCGCGAAGCGGCCGCCGCCGGCCAGGCCGGCGTGCGGGTGGTCACGGCCCGCACCGGCATCGTCCTCGGCGCGGGCGGCGGCGCGTTGGGCAAGATGCTCACGCCGTTCAAGCTCGGGGGCGGCGGACCGCTGGGCAACGGCCGGCAGTGGATGCCCTGGATTCACGTCGCCGACCTGGCTCGTCTCTATCTGCACGCGGCCGAGACGACGGCGATCCAGGGACCGATGAACGCGGTCGCCCCGCACCCGGTCCGCAACCTCGAGTTCACCAAGGCCCTGGGCCGGGCCCTGCATCGCCCGGCCTTCATTCCCGCCCCGTACTTCGGCCTGCGGCTGCTGTTCGGCGAGTTCGCCCAGGTGCTGTTCGCCTCGCAGCGGGTGATCCCGCGGGTGGCCCTGGAGACCGGCTTCGTCTTCCAGTACCCCGAACTGACCGCCGCGCTCCACGAAATCCTGGCCCCGGCCGCCTGATCCGCATCCCAACTGAACGTAGCGAGTGACGCTGGTCGGGGCTGCCCATTCCCCGTCGCCGGACGTTCGCTACGGCCTTCCGGGCCTCCGCTCTCTCGAGGCTGCCTGCGCTCCGGCATCCATGCCTCCGCTTGTCAGCCACGCCGGCTCCCGGGGCACGGGCAGCCCCTCCCCGACTCTCGGTGCTCAGAAGCGGCTTCGGCGCGTGAGGTTCATGTGTGAGCCGCCTGAGCCGTCGCGTTCGCGGGCGGCCGACGGTCAGAGCATCTCCACCGGATCGACGTCCACGATCCAGGCGACGCTGTCGGGCGTCTTGAGATCGGCGGTGGCGCGGCGGACGAGGTCGCGGAGCGCGGGGCCGTCGGGTCCGTGCACCTGCACGTGCCAGCGAAACCGGTCGCGGAGCCGGGCGATCGGCGCGGGGGCGGGGCCGAGCACGCGGATGCCGGCCGCGGCCTCGGCGGCCCGGCGCAGCCGGTCGGCGACGGCTCCCGACCAGTCCGCGGCGGCCCGCTCGTCGAGGCTGCGGACGACCAGACGGATCACGTGGCCGAACGGCGGGTAGAGGAGCGCCTCGCGGATCGGCAGCTCGCTGAGCACGAAGGACTCGTAGTCGTGGGCGGCCGCCGCGCGGATCGCGGGATGGTCGGGCGTGCTGGTCTGCACGACGACGCGGCCCCCGAGCGGGCCGCGGCCGCTGCGGCCCGCGACCTGCGTGACGAGTTGGCACGTCCGCTCGGCCGCACGGAAGTCGGCGAGGTGCAGGGCCGCGTCGGCGTTCACGACCCCCACGAGCATCACCGATGGGAAGTCGAGTCCCTTGGCGATCATCTGCGTGCCCACGAGGATGTCGATCTGCCGGGCGCGGAAGGCGTCGAGCGTCCGCTCGTGGCTCCCCCGGGCTCGCATCGTGTCGGTGTCCATGCGGGCCACGGCGGCGTCGGGAAAGCCGCGACGGACCTGCTCCTCGAGCCGCTGCGTGCCCGTGCCGCGCTGCACGAGCCCGGGACCGTGGCAGGCCGGGCAGTCGGGCGGCAGGCGGGTGACGAGCCCGCAGCCGTGGCAGATGCCGCGGCCGCCCGGCTGGTGGAGCGTGAGCGCCAGGTCGCACTGCGGGCAGCGGACCGAGTGGCCGCAGCCGCCGCACTGCACGTGCGTGGCGAAGCCGCGGCGGTTGAGCAGCAGCATCACCTGCCCGCCGGCGTCGAGCGCCCAGCGGATGCCGGCCGTGAGCCGGGCCGTCATCGCCCCCCGCGGTCGGCCGGACTTGTCCCGCAGGTCCACCGTGATCACGGCCGGCAGCTGCGAGCCGCCGACCCGATCGGCCAGCCGGCACATCGTCCACTCGCCGGCGCGGCAGCGGGCGAAGGTCTCGAGCGCCGGGGTCGCCGAGCCGAGCACCAGCGGCACACGCTCCTCCCGCGCGATCCACTCGGCCACGTCGCGGGCATGGTACCGCGGGGCGGTCCCCTGCTTGAAGGAGCTCTCGTGCTCCTCGTCGATGACGATCAGGCCCAGCCGCGGGGCCGGCGCGAAGACGGCGCTGCGTGCGCCGACGATCACGTTCACGCGACCGCGGGCGATCTCCCGCCACTGGGCATGCCGCTCGGCGGGCGTGAGGTGGCTGTGGAGCACCGCCACGGCGCCGAACCGCGCCCGGAACCGATCGCAGGTCTGCGGGGTGAGGCTGATCTCGGGCACGAGCACGATCGCCTGGCGGCCGAAGGCGATCGTCTCCTCGACCGCCTGGAGGTAGACCTCCGTCTTGCCGCTGCCGGTGACGCCGAAGAGCACGATCGTCTCGTGGCGGCCCGCATGCATCGGCCGCCGGATGGCCTCCAGGGCCGCCTCCTGCGCCGCGGAGAGCGTCGCGGGCCGGTCGTGGCTGATCGGTTGCCGGTCGCCGGTCGGACGGCCACTCGGCCGCTCCACCGCTCCGACCGCGGCCAGCAGGCCGAGCTTCACCAGGCGGGTGACGACCGCCCGGCTGGCACCCGACTCCCGCGCCAGGTCGTCGGCCGTCCGCGGGCCGGCCGCCGCGGCGGCCAGCACCCGCGCCTGCGGCGGCGTGGGCTTGCGTGGGGGCGCGGCGCCGGTGGCCGCGAGCAGCGGGGCCGTCCGCGGCCGCGTGCGGGCCCGCACGCCGGCCGGCAGCACCGCCTCGAGCACCTCTCCCCAGCGGGCCATCCACCGCTCGGCCATCCACCGGGTGAGCTCGAGCATCCGGCGCGACAGCAAGGGCGCCGGATCCTCCACGCCCGCCACGCTCTTCAGCGGTGCCTGCGGCAGCTCGCCGGTGCGAACGGCCACGCAGTAGGCGAGCCGCTCGCGGTTGGCCCGGCCCAGCGGCACCCGCACCCGGCGACCGGGCTCCACGTCCGCGGCCAGCCGGTCGGGCACGAGATAGTCGAGCGGCTTGTCCACGCCGTCCGGGAGCACGACCGTCGCGATCGTGCCGCGCCGGGCGTCGTCCTCGTCCCAGGCGGGGCGGTGCTCGAAGAGCTCGCGTTGGCTTGTGCCCGGGCCGGTCATGGGCATGATTATGGCAGATCGAGGATCGCGGGAGGATGCGATGCGAATCGGCGTGTTCGGTGGCAGTTTCGACCCGGTGCACATCGGCCACCTGATCCTCGCCGAATGCTGTCGTGAGCAGGCGGGGCTCGACCGCGTGCTGTTCGTGCCCGCCGCGACGCAGCCGCACAAGCAGGACCGTCGACTGGCGGCCGCGGAGCAGCGGGTGGAGATGCTGCGGCTCGCCACCGGTGGCCATCCCGCGTTCGACGTGGCGACGCTCGAAGTGGACCGCGGCGGAGTCAGCTACACGGTGGACACCCTGGCCATGCTGCGCGACGCGCATCCGGGCGCGGAACTCCGCCTGCTCCTCGGCCCCGACGCCCTGGCCGGCCTGGCTTCCTGGCGCGAGCCGCTGCGGATCGCCGCCCTGGCCGAGATCGTGGCCGTGGAGCGGGAGGCGCTCGACGACCTGGCGTCGTCCGCCGCCGGGCTGGTCGATCTCCTCGGTGCCGACCGGCATGCGGCGATCCTCGACCGTCGCGTGCGGATGCCCGCGATCGGCATCCGGGCCAGCGACCTGCGGGCCGCCGTGGCCGCGGGCCGCAGCATTCGCTTCCGCACGCCGCGGGCCGTCGAGGCCTTCATCGCGGCGCACGGGCTCTACCGGTCAGCCTGACGCGGCGACCGCCGCCAGCCGGGCGGCGAGCAGGCGACTCTTGGGCTCCGCGGCGACCCGCGGGTCGGCGGCCAGCGCCCGCAGCAGCACGTCGAGTCGGGCGGCGGCGGGGTGCTCCAGGTTGAGGAGCACCTGCCGGACGCCGCCCACGCTGCACGGACCGCCCGGCAGGTCGCCCAATGGCTCCTCGCGGACGCCGTAGCCGAGATCGCGGGCGATCTGCCGTGCCTCCTCCAGGAGGCCGAGCGTGTCGGCCACAGGCGTCACCTCCCCCACGGGCTCGCCGGCAGCCCGCGTTGCTCACGCCGTTCCTCGATCGCGCGGCGGTATTCGACGTAGCGGGCCCGCTCGGCGGGGCTCGTGCGGTCGATGATCGCCTTCCGCCACTTGTTGCGGTCCTCCTCGTTGCCGCCGCGTGGCGGGCCGCCGCCGGCGGGGCCGCCGCCCGTTCCGCCGGAAGCGTTCCCACCCACGGCCGCGGTCACGGCCCGCGTCGCCTCGTAGGCCTTGCGGAACCACTCCTCCTGATCGATCTGGCGGTCGAGCACGGCGGTGCGTTGCTCGGCCGTGGCGTCGAAGTAGGCGTCGATGCGGGCCCGCATCGACGAGCGAAAGAGGCTGCCCCCGCCCCGCTCGGCCTGCGGGCGGAGATCCTCCGGCAAGGCCTCGATCCGCTGCCGGATCTCTCCCATCGCCGTCATCATCGCCGTGGCCTCGGCGAAGCTCGCCGGGCCGCCTCCGGCCTGGTATTTCTCTGCCATCTCCTGTCGCAGTTGATGGATCTCGGCGACCCGCGGGTCGGTCGCAGGGGTGAACCACCCCAGCAGCCAGCCGATCGCCGCGGCCGAGGCGGCGAACAGCGTCAGCCCGGCCAGCCACGCCACGAGATGCGAGTCGCGGCGGCGGGCGGCCGGTGCGGAAGACCGGGATGAACGCGGGGCGGAGGGCATGGCTCACCTGGCTGGGCGGACGATCGGCGGCTGGGCGTCAGAGGTTGTCCACGTGGTTGTCGAAGTAGAGGAAGTTGCGGGCCCCTTCCTGCGGCGGCGGTCGGTCCGGATCGGGGTCGTTGAAGTCGTCGGGCGCGGAGGGAAGCAGGGTGAATCCGCCGTGGAAGGCCTCGAACTCGTAGAGCACCCACAGCCGCGCGCTCGATCCCGCGGTGCCCCGGTACGCCAGAGCCTCGGTCGGGGTTTTGTTGGCCAGGCGGCGTGCCGGGTATTCGTAGCTCGTGCCCTCGTACGAGAGCGAGGCGTATTCCGCGATCGCCTTCTTGGCGGCGGCGTCGGTGCCGGCGGCGATCTCCTGCTTCCGTGCCGCGACCGCGGCGACGTAGGACTCCGGGGTCGGGTATTTCGGCGGATCGACCATGTAGGTGCCGTTCTGCACGAAGTAGCCGTTGTCGGACGGGCAGCGGAACGCCTCACGGTTCTCCTCGAGGTAGGGACCGAGCACCTTGGCGATGCTCGGCCGGATCGGACGTGTCGGCGTCAGGAACCACAGTTCCGCGCTGGGAAGCACCGCGGCGTCGGGCAGCCGGCCCTGGCGTGTGCCGGTTTCCCTGGCGGTGAGATACGTGTGCAGGGCGTTGCCGATCTGCTGGAGGTTTTTCTTGCACTGGATCCGTCGCCCCTGCTCACGGGCTCCCATCACCGCAGGAGTCAGCAGGCCCATCAGCAGGGCGAGGACCCCGATCACCACGAGCAGCTCGATGATCGTGAACCCGGGCCGCGGGCCGGGGCGGCGTGGCTGGTGCGGGGGCATCTGGGACTCCTGGCTGAAAGGTCGGCCGACCCGGCCGGCAAAGTCCGCCCCGCGGGAACGGTCCGGACCCGCGGCCTCGATTTTTACCACGGAACGGGGGGATTCGTGGAAGTTCAACGGTCGAGGGAACGAAAAGGAGCGGCGCCGGGCGGGTCGAGGCGGCGGAGGGCGGAGGACGATACCCCGCGATGCGTCGCAAGTCGATCCGTGGAAGCGATTTGAAGTCGATCGGGAGCTCGAGCCGGCATGGAGCAGGAATCGGCACATCCGTCGGGACCCGGCTTCGTCAGGACGCGGGAGGCAGCGGGCCGCGACCTGATCGTCGTCCGCGCCGAACCGCCGGCGGCACCCGGGCCGGATGGGCCGACGCGGCCCGTGGTCACTTCCGAGGTCGAGTGGCTCCGCCGGCAGCTGGAAGCGGCCCGCCGCGAGGCCGAGGCGTGTCGGAGCCGCCACGCCGAGGAAATGTCCACGGCGCGGCGGCAGCTCTTCGAGGCCCGCCAGCAGGCGAGCCTCGGCGAGCTGCTCGGCACGACCACGCACGAGTTCAACAACGCCCTGACCACGATCCTCAACTACGCCCGGATGGGCCTGCGGCACCGCGACCAGGCCACCCGCGACAAGGCGCTGGAGCGGATCCTGTCGGCGGGCACCCGGGCCGCCAAGATTACCGCCAGCGTCCTGTCGCTGGCCCGCGGCCGCCCGAACCGCTTCGAGCCCACCGACCTCACGCTGCTCGTGGAGGACGTGCTGGTGCTTCTGGAGCGGGAGATGATGAAGTACCGCGTGCAGGTGGAGCGGGAGTTCGCCCCGGTGCCGCGGGTGTCGGCGAATCCGGCGCAGATTCAGCAGGTGCTGCTCAACCTGCTGGTGAACGCCCGGCAGGCGATGCCCGGCGGCGGCCGGCTGATCGTCAGGCTCGCCCACGACGAGCCGGGCGGCCTCGTGGACATGATGGTCCGCGACACGGGCTGCGGCATGACGCCGGACGTGATGCGCAGGATCTTCGACCCCCACTTCACGACGAAGTCCGGGCCCGACGAGACCGGCAAGGGGGGCACGGGGCTCGGCCTCACCGCCTGCCGGGAGATCGTCGAGGCCCATCGCGGGAGGATCCGCGTGGAAAGTGCGCCGGGCAAGGGGACGGCGATCACGATCCGCCTGCCGGTGCTCCAGGCCGCCGCGGCCTGATTCCACATCCGCGATCCGCGCCGCGGCGTATGCGCGCCGGCGGCGTGTTCCCGCGACTGCGGCGGCCTACAATCCGGGCATCCCGCCCAGGAGCCGCCCGCATGACCGCCGCCCCCCTGCCCCGCACGCTCGCGGAGCTTCGTGCCGCCGGCTGGAAGAGCCGCCCCGTCAAGGACGAGGTGCGGGAGAACTTCCTGCGGATGCTGCGCGGGGGCGACGAGCTCTTCCCCGGCATCGTCGGCTACGACGACACCGTGATCCCCGAGATCAACATCGCCCTGCTGGCCGGCCACGACATGCTGTTCCTCGGTGAGAAGGGCCAGGCCAAGAGCCGGCTGATGCGGCTGCTCGTGCGGTTCCTCGACGAGCACCTCCCCTACCTCGACGACCCCGCGATTCCGCTTCACGACGACCCCTACGCCCCGATCACCGGGGCCGGCCGGCGGCTCGTCGCGGAGCGGCCCGCGGAGGAGGTGCCGATCGCCTGGTGGCCGCGGGCGGAGCGGTATGCCGAGCGGCTGGCGCCCGGCACGAAGTTCGCCGACATCATCGGCGAGATCGACCCCGCCAAGCTTGCCGGGGGCACGAGCATGGCCAGCGAGGAGGCGCTCCACCTGGGCCTGATCCCACGGATGCATCGCGGCATCTTCGCGATGAACGAGCTGCCCGAGCTCGACGAACTCGTCCAGGTGGGGATGTTCAACATCCTCGAGGAGCGGGACGTGCAGATCCGCGGCTATCCAGTGAAGTTCGACATCGACGTGATGCTGCTTTTCTCCGCCAATCCATCGACCTACAACCGCTCGGGCAAGGTGATTCCGCAGCTCAAGGACCGGATCGGGGCCGTGATCCACACCCACTATCCCGCCGAGCGGGATCTGGGCATCCGCATGGTGGAGCAGGAGGCGGGCATCGACCTGGGCGGCGAGTGGCCGGTGGTGGTGCCGTACTTCATGCGGCAGATCCTGGAGCAGGTGACGATCGCGGCCCGCAAGAGCAAGTTCATCGACCAGCAGTCGGGCGTCAGTGCCCGGTTCTCGATCGCCAACTACGAGACCGTCGTGGCCAGCGCCCGGCAGCGGGCCGTGCGGCTCGGGGAGCGGCCGGCGGTGCCGCGGATCAGCGACCTCGGCCACCTCTATGCGTCGAGCCTCGGCAAGCTGGAGCTCGACCTCATGGGAAGCCACCAGATGACCGAGCGGCAGGTGCTCGACGCCGTCGTGGCCGAGGCGATCGGCACGGTGTTCGAGGAATACGTCGAGGCCCACGGTCTCGACGAGATCGCCAAGGTCTTCGGACGGGGCGTGAAGATCGAGGTCGGTGACGCCGTGCCGTCCGCCGCCTACGCTCGGCTCGTCGAGGACGTCCCGCAGGTCTGGGAGAAGGCCTTCGAGGTGAACGCCGCGCAGGATCCCGCCGTGCGGGCGGCCTGCATCGAGTTCGTGCTCGCGGGCCTGTACGCCACCGAACGGATCTCGCGGATCCAGGCCCACGGCCGGACGGTCTACGACACCGGCGGCTTCAGGTGACCGATGCCCTCGCGTGACACGCTCGGCGGCGTCCTCCACACGTACCAGAAGTACGACCCGGCGCGGATTCCGCCGCCCCGGCCGCCGGACGTGGACCTCGTCTCGCCGCTGGTGGATCATCTCCTCGAGTTCGGCGACGTGGAGGACCTGACCGCGGAGCAGCTCGCCGCGGCCGTGGAGCTCGATCCGGAGCAGATCGCCCGGCTCGGCCCCTCGCTCGACGCGCTGCGACGCCGGCTGGAAGAGGCGCGGCGGCGGATCCTGGAACGGTA
>Ga0315906_10008324_pt1 | contig 12441 bp, 17 predicted proteins | sample LakEriMetagenome_4_FD_203526 | JGI IMG/M metagenome (GOLD analysis project Ga0315906, IMG submission 203526) | Freshwater fungal communities from buoy surface, Lake Erie, Ohio, United States - Buoy 2 MA122 | ecosystem: Environmental > Aquatic > Freshwater > Lake > Lake biofilm | place: USA...
AGCAGCTGAACTTAATGGTTATCCAGGACCTGCCCACGTATTAGAGCTTGCAGATAAAATAAACTTAACAAGTAAACAAAAACAACAAACCCAAGATCTGTTTAAAGCCATGACTAAAGAAACCAAGGCTTTAGGGGCACAACTAATTAAGGAGGAGAAAACACTAGATTTATTATTTAAAAATAAAAAAGCAAATTTGCAGAATTTAAAAGAGGCAACTCTACAAATCGGACAAACACAGGCGAAATTAAGAGTAGCTCATCTTCGTTATCATTTATCAACTGTTGAGATCTTAACTCCTGAACAAATTAATAGTTACAATAAATTGAGAGGATATAAATAAAAAAAGATTAAAAAAAAATATGACAATTGATGTTGAAGGAAATTGCAAAAATCCAGATCAAGAAACAATAAAGTATAGATTAAATCACACCATGTTAAGGGTGAAAGACCCTGTAAAATCTGTGGACTTTTACACCCGTGTTATGGGTATGAAACTTCTTCGTAAAATTGATTTTCCTGCTGCTAAATTTTCTTTATATTTTCTTGGAAGCTTTGATGAGAATGAAGTTAAGAATATTCCACAAACGGATGAAGAAAGAAGAAGCTGGGTTCTTGCTCAAAAATCAATTTTAGAACTAACACACAATTATGGAACCGAAACTGATGCTAATTTTTCCTATCATCATGGCAATAGCGAACCACGTGGTTTTGGTCATATTGCTTTTCGAGTTCCCGATGTTCACAAAGCCTGTGAACGGTTTGAAAAAATGGGTGTAGTATTTCAAAAAAAGCCCTCAGAGGGCAAGATGAGTAATATTGCTTTTATCAAAGACCCGGATGGATATTGGGTTGAAATTGTATAAAGATTAAAATTACAAAGTCTACAAATATATTCTTCTTTTTTTATATAGTCTTAATTAGAGAGTTTATAGAAAAAATATTTAAGGTTGATAAAATTGAAGAAAGTATTAATTTTTATTGTGATATGATTATTTAGTAGCCTTTAAAAAATAAATTAATATCTTATAGATTCTACCTACTTTTTACATGTTCATCGGTTCAGTTTTTGGTAAAATGGTATCTGGAATTATAAAATATATTTAGAAAGTAAATTATGGCTTTAGCTGCTTGTAGAGAATGTGGAAAAAGAATTTCAACAGAAGCTAGGAGTTGTATTGGGTGCGGAGCTCCAAATCCAACCTCAAAACCAAAAAAAATTAGCAAAGACACATCATCATTTACATTAATTAAAAAAGTTAAATATTTTTTAAATGGACAGTACTCTTTAGCTCATAGCTTTTGGTTTGTTGGAGTTTTAATGCAAATGGTTGTTGCGACACCGTTTTTATATTTTTTTATAACAGGCGTTGATGATGTCAGTGACTTTACAGCTTTTATACTAGTTGCTTATGCAATTTTTCTTTATGCTTTTAATATTGGAGTAATTATTGGGCAGTGGCGTAGTGCAGGATTTTATATTGAAGAAAACAAACCTCCATTTTGGGGTTATGTAGTTAGAGTTTTGAATGTCCTTACCGCATTAAGTTTAATAGTGCAGTTTTTTAAATTATTTTCTAGTTAATGAGAAAAATAATTTTTAGTTTATTCATTTTATTAATTTTAAGTAATCAATATGCATCATCACAAAATCGCCCTTTTAGCTTTAAAGACATCCCACTACTTCTCGAAAATTGGCAAGATACTTTTCAGGGATCATGGTCTTTAGACGGAGACAAACTTAATTTAGAACTCTACAGTACAATATATAATTTTAGTTTCTGTTCTTTAAATTTGTATGATGATAAAAATAGAAAATTCAATGAAATTATTGGGGGGGATCTAAATATAGATGTTAAACGTACAACTATTGTAAAAAAAATTATTTATTTACCACATTTTTATAAAGAAATTAGAAAAGCTAAATCTCTAACATTAAAACCTTGTGATGGTCCTGAATTACCATTAGTTCGTGAAAAAGGAGTTGTAAATAAAAGTTTAGATAAAATTTTTGGAAGATGAAAAAAATAATTTTAGCTTTAATTTTGTATTTATTTTTTTTTTCAACTGGTTACGCAGAAGGTCAATTACCCAAATGCAAAGGAAACGACTTAAGTAAATACCATTATTGTTATTCTGCTTATATATTTCCAGAAACTTATAAATTTAAATTTTCTGAAGATAAAAATTATTTTAAGGGCAACCTAAAGAATATTTACGAAGGTGAGTGGTTGGTAGGTTTGCCCTACGGCAAAGGAAAATTTATGTATGCTAATGGATATATATATGAAGGTACATTTGTATCAGGAAAGAAAGATGGTGATGGTAAAATTACTTTCGGAAATAAAGGAAGTTATAAGGGAAGGTGGTGGGACGATTTGCCCGATGGTTTAGGTACTTACATTTTAAATGAAAATGGCACAAAAAAAACTTTAGAAGCTTTTTTTGAGCGTGGTAAAATTTCAAGTCTCTGTTACTCTTCTGATAAAATTATGAAATCAACTTGTAAATTAACAACTGAAAATTACCAGTCTGGCAAAAAAACTACAATTATTTTAAGTGAAATTAAAAATGATAGTGAGTCAAAAAAAATATTAAAAAAAATAATAGGTAAGTAATATTGAAAAAAATAATTTTAATTTTTACTTTACTATTCACTAGTTCAGTTTCTTATTCTTTAACAGACGAAGAATTAAAAAAAATAAATATAATGTTGGATTTAAGTGCCTATATTCAAGGAACCTATTCAATTGACGGAAAGAACCTTAATTTAGAATTATACAATGATAGTCGTCTTTCCGATAAAATAGTAAAAATATGTAACATAATTCCTTATGACGAAAAAGATAGGCGGTTAAATATTTTAGGTATGCGTCAAATAATACTGGAACATAGAAAAATACTTAAAACAACAATTAATGTTGAATCAAATATTAACGATTTAAAAAAAGCAGCGTATCTTAAATTACAATTATGCCCACCATATGATGCACTTGTAAATATTGGAAGAGAAACCAGTTCTTTAAAAAAAGGATTACAGAAAATAATAGGTAAATAATATTGAAAATAATAATATTTTTTTTATGTTTATTGAGCTTTGATAGTATCGCTAAAGAAAAACTTACAGGAATGTTAGGGGCTAATTTAGGTGATAATGTTATTCAAGCCATCGGAAAGGAAAACTATTCAAAATTTGAGGTTAATTACGATCCAAGATTTAAAAAAGATTACCAACAGTTTGAATACTTAACATCAGACAACTATGCAGTTCAGATTTTTTCTGAAAGAAAATCAAAGAAAATTGTCTACATTGCTAATGTCTTTATCATCAAAAATAAACAAGAATGTATTAACAGAAGAAATAAGGATATTGTAGATGTTCAAAAAGAATTTATTCTACCTCCAAAAAAGGGACAGGAAATTGGAACCTTTGGTATAACAAATAAAGATGTTATGGTCTTTGGGGATAAAGAAATGATAGTTAATTTTTCATGTATTACTATTCCAAATGCAGACCCTCAAGCTAAAGACCAGTATAGATTTGAGGTATTAACAAGAAAGTTTAATACTTTTTTATTTTCTACTGAAATGAAATGACCCGAGCCTTATTCGCTATTCTTTTATCTTTGATCGTGGTGGGGGTGCATTAAATATGTTTAGATATTGGACGATACAAGGTTTTGCAATCGCTTTGATAGTAACTTTTTTTATGTCGGCTTATGTACATTTTTTACATAAAGATGCTAAAAAAAACCCATTACATTTTATTATAACCTGGGTTTGTCTTTTTTTATTCTTTGGACTATTTTAAAAAATGACAGGACCAAAATGTACGTTTAACGGTTGCCATAACAGGGCAGCGCTAGACGGTAATAATGAATATCAATTTAAAGGTCTATGTGTTGAATGTGCTGAAAAAGATCAAAAATGGGCCATAAGAACTATTTTCATAATTTTAAGCGTGATAGTAATAATGTCATTTGTAGGATGTTCTGAAATAATTTCACTATTTATTAAATAATGCGCTTATTAATTCTTTTATCTTCTTTCCTATTCTTGGTTCTTGTCGGAGTTGTGAGTGCACAAGATAAAAAATGTACTGATGAAGTTATATTTGATGTAGAACGTTTTACAGATAGAAAACCAACTGTCTACTATGTTCCTTTTACTGATTACAAAAAGAAAACTTATAGTCCTGATACGCATATGATGTTTGATTTCAAAAATCCGACTAACAAAAAAATAAAAATTACAGCTATTGGATTAAGAGCAAAAGATAAAAACTTAATAGTTGAAGAAAAACATAATTTAATAATGCCCCCATATACGCAGGGTCATCGTATAGCCCTTGTTAAAAAAAACTTAATGTTAGAAGTGGCTGAATACAATTTTTTTAAATGCGAATATGTAAAATAATGAATAAATTTAAAGTCATATGTTTTGGATTATTAATAATATTAGGGGCTTGCAGCAGAACAGGGAGTGAAGGTTATAGTTTGTTTATATATGCAGCAGCATTAATTGGAGCATTTATTATTTTTCTTCCATTATCCTTGTTATTTGAAAAAAGCGGAGAAGTTCAAAATAATAAATTGAGAAATTTTCTATTTATATTAATTGGTATCGCTATTGTGGCTATTTTATATTTCGGACCTACTTGGCTAGGTGAAGCGATGAGATGATTAAAAAAAATAAATGACCCGCCTAATCATATTCATAGTATCTGGAATGTTGCTGCTGGGGGCAACAGCAAGATAAAATATAAATATTACTAAATACAATTAGTAGATAAAAATAATTCACACCCACAAATACTATCTATTTAAAATTTTCTGCATTTTTAGAATCAATTTAAAAAAATGTAACATGACCCAAAAAAATAACTTACCAATTAATGAAGCTTTATCTGAAATTCTAAATCGTCTAGATCCAGAAGAATATAGAAAAGTACTATTAGTAATTGACGATTTTATCATTAATACATTAAAAATAGATGAGAAAAGACTGCCTTGGAGGTATGAAACCGATGAACAAAAAGACTGGATTGATTTTATTAATCTTGTGCGATTAAGTTGTGCTAGAATATTTAGTGAGTACGAAAAACGTTATTATAAAAGACCTATTCATTGAGGCTAAATGCGTTTAACCATTTTCACATTATTCGGAATATTATTGTTTATTTCTTTTGCTAGCGCAGAAATAACTTATATGAACTGTAAGTTTAATGAAGGATGGCATCAAAAGGGCGCAAAATACGAAACAGTTAAAAAAAGTCCGGATGTAACGTTATCTTGGGACAAGGAAAAGAAAGTTATCAAAAGTACTGACAGAACTTATGAGCCATACTATGCTTTTAAAGACTCATTCCACTGGTCTCATAAGTGGACTGGTTGGTATGACAAGTATGTTCTGAATACTATCAACGGAAATTTAACTATTAGTGGCTATAATAGAGAAGAAAAGTGGGAAACTTTATTCTACTATACATGCGATAAAACACAGAAGAAGTTTTAGATGAATAAAGATAAAGAAGTTATTCCTTTAAGAACTCGTAAAGGTTCAATTTATCAAAAAGGTACTAACGAAATTTTTAAAATTAGCAGATCTAAATTTAGTAATTTTATTGATTGCCCAAGATGCTTTTATTTAGAACGTGTAATAGGGTTAAAAGATCCAGGTATGCCAGGCTGGGCTCTCAATACAGCAGTTGATGAATTATTAAAGAAAGAATTTGACCATTATAGAAAGATACAAAAACCACATCCTTTAGTAACAAAAAACAAATTAAATTTTATTCCATTTCAACATAAAAAAATTGATTATTGGAGAGATGCATTAAGAGGCGGAATAGCTTTTACTGATACTGATACTAATTTAGAAATTCATGGCGGAGTAGATGATATTTGGTTTAATCCTGACAATAAGGAGTTGGTAGTAGTCGACTACAAAGCTCAATCTAAAAACGAGACTGTGGAAACAGAAGCTTATTTAGAAAATCAGTATCATCAAAGTTATAAAGTGCAAATGGACATCTATGTGTACATCTTGAGGCAAATGAAATTTAAAGTATCTGATACTGCCTATTTTTTAGTATGTAACGGACTTAAAACCCCAGATAAATTTGATGCTACATTACATTTTGATCTAACTTTAGTTCCTTACAAAACTGATGATAGCTGGGTTAAAAATAAGATAATTGAAATGAAAAAAACTCTAGAATTAAAAGATGTTCCCGATCTTAATAAGTATTGTGAAAAATGTTTATATTTAGATACAGGTAAACAATTCATATAATTATTTAGTACATATCCTTATTCTTGTACCGTGAATGATCTATTCAAGTATGATAAAAATAGTGATTCAAAAAAATGAACAAACTTAATTATATTTCGCTTTTTAGCTCAGCTGGAGTAGGTTGTTTTGGTCTAAATCAAGAAAACTTCAAATGTATTGTTACAGCTGAGATTTTAAAAAAAAGGTTAGAAATCCAAAGATTTAATAAAATTTGTGAAGACGAAGATGGGTATGTCAATGGAGATATATCTAAAGAAGATGTAAAAGAAAAAATTTATTCTATTATAAATAAATTTAAAGCAAAAAATAAAATTAAAGATGTTGATGTCTTGCTTGCGACACCGCCTTGCCAAGGTATTTCAGTAGCAAATCATAAAAAAAATAATGAATTAAAAAGAAACTCTTTAATTGTAGATACTTTTTTAATTACTAAAAAAATTTTACCTAAATTTTTTATATACGAAAATGTTCAAAGTTTTTTGAAAACTTTATGTCAAGACAAAAATGATTCTATTTCAACAATTGAAAAAATTTTATTTCAATATTTATTTAAATATTATTTTATACATTCTCGAGTAGTTAATTTAAAAGATTATGGTTCTAACTCAAGTAGAACTAGAACATTAGTTATTGGATCAAGAAGAGATTTAGATATTAATCCAATTGATTTGTTCCCCGATCAATTAAAATCAAAAACTATAAGAGAATTAATTTCAAATTTTGAAAAACTTAAAAAATTTGGACAGATATCGTTTGATATTTATCATTCATTTAGAAAGTATGATAAAAAAATGTTGAATTGGATAAAAAATCTTAAAGAGGGACAAAGTGCTTTTGATAATAAGAAACTAATCAACAAACCACATAAAATTGTTAAAGGTGTAATAAAAATTAATTCTAATAAAAATGCAGATAAATATAAAAGAAATTATTGGGACCAAGTTGCACCATGCATTCATACTCGTAATGATATTTTAGCTAGTCAAAACACAATTCATCCCTCAGAAAATAGAGTTTTTAGTATTAGAGAGTTGATGACTTTTATGACTATTCCCAAAGATTTTAAGTGGTCTAATTTAAATGAAGATCACTTAAATAATCTTAATAATCAAAAAAAAATCAAATTCTTAAAAGAAAATGAACTAAACATAAGACATTGCATAGGAGAGGCTGTACCTACAAGAGTAATAAGAAATATAGCTAAAAAAATCTCTAAAAATTCAAATATTAAAAATATTGGCTATAAAAATAATTATTCATCAATTTATAAATTAATTGAAATCCATAAATTAGATATTTTTTCAAACCAAAAAATTTTTATAGATAAATTTTATAAAAAATTAGATTTAGAATATTTACTAAAGATTTTAGAGTTATCCAATCCAGGCAGAGATCAAAATTCTGCTTTTTTTACAGATAATACAATAGCTATTGATATTGCTAATTTATTACCCAACTTTAAGGATGAAATAAAAATACTAGAACCATCTGTAGGTGTAGGAAATATTTTATTTCAAGTTATAAAAAAATATAAAGATTTAAAAAAAGTTGAAATAGATGTTTTTGATGTGGACCAGAATATATTGGACATTTTTAAATATCTGGTACAAAAACAAAATTATCCTAAAAATATCCATATAAATTTTTACAATAATGATTTTTTAAAAGAACAAATCAAAAAAAAATATGATTTAGTAATAGGAAATCCACCTTTTGGTAAAATAAAAAATTTTAAAAAATTGGAGGAATATAAACAACTTAATATTTGTAACAAAAATAAAAATCAGTTTGAATTATTTCTAGAAAAATCATTAATGCTATCTAAAAATGTCGGTTTAGTTTTACCAAAAAGTTTTATTTCTTCTCCAGAATATAACGATTTAAGATATAAAATTGAAAAAAAAAATATTCATACAATAATTGATTTTGGAGAATTTGGTTTTAAAGGAGTTAAAATTGAGACTATTTTTTTAATTACTAATGGAAGTTTAAAAAAAAATAATAAAATTAATATTTTTAGTTATATAAATAAAAATTATCAACATAAACTACAAGACTATATAATGGACAAAAATTATCCTTATTGGTTGTTATATAGAAATGAATATTTTGATAATATTTCTAAGACTTTAAATTTTAATGTTTTTGACTTTTATAGAGATAGGCAAATAACTAAAAAAGATACAGTATCCAAAGGAAAAATTAGATTAATCAAATCTAGAAATATAGATAAAAATCGTATCAAGAAAATTAATGGTTATGACTCTTATCTTAACGATTATAAAAAATTTCAAGTTTCTAAGTTTTTAAATAAAAAAAATTTATATTTAGTCCCAAATTTATCTTATTATCCAAGAGCGTGTAAATTGCCCGCTGACTCTATTCCTGATGGTTCAGCTGCAATATTAATTCCTAAAAACGATCTAAAAATTAATAATAATGACATCGAATATTTTGCATCGAATGAATATAAAGAGTTTTATAAGATAGCTAGAAATTTTGGAACGCGATCACTCAATATAGATAAAAATAGTGTTTTTTTCTGGGGCTTAAAAAAGCTAATAAATTACTAATCTAATTAGATGTTAAATATTGAACAGATAAATAGCTATTTATCTTCTCAAGATCTCACGCTTCGCGATAGAGGTCCTTTATCTTTTGCAAATCAAAAAATTAAAGCAGACGTTCTTGAGGTAATTGCAGAACTCATAATTAAATATACTGATGAACATCAAGGACATTTTACTTCATCAGAACTAGAAAATAATGAAATTAACATAGAAATAATTAGTAAAACTTTTAGCAAAGCTTTAACAGATGACCCTCTTGCAGCAAGAGAAATGGACAAATTTTTTAGTCAACCTTTAAAATATCTTTCATTTTATAAAGTGCTAGCAATTGAAACAATTAGAAATAGAAATTATTATACAGTATTAAAAAAAGATATTTTAGAATATATAAAATCTAGCACTTACAATTCTCTACAATTTATAATTGCTGCTAATAAAAATTTTTTAATAAAGAATCCTGAATTAAAAATTTATTTTGATAATTTTTTTTTTCATCAAAATCAAACAACATACGCTATTGTAAAAAATGAATTTGAAAAATTTATAAATAAATATACAAACATAGTTAATATTGCCGAACCAAGAAGAGTATTTGCTCCATTCATAAATTCTATTGCCTATGATCTTCAGAAAAGAGGCTCTATAAGTGGAAAAATATCTCCAAGAATAATAATTTATAATGATCTAAAATATAATCGTCCTAACTTTTATAATGAAAATATTGGTGTGCCACCAGGGATGACGCGGCAAGAGTACTTACCAACTTATTTAGCTACACTTGATGAGCAGTGGGGATTTGATGCTGAAGAAAGAACCGCAATAAGAAAAGTAAAGAGCAGACATAAACAAATCAGTGAATACAGCGGAGAAACAGGAGCAACAGAAGCACATCACATTTTTACTAGATCACAATTTGAAAATTTAAGAGTTTATAAAGAAAATTTAATAAATCTTACTCCCAATGAACATAGAAATCGAGCACACCCTAATTCTAACTTTTCAATTGTAGACGAGAGTTTCCAAACTAAACTTTTATTTTCTAAACTTGAGTCAATAAAAAAATCTATTTTTTTAAATGACTCATTTTATAATCTTCAAAATTTTACTAAAATTTTAAATGTTGGTTACAATCAAAATATATCTGCAAATGCAAATTACAATCAAGTTAAGGAATTTTTAATGAATAGAAGTCAATAATTTAAAAATTACAAAGGTCTCATTAACTCAGCAATGCCACCTCTGCCAAATTCTTTTTCTAGTTGAAATTTTTAATTTAATTTACATTTAATACTATATGAAAGATCAATATTCAGGCTGGGCCGGTGTTAAAAAACTTGCAAAAAAATTGGGTTATAGTTGGTTTGATGTTTGTGACATTCTTTGGAAAACAAAGCACCACAAACAACCTAAATTTAAAGAAATATTAATATTTTCTGTAATTAGAAAAAACTTAATTCAAATAAAGTTAGGTAAACATTTAAGAGACGTACGTGGAAATTTAGTTAGAAGAAGAGAAGGTGAGCAGGACATCCATTATGCAATTCGTGCCGATTTAGATTTATTTAAAAAGAATCATATAATTAAGAAACAGTGGAAAAATGATCCTAATTTTTACAAATCTATCAGGCAAAAATATGAAAATTTATATAAACGCTTTCCTAAAGAAATTAATAAACAAGCGGGTATGATAGAGTAGACTGCACAGATCGATACAGGCAAATGCCTAGGTATTATTTTTTTGTTAAAATCCTCTTATAATAAAACAACAATTAAGAGGAGTTAAAATGACAAAAGAAAAAACAAATGTCGTTTCTATTAAAAGAATAGAAGCAAATAGAAGAAATGCAAAACTTTCAACAGGACCTAAAACCTCTGCTGGAAAATTTAGATCTTCACGCAATTCGTTAAAGCATGGACTTGAAGCAAGACGTCATTTAATAATTGGTGAGGATATAAAAGAGTTCCAAGAATATAAAGTTTCCCAGATTAAATTTTTTGATCCAAAAGATCCAATTGAAGTTGATGATTGTATTCAAATCATAACTTTAGGTTGGAAATTGAGAAGATTTTCTGTGGTTGAAACTGGTCTTTTTAATCAAGATATTATTCAACAAATTAAAACTAGCAGCAATAATATTGGCATTAATTTAATGAAAAGATCTGATTTTGAAGAGGTAGCAAAGGAATTAGATCAAATTCCAGAACTTCAGGGACTTTCTTATAGAAGAGATTGCAAGGAAGAAAATGCAAATATTAAACTTAATACGATGTACATTCGAACACTCGTTTGCCGTCAAAAGTTAATTGATAATTATTTTGCAAGACGAAACTCAAATAAAAATAAAAAAATTCATTAAGGAGATATTATGAAAAATGAATATTTTAATGAGAGAGAAAAGAGACTGTTTAATTATTTTTCTAAAAAAGATGATTTTTATAAAGGATGCTATTTTGGAGAAACGAACCCAATTATAGATAATAAAATCAACAAGATAGAAAAAGGGATTGTTAAAAGTCTTAAAGCCAAACTTAAGAAAATAAAGGATAAAAATAAAAGGGAGCAACTACTTGAGGTTATTAATCTTTATGAACCAAAGGCAGAGGTTAAAAAAGTAGAAGAGACAGTTGTTCCAGAAATTATTGAAGAATCTGTTGTTAAAAAACCAAAAGAGAAAACTAAAGATCTTTTTGTGTTTAAGACAGCAGAACCTTATAGAAAAGATTACAGTCGATATGTTTATTGGTGTAATCCATTCGAGCCTATAAATAAGGGAAAACTTGGAACAACCCAAGGCTGGCGTAAAGAAGAGAAGTTTCCAAAATATTATTGAGGATTTTTAAGAATCAGATTAGAGTGATAGTTACTAATAAAGCGAACTTTGTGATGGAAGCTGAATTTAGTGAGTGTCCTCTATCTCCCTTTATCATTTTCCCTAAATTTTTATGACTGAAATAGTAATTATTATTACCTGTGCCGTTGTAGTTGCATTTATTGCTTATAATTTTTTTAAAGGAAAAAGTGGTGGGGACAATAATTTATTAAGCTCACAGCTTGCAGATTTAATTGTTAGGTTTTCGAAAGTAGAAGAAGCGACAAAAAATATTTCAAGCACGCAAGTTTCAATTGATAATACCTTTAAAAGCTTTGAAGGGATGTTGAATGATCGTCAAGAACGGGGTGCTTTTTCTGAGATGGAATTAGAGAAGTTATTAAAAGATAGACTTCCTTCACAGTATTTAAAATTTCAACATACTTTGAGTAATAATAAGCGAGTGGATTGTTTAATTGATTTAGGTGAAAATTCGCAAAAAATTGGAATCGATTCAAAGTTTGTTTTAGACAATTATAAATATCTTCGCGCAGCTAAAACTGAAGAAGAGATTAAAAAATATAAAAAATTATTTGAAGATGATGTTGTTAATAATATTAAGAAGATCTCAAGCGATTACATAATTAGCGGCGAAACTACACCTCATGCCATTATGTTTATTAGATCAGAGGCAGTTTATCGTGAGATAAGTGAGAGTAATTTAATAAGTAAGGGATTAGAAAAAAATGTTCTAATTGTTTCTCCAA
>Ga0315906_10008325_pt1 | contig 12441 bp, 8 predicted proteins | sample LakEriMetagenome_4_FD_203526 | JGI IMG/M metagenome (GOLD analysis project Ga0315906, IMG submission 203526) | Freshwater fungal communities from buoy surface, Lake Erie, Ohio, United States - Buoy 2 MA122 | ecosystem: Environmental > Aquatic > Freshwater > Lake > Lake biofilm | place: USA: Lake...
ACTGGCGTATCAGTGCGCACTGCTGCCCGCAAAACCGCCGATGGTGTCAAACCTGTGCAGGGTGCGATGAAGCGCGGAATGGGCTCGTTGTTTGAACTCAAGCCCGAAGGCGAAGACGGCGACGATGTCGAGGATGCCATCGTGCCAATCCTTTACGACGGCAGTTCAACTGGCGAAGACGCGTGGGACGACGAGGCGGAGCCAATGCTCACCGAACTCATCGACCCTGATGGCGAACCCGCTGACTCATTCGACGATGAATCGCTGCTCTTCGTAGCGGGTTCCGACGATGAGCCCGTTGCCGACGAACTCGATATTCACGTTCCGACTGGCGATGCTCCACCAGCAAAGTCCGAGCAGCTCACCATGCCGCTTCCAAAGGAACGCAAAGTCAACTGGAAGTTGCCGCCGCTCAAGATGCTCGACCGCTCAGTTGCGCAACAGGTCGATAAGAAGATGGTCGAAGATCGCGGCCGCCTTCTTGAAGCAGCGCTTGCTGAACACGGCGTGCAAACAAAACTGGTTGGCATGGTCGTGGGTCCGACCGTTACGCGTTACGAACTCGAACTTCTTCCTGGTGTGAAGGTTTCGAAAGTCACGAGCCTTCACAAGGACATTGCGTACGCGATGGCATCACCCGATGTACGCATCCTCGCCCCGATTCCAGGCAAGCAGGCCATTGGCGTTGAAGTTCCGAACGACAACCGCCAGCTAGTAGCTGTGGGAGACATCCTTGCGTCACCCGAAGCGAAGGCGGCGAAGAATCCCCTTGAAGTTGCGATTGGTCGTGACATCAACGGACGTTCGGTTTTGGCTGATCTTTCAAAAATGCCGCACATCCTTATCGCCGGTGCAACGGGTGCTGGTAAGTCTTCGTGCATCAATTCATTGCTTACGTCGATCCTCATGCGCTCGACACCTGATCAGGTTCGTCTGATTCTCATCGACCCCAAGCGTGTGGAACTCGGTCAGTACAACCGCCTTCCGCATTTGCTCACACAGGTCGTGACAAATCCGAAGAAGGCAGCAAATGCGTTGTCTTGGACCGTGAAGGAAATGGAACGTCGCTACGACCTTCTTTCTGAATGTGGTTTCCGCGACATCGATGGCTACAACTCGGCCTTTGATCGTGGCGAGGTTGTCGATCAGCCCGAGATGGGAATCGAATACAACCGCCTTCCGTACATCCTTGTTGTGGTCGACGAGCTCAACGACCTCATGATGGTTGCGGCGCGCGACGTTGAAGAGTCGATCTGTCGAATCGCACAGATGGCGCGCGCCGTCGGCATCCATTTGGTGATCGCGACGCAGCGTCCATCCGTCAATGTCATTACCGGCGTGATCAAAGCCAACGTCCCCGCACGGCTCGCCTTTGCAGTGTCGAGCCTTGCTGATTCTCGAGTCATCCTCGACCAAGGTGGTGCCGAGAAACTTCTTGGCCGCGGCGACATGTTGCTGCTGGGCCCATCATCGAGCATTGCTCAGCGCATCCAGGGTGCATGGGTCACTGAAGACGAAGTGCGGGCGGTAGTAGCTGCATGGCGCCAGCAGTCTCCCGACGTTGCCTATGACGACACTGTGCAGGGAAGTGAAGAGTCCTCCACAGGCAGCAGCGCGGGCGCAATGGCCGGTGGCGACGATGACGACGACGATCTGTTGGCCCAGGCCATGGAGTTGGTCGTTCGTTCGCAACTTGGTTCAACATCGATGCTGCAGCGCAAACTTCGTGTCGGTTTCGCTCGAGCCGGTCGCCTCATGGATCTTCTCGAACAGCGCGGAGTCGTCGGCCCGTCCGAGGGCTCGAAGGCACGCACCGTTCTGATGACTCCCGAGGAACTCGACGGAGCGGACTGACGCCTACGATGAACAGATGACCGAGAGTTTCTGGATCGAGACACTCGGCTGTCCCAAGAACGAGGTCGACTCCGACAAATTGGTCGGAACGATGCTGGCCGACGGTTTGGTGCCGGCCGAATCCCCTGAGTTGGCCGACGTCGTCGTGGTCAATACGTGCGCGTTTGTTGAGCAGGCACGACAGGAATCCATCGACACGATCCTCGGACTCGATTCTGTCCGTGCTCCCGGTGCCCGGCTCGTCGTTACTGGCTGTATGGCTGAGCGCTACGGAGAAGAACTTTCCGAAGCGCTGCCGGAAATCGATTCGGTTGCTGGGTTCGGAGTTCCGGTCACACTTGGCTCAACTCGCGGTTCAAAAACCTCATCATTTGATTTGCTGAATCTTCCGCGGCCGAAGTCCAGCTCTCCGTGGGCCTACGTAAAGGTCGCCGAAGGGTGCGATCGCGCCTGCGGGTTCTGTGCGATCCCAACCTTTCGAGGCAAGCAGCGTTCACGTTCGGTTGACGACATTCTCGCTGAGGTCGATGCGCTTGAAGCTCGAGAGATTGTGCTTGTTGCTCAGGATCTCGCTGCGTACGGTCGCGATCAAGGTGTCGGCGAACGTTCAATAGTGCCGCTTATGAATGCGGTGTCTCAACGCGTTGATCGCGTCCGATTGTTGTATCTCTATCCATCCGATCTCACCGATGAACTTATCGACACGATTTGTGGCAGCGGTGTTCCCTATTTCGATCTTTCCCTGCAACACGTTTCATCGTCGCTCTTGCGAGGCATGAAGCGTTGGGGTGACGGCGATCGGTTCGCCAAGCGCATCGACGCAATACGTGAACGAGAACCAGCCGCCGCATTCCGTTCAAACTTCATTGTTGGCTATCCCGGTGAGACGGAAGAGGATCACGATCAACTTCTTGATTTTGTTGAGTCAGTGGGTCTTGATTGGTGTGGCTTTTTCCCGTTCTCCCGCGAAGAGGGAACTTTTGCAGCGGGTCTCGAAAATCAGGTTCCTGAGAATCTCGTTGCCGAGCGGCTTGCCGAGCTCACGGCACTTCAGGATCAGATAACTGCCGCAAAACGTGACGAAATGATCGGCTCTGTGGTCGAAGTGCTTGTGGACAGTCCCGGAATTGGTCGAACTTGGCGTGAAGCCCCTGAAATCGACGGCATCGTGGTGGTTGGCCCTGACCTCAAACAGGGAAGTTTCGCGACCGTAACCATCGTCAATGCCCTTGGCCCCGACCTCGTGGCTGATGGCGCCGCACCTGTCGAGGACGCCGACTCATGAGCGATCCGTCGTACGGCCCATCGGCAATCGCGACTCCGGCGAATTACGTCACGATGCTGCGCATTCTGGTGTCGCCGCTGCTCTTCGCAATGATCAGCGACAACCCGAGCGGCTGGCTCGTGTGGGCATTGTGGACGGCGCTTGCGCTCACCGACGGTGTTGACGGCTGGATCGCTCGACGTCATGGCACAACCCGAAGCGGGGCATTTCTTGATCCCCTTGCCGACAAGGTCCTTGTGCTCGGCGCGCTCTTTTCGCTCGTCGCTGTTGATCGCTTCCCGGTGTGGCCTGTCGCAACAATCGCCGTTCGAGAGGTCTTCATCAGCCTGTATCGCATGTGGTGGGGTCGCCGTGGCCTCGCGATGCCTGCTCGCAAATCGGCGAAGCTCAAGACGCTGGTGCAGTCGTTGGCTGTGGGCGCGGTACTTCTCCCGCTTACGACCGATTATCTCTGGCTTGGTGATGGGCTGCTCTACTTCGCCACCTTCCTTGCAGTCTTCAGCGCGTTTCAGTATGTGTGGGATGGAAGCCGTGCTGCCACCACGATGGAGACACAGGTCAGCGATCCAAGCTGAGTCGTTCTACGATCAGGCCCCATGGCCGGTTCATCAACGACAGAGTCCCACGAGTCGCGCAAGCCGCCAGTCGGATTCCTTGAACTCTTCTTCGACCTCGTTTTTGTTGCCTCGACAATGATTCTTTCCAACGAGTTTTCCCAAAATCCATCGTGGGTACTCGCCGGACAATGCTCCTTGATGTTTGCGCTGCTCTGGCTGTTGTGGTTCCACATGACGGTGCTTATGAATGTCGAGCGTCAAGATGACCTCGGTCAACGAGGGATCGTTTTTGCATTGATGTTTGTCATCTTTGTAACAACGCTCATCTTTGTCCGACGCGATTCCTCGGCTGACCTCGTTGGATTGGGGTATCTCCTCGCTGTTCTTATCGTCGCCTTCGCCCACCAACGTGCAACGAAGATGCCTGATCCAATCGGAGCCTGGGCTCGATCACGACGCAACCGGCTTCTTGCTGCCGGTGTGGTGATGTCAGTCGGAGTTCTCACTCCTGACGGGCCCGATGCATTCCTCTACGGACTTGCCTTCTTATTGCTTGTCGTTCCGACCTCTCTCTCACGTCAAGCTGGCCGACCGGTACCTGCAATTGATGCTCATCATCTTTCTGAGCGCGCTGCACTCCTCACGCTGATTGTTCTGGGCGAGTCGTTAGTAAAGGCTGCACTTGTGATCAGTTCCGGCTCAATCGTGTTCTTCGATGGAGTCGCCCTTGTCGTGATGTTTGTGATCCTTTTTGGTTTGTATTCGACGTATTTCGACGATGTGCCGGAAGCAGGCATTCAGCCCGGAGCGTTGGCGGGTGAACTTTGGTTACTTGCTCACCTCATCTTGCAGTTATCGATCGTGGCGCTTGCCGTTGGCATTTCAAAGTTTCTCCAAGTAGGCGATGCCGGAATTCCTTCGAAGGCCGTTGTGATTTTGATGGTTGCGTACGTCGGAATTTTCGCTGGACTTGCGTTCATCAGTGTGAACGACCGACGCGTGCCCAGCTCCACAACCGTTGGCGTGCATGTCGGTACTGCGGTACTCGCCGGCGTGGCCGGATGGTTGACACTGCAGATCAACTGGTTAGTTCCAAGCTCCTATCTCCTTTTCCTTGCGGGGCTCTCTGTGGCCAATGCGTTGCTCTCGTGGCGGGTCCGCCTCACAACCACCGTGCCGCATGAGAGCGATGAAACATCTCCGGCGTTCAACCAGCCGACATCACCAACAAATGCCCTGGAGGGCTCGTCATGAATTGCGAAGTTGTTGCTGTAGGTACGGAACTTCTGCTCGGTCAGATCGTCGACACCAATTCTTCGTGGATTGGCGAACAACTCGCACTTGCCGGAATCGATTGCTTCTTGCAGGTGAAGGTTGGCGACAACTGGGATCGCATCCGTGATGCTCTGCAGATCGCGCTTGATCGCAGCGATGCAGTGATTGTGTGTGGCGGACTCGGACCAACGCAGGATGACATCACTCGTGATGTCATTGCCGAGGTTATGGGTGTGGAACTCGTAGAAGACCCTGAGGTGATCGAACGACTCCATGAGATCTTCGGCTCTCGTGGCCGAAACATGCCGATGAATAATCTTCGGCAGGCTCAGGTGCCACAAGGTGCAAGCCGCATTGCACAAATGCCAGGCACTGCTCCCGGTCTCATGTGTCCGATCGGAGACAAAGTCATCTTTGCGGTGCCCGGCGTGCCCTACGAGATGAAAGAAATGATCGAGGGCACCGTCATTCCAGAACTTCGCCGCCGCGCCGGCGACACCGGCGTGATCCGAAGTCGCACGATTCGCACGTGGGGTCACAGCGAGTCCGGCATCGCAGAAATGTTGGCTGATCGTCTTGATGAACTTGATCGAACGGGTACCGCGACGATCGCATTTCTTGCGAGCGGCATTGAAGGACTGAAGGTTCGCGTCACGGCAAAAGCCGATACCGCAGAACTCGCCGATGCAGTTGTTGCTTCAGAGGTCGACGAGGTTGCGAAGATCCTCGCCGATTACGTCTTCACGACTGAAGATCAGACGATGGAAGAAGTTGTACTCAACCTTCTTCGCGAACGCGGACTCACGCTTGGATTAGCGGAATCGCTCACGGGTGGGTTGATTGCCAGCCGTTTGGTTTCGATTCCTGGAGCGAGCGATGTCCTACAAGGTTCCGTTGTGAGTTACGCGAGCTCCGTGAAGTTCGACGTTCTCGGCGTGCCTGTTGGTCCGGTTGTTAGTGACGATGCGGTGCGCGCAATGAGCGAAGGCGCATGTCGTGTTCTCAATGCCGACGTTGGCATTGCGGTAACCGGCGTTGCCGGACCTGATGAGCAAGAAGGCATACCGGTTGGAACTGTCTTTATGGCGACAACGCTCGACGGTGTTACCGAAACATCAATGGCGAAGTTCCCATTCAATCGCGAGCAGTCACGACAGTTCACCGTAATTACGGTGCTTGATCATTTGCGTCGACGACTTCTTGCGCGCTGACGCGCCTACGGCGTTACTGCGCAGGTTTGAGATCGAGTGACGCAGAGTTCATGCAGTAACGGAGTCCGGTGGGGCCGGGGCCATCGTTAAAGACGTGACCTAAGTGAGCACCGCACGACGCGCACAGCGCTTCGGTGCGGATCATTCCGTGTGAACTGTCGACCTTTGTTGCGACAGCGTCGTTTGTCATCGGGTCGAAGAAGCTTGGCCACCCGGTGCCGGAATCGAATTTGGTATCGGAACTGAACAGTTGCGCGTCGCACACGATGCAGTGGTAGGTGCCATCGTCGTGGCAGTCCCAGTACTTGCCAGTGAAGGCACGCTCGGTGGCGCTGCACTGGGTGACCTGGAACTGCTCGGCGCTGAGACGCTGACGCAGGGCCTCTTCGCGTTGGGCGGGATCGGAGGGCAAGGACTCGGTCATCGGAGGGCACCTTTCGCCTGAGCGGGACTGTTCGGCGGCTGGAGCCTACCGGCAGGGGTTCGAGAAGGGCTTGTGGGGGAGCCCAACGGGGGACTGGGATCGAGGGTCATTGACTGAACAGGTGTTCGAAGTTACAGTCTTGTCGTTCGAACACCGGGGGCCTGTCACACCCCCTCCGTAGGTTGCGATCCATCTCCACCGGGGCCTCGGCGCCAGTGGAGCCACCGAAGCTCCCGCTCAGGTGGACAGATCACCCATACGAGTCCCGGGCAGACCGGGGCCTCACACCCAGGAGAAGTAGACGATGGCAAAGGAATCGAACCGCCCGACGTTCCCACAAGAACGCGACAAGGCACTCGACATGGCACTCGGCCAGATCGAGAAGCAGTTTGGTAAGGGCTCGGTCATGAAGATGGGCGAGAAGGGCACCATGAAGATCGAGACGATCCCCACCGGTGCTCTGGCCCTCGACTTGGCACTCGGCGTTGGCGGTCTGCCTCGCGGTCGCGTTGTCGAGATCTACGGCCCAGAATCTTCGGGTAAGTCCACCCTGGCCATGCACGTTGTTGCCGAAGCGCAGCGCAACGGTGGCATCTGCGCCTATGTCGATGCCGAACACGCCATGGACCCGGTCTACGCATCGGCCATCGGTGTCGACACCGACCAGCTGCTCATCTCACAGCCCGATACGGGTGAACAGGCACTCGAGATCGTCGACATGCTCGTGCGCTCCGGTGCTCTCGATGTCATCGTGATCGACTCGGTTGCTGCGCTTACGCCTCGTGCGGAAATCGAAGGCGAGATGGGCGACAGCCACGTTGGTCTGCAGGCTCGTCTTATGAGCCAGGCATTGCGCAAGCTCACGGCCAACCTCAACAAGTCCAACACCGTCTGCATCTTCATCAACCAGCTGCGCGAGAAGATCGGCGTCATGTTTGGCTCTCCCGAAACCACCCCCGGTGGTCGGGCGCTGAAGTTCTACTCCTCAGTGCGTCTCGACATTCGCCGCATCGAGTCCATCAAGGACGGCGTCGAGGTTGTGGGTAACCGCACTCGCGTCAAGGTCGTGAAGAACAAGGTGGCCCCGCCGTTCAAGCAGGCCGAATTCGACATCATGTACGGCAAGGGTGTGAGCCGCGAAGGTTCGACCATCGATATTGGTGTCGATCTGGGCTTCGTCAAGAAGTCGGGTGCTTGGTACACCTACGAGGGTGAACAGCTCGGTCAGGGACGTGAAAACGCCAAGACCTATCTGCTCGAGAACCCCGAGGTCATGGTGGAAATCACCGAGCGCATTCTCACCAGTGTGGGTATCGGCGAAAACGTCGAGGTCCCCGAGGATGCCGACGATGTCATGAACGCCGAGCACGACGTTCCGATTTCGCTCGACGACTGAGTTCCCGCAGTTCCTGCCATCCCGAATGGTCCCGAGGCGCCCTTGGCCCTCGGGACCATTCGCGTTTCGACCAGCGATTGTGTCGCTCAGTTAGCAGTGACCTTCAGGTCAAACCACGGAACTGCGTCTGGGGCAATTGCGTGAATGAACGCATCGCCCTCCACCGCGCTCAAAGCGGGAGGAGTCAACGTGGCGAGTCGCTGGGTTCCTCCGCTGGGCGCCCCAGTTTGGGAGAGCCGTCCAATCGGTAGGTACGCAGCGACCGAGGTGCCATCTGCGCCGGCAAAGATTCGCACCTCGGCGGCCGAACGATTGAGCGCGATTGGCAGCTCAGTGCATCCAGTGAGAGTCGTTGTGGCAAGGGTGAGGTCGATCTTGACTGTTGCGGCTGAATCACCGCAGCGGAAGAGCTCGTTGTCAACGAGGACGCGGTCAATCTTTTTGGCCGACGCTTCGATGTTCAGCGCCGAGCCCGAAACGACAGTGAGCGGTTCTATGAACGGACCCGAATGTGGTGCCGATGGATCTGGCGAGGCGCCGTCGCCTGAGATCTCAAATCGGTAGAAACGCCGATTCGGGAATCGCTCGACAAGTTCAAGCGAGCGGGGACCGAGGTCAACGGCGTAGAGAACGTCGGCATCAAGACTGGGAGGATTCGCGAACGCTCCCCAAGGGTGGAGGATGTAGGGCCCGTCCTTGCCTACCGGGATGAGCACGACCGCTGGTTCCTGAACGGTCGACTCGACAAGTTCGACTTCCGCGGCGATTGCATCGCGGGCCGCAAGGTTGACATTGACCTTGTCGGGAAGCTCTATGGCCATTCCGACCGCCATGGCGGCGATCACGCCGGGAAGCAGCACACGACGACGGCTGGCCAGGTCGACGAGGGCAACTCCGAGAAGCACCATCGTGGGGAGGAGGAGCGAAAGGTAATAGTGCGGGCCGTAGAAGTTGCGGCCGCCGATGATGAGGTAATTGCCGTAATAGAAGAAGTAGGCGAACGGCGTGAGGCACAACTGGACGACGACAAGCCAGAAGACCGAACGAGAAAGCGTCCAGAGGCGTGAGGCCCCCCAAAGTGCGACCGGAACTGAAACAACGCCTCCGACGATCCAGTGAGGGAAAGCACGGAGATTCACCCGTAACGCAAGCCAGGCCTCAGACACTCCAACGTTGACGAACTGTGAATGTTCGGCAATTGCGCGGGGCCCGAACCCGAACGAGTCGTCGCCACCGATCGTCCATAGAGCGAACGTGAATGGATCGCCGGTCGTGAACGAGTTGTAAACCAGCGCAGTGATGAGCAGTGGCGTGCTCGCGACGTACACCCACATCATCGAACGAATTGCGATTCGAACGTTTGCTGAACGCAGAAGTGTCCACGCAAAGATCACGCCGCCAAGGATGATCCCCTCGAGTGGTCGGGTGCAGAGAAGCGCACCTTCGAAAAGTCCAGCGCCAATAAGCCACGGCCGGAATGGCTGACCCTCTGTCTGTCGATCAAGCCCGCGTGTGAGAACAGCTAGTGACGCGGCAGCAAGCGATACCGCAAGAACATACGAGACGAACATTGCGCTCTGTACCATCACGAGTGGACTCAGGACGAAGCATGCAGCCGCAACGACTGCTATTCGGAGATCGCGCAAAAGAGCGTTGGTTAATGCGTACACAGAAACAACAGCAGCCGCAGCAATTGCAGCCAATGCAAGGCGCATCGTTCCGAACAGAGCTTCACTCAGCGCCATCAGTGCCGGAAGTGTCGGCTGTTGCACCAGTACGAGGCGGTCCTCGCCAACCCGGCCCGACATCCAAGGGCGGAATGCATCTCCATGCGCGGAATCGGAAAGCGTGACATCGCCCTGACCAAACATCTGAGCCTCGAGGACGTACACGGCCTCGTCATTGTTAAGTGAGAGATTCTGAAAGAAGAGGTGCCCAACGGAGAGCGAAACGCAAAACGCTGCTGTGGCTAGCAGCCCAACAATCAATAGCGCCGGCCTTTTTTGCACCTCAGAAGTGTATGGGGGCGGTTCGAAAGAGATCGGTCATAGCGCTGGTAGATTTGGTTCGTGCCTCAGTCCTCGTCGCAGGAATCTGCTCCCCGCAGCTACGCCATCCGCACCTATGGGTGCCAGATGAACGAGCACGATTCCGAACGCATCGCCGGGCTCCTCGAGGCCGATGGCCTGGTGCTGGCTGAGTCTGATGAAACCGCCGATGTGATGGTGTTCAACACCTGTTGCATTCGTGAGAACGCCGATAACAAGTTCTACGGACACCTCGGCCGATTCAAGAACATCAAAGAAGAACGCCCCGACATGGAAATCATCGTGAGCGGGTGCTTGGCGCAGAAAGATCGAGACGCCATCGCCGCTCGTGCCGGACACGTCGATGTTGTTGTTGGTACCCACAACGTGCACCGAGCAGTCGAGTTGTTGCATGAATCACGGCAGTCCGGACCCATCACCGAAATCTGGGATGAAGCGCTTGATGATGCCGCGACGTTCCCCTCGGCGCTCGCAGTGCGACGTGAAGTCGATTGGTCGGCATGGGTGACGATCCAAGTCGGTTGTGACAACACCTGTGCCTACTGCATCGTTCCTGCAGTTCGCGGTCGTGAGATCAGCCGCCCGTTTGGCGAGTTGCTCACCGAGGTTGAGCGCCTGGCAAGTGATGGCGTTCGGGAAATCACTCTGCTCGGACAGAACGTCAACTCCTACGGCCGTGATCTCACCAGCGCACGCCGGGCACTTGACCCGTCTGCAGACGATGCCGCTGTTGTCGGCACTCAATGGCTCGACGATCGCCGTGCCCGACCACTCTTTGCTGATCTCCTTACTGCGGTCAGCAACATTGAGGGTATTGATCGCGTTCGATTCACGAGCCCACATCCCAAAGATCTTCGTGAAGACACGATCGCAGCGATGGCATCGAACCCGTCGGTGTGCGCTCACCTTCATTTCCCATTGCAGTCCGGCAGCGATCGGGTGCTCGCCCTGATGCATCGCGGCTACACCGCTGAGCGTTACCTCGAAAAACTCGTAGCGGCCCGTGCCGGAATTCCCGATCTTGCAGTCACGACCGACATCATCGTGGGTTACCCCGGCGAAACCGAAGAGGATTTCGAACGCACACTCGAAGTTGCTGCCGCTGCGGAGTATGACTCCGCGTACACCTTCATCTTTTCTCCACGTGAAGGGACAGAAGCGGCCGACATGGTCGATCAATTCTGCGACCCCATCGAAGTCGGCGATCGCTTTGAGCGATTGCGCGTCGTCGTCGAACGTTCTGCGCTCGCGAAGCACATGGCTCGAATCGGCCGCACCGAAGAAATGATCGTGGAAGGACCGTCGAAGCGAGACCCTGAGGTCTTCACCGGCCGAACTGCGCAAAACAAATTGGTGCACTTCACGAGCGACCGCCCATTGCGTTCTGGAACCTTGGCAACTGCGTTGATTACTGAAGCGTCGACGCACTTCCTGCGGGGCGAATTGGTTGACGTCCTTTCGGTGTCGCGACATCGCACTCGTTTCGCAGTTACTGCAGGGTGAGTTCATCGCCACGGTTTCGTCCTAGCGGTCGACACCTCGCGCTTGTAGGTCCGACTGCTTCGGGGAAGTCCTCGTTGGCGTTGGCGTTGGCGCGTAGCCGCAGTGACATTGAACTTGTCACGGTGGATTCGATGCAGGTCTACCGAGGGATGAACATCGGTACGGCCAAGCCTTCGGTGGCCGAACAATCCGAAATCGTTCATCACCTTCTCGATATGTGCGATCCCGATGACGATTACACCGTCGCTCGGTTTCAGCGTGACTGTTTCGCAGTGCTGGCCGACATTGAAGAACGCGGAAAGCGGGCCGTGCTTGTTGGTGGCACCGGGCTCTATCTCCAGGCGATCACCGACGATCTTGAAATCCCGGCACGATTTCCCGAGGTGCGTGCCGAACTCGAACTCGAACCCGATACGGCGGTGCTGTTTGCTCGACTCGAGAGCCTGGACCCGCTGGCGGCATCGCGTATGGAACCGACCAATCGTCGACGCGTCGTGAGGGCGCTCGAAGTCACGGTCGGAAGCGGTCGTCCGTTCTCGTCATTTGGACCTGGCCTCGAGGAGTACCCGCCGGCGCCGTTCCCGGTCGTGGGGCTGGCGATGGAACGCGTTGTACTCGACCAGCGCATTGCGCAGCGCTACGAACAGCAGATGGCCGATGGGTTCCTGGCCGAGGTGCAGACTCTCGTGGACCGCCCGGCAGGTCTTGGTCGTACTGCTCGTCAAGCACTTGGATATGCCGAACTGCTTGACCACATCGAGAACGGAACGCCACTTGATGACGCGCTCGAAACGGCAGTGACGCGGACTCGTCGATTCGCCCGACGCCAGCAGCGATGGTTCGGCCGAGACCCCCGAATCAACTGGATCGAGACCGATGGTGAAGTTT
>Ga0315906_10008326_pt1 | contig 12441 bp, 8 predicted proteins | sample LakEriMetagenome_4_FD_203526 | JGI IMG/M metagenome (GOLD analysis project Ga0315906, IMG submission 203526) | Freshwater fungal communities from buoy surface, Lake Erie, Ohio, United States - Buoy 2 MA122 | ecosystem: Environmental > Aquatic > Freshwater > Lake > Lake biofilm | place: USA: Lake...
TTCTTAACAAGTTCTTTCCAAGTAGGTTCCATTATTGCTCCCACCATTCTTTAGCGCCAGCCGTAGGAGCAGATGCTGCAGGTTTAGCAGCCGATGCTGCTGGAGCAGCAGGAGTTGCAGCAGGGGCTGCGGGACGGGCTTCCATGCTGAAGAATCCAGCGTAAGGTTGGTTATTATTAATAATACCAGCAAAATCCTGACCAACTGCTTTTGGCTGCTCTTTTGTCAGCATAGCTCGACCATACACCATGTTGCTCAGCATGGGTTTTAGTTGCTTCATAAACTCTTCAGAAGCTTGCGTATAAGCAGTATTAATAACAGGTGCAGCAGCAGCTTGCATCTCTGCCATAGTCATTGCTCTACGCTGTGATGGAATAGCAGGACGGGCTGGCTGCACTACCACAATCTCCCCCGCATCGTTAACACCCAGTTCTAGTTTTACTTTGTATTTATTTTCAATGGTGGTCTTCATGTCCTGTACATTTCGTACAGATTGCTGAAGGCTGTTGCTGACGTTAGCTTTAATGACAGCTTGATCTGGATCAGCAAGCTTACTAATCTTTTCGCCAATGGTTTTATATTGACGAGCAAGTAGTTGGCTATTAGCACCATACTGCGTAGACGTACTTAGAGCAGCACTCACCACATTAACCTCTACAGGACTTAGTTCTGCTTTCTTTAGCGTTTCTACAGCAGTAGCCATCTGTGCCTGATGAGCAGCACGAGTGGTGTTAGAGGAAGCAATAGGATCTACAGGAACTGCAGCGGGGCTTTGTTGTGACTGTAGCATAACTCTTTGAACGTTAGCTAGATCACCTGCCGCTTTAACATCGTTGCGAACACCGCCAATAGCTGTAGTAAGTTCATTTTCTTGACCAACCATAAACTCATAGAATGAACGATTGGTACGCTTAAGATTCTCACGATCCGCGCCACCCGCCCAATATGCCATAACCATAGGGTTATTCTGCATGGCAGATTGTTGTTTAATTGCAAGGTCTACTAGCTGTTGTTTTTCTTGTAAAGTTTTATCACGATATGTGCGTAGAATAGTAGCCATAGCAGTTAGACCAATGCCCTTATCATCAGCATATTTGCTTAACGCTGTTTCAGCCATTCGATCTATGTCACCATACAAATCATTTCGCTTTGCAGTTGTAAGGTTAGGATTATTTGCAATGTACGAATCAACCGCAGCTTTAGCCTGACGACGAGCTTGGTCAATATTAGTACGCATTTGAGCACTGTGTAGTTTTGCTAATGTTTCAAATTGTACAGGGTTTACGGCTCTTGGGTCACCTGTTGCCATAAGTTCTAGTGTTTTGGCAAACGTTTCTTCTTTATCTTGAACAGACTGAGTGAGAACAGATGTTCCTAAACTACCACTAAAAATAGCAGCAAAAGCAGGGCGTTGCTGATCTGCTTGCATGTCGCTCTGACCTTGCTGACCATCAATATACGCTTTAACACGTTTAGTCTCAGTAGACGTAGCCATGATCTGCTGAGCACCTGACATACGCCTATCGTACTCGGCACGATTAGTTCTATACAAATTTAAAAGCTGCTCACGAGTACCGACAACACCTAAATCAGCAGCTTTATCCATATCCTGCAGAGCAACATCTTCAGCAGATTTAGGCTGTTTACCTTCTTTGGGTGGAGTAAAACGCTCACGTACATAACTCATCTGTGCCCAACGATCTGCACCGGGCATGCCTGTAACTGCAGCAACTCGTTCACGAATTTGATTAGCAAGTCCGGGAAACTTTGCAATTGCTGTTTTAGTAATTGAATCAATTCTAGAAATGTAGCGTTCATTAGACATGCCACCTTCTACAGCAGCTTTAAGACGATTTAATTCGTTATCAAAAGCCCCTAGTTGTTTACCCACTGCTTCTTGTTGTTCAAGAGGTGCAGCCTCATTAAATTGCCCAAATACAGTACCTCGTGCTGCCGCTACACCGGGAATCTGTTTAGCAGCTTCTTCTGCTAACTTACCTGTACGTAAAAACTCAGCACCTAGACCAGCAGCTTCTTCTTCAATATTAGCCATCTCACCTGCTACATAACCCTTGTACAAGTCCCCAGCAAAACCTGTGAGAGTGTTAATGGATTCTGCTTTGGCTCTAGCGGCTTGCCCTAGCAGTGCAGGGTTAGCCATTGCTGGCTCTACGTTCCTAGTAATGTCTGCACGATAAGTTGCCATTATTTGTTTTCTCCTGTGTTCGTCACGATGTCTTTAATCTTCCATTCTTTCACAGCTTGATCAGTTAGCATTTTTTCATACTGAGTAAATGCTTCTGTCTTGTATGCTGCTTTCATTAGTTGAGTGTAGTCTGCACCGCTATAACTGTTTAGAATAGCTTGAACCACTGCAGCATGTGTTCTATGCCCTTCATCGTCATTGTTACGTAGTGCTGTTAGTGCTAACATGGCATGTTTACCTAAAGCTTTAGATGCTGCTTTGATGTCATCATCGTGCGCTTTCTTGCTACTGTACACAATGTTGTAGTCTTCTTGTGCTGCAGGAGGAATACCGAAACCAATCATCCATGCTTCAGTGTCGGTCACTCGGTACATAGCTGAACCACTACTACTTTGGACTTTATTAAAGTTCTCCATTGCAATGCGAGCTTTCTGAGCGTTATTAATAAACGAGAAGCTGCCCTTACCAATTTCAGTCAGTGCAGTCTGTAAAGTACTCATGGTCATGGGTGCCTTAGCAACGATTGAGAATGCCTCACCAAAGCCTCCTAGTATACGTAGGGCTGCAAAACCAGATGGGCCAGCAGCTACTTCCATAAATGTTTTCTCAGGGTCTAGCAAACCCTTTACAATGTCTTCGTAATAACGGAAGGTATTGAAACGGCTACCTAGTGCTAGCTTTGCTTCACCATCTGTTAGTGCTGCAATTGCACCTGCTACCACACCCTGTTGCACAGTGATGCGCTGTGTCTCCGACATATCTTCTGGCAGCATGTCAGTTAGAATGTCTCGGAAAGGCCACAGGAAGGCACCAGCAGTACCCATCACCATCGTGTGGGTTAGCAATAGTTGTGCTGCTTCTTTCTGTGTAAATGCTCGTGGGTTACCCATCAAACTCTGAATGATGTTCATCATTAACTTAACTTGATATTGCACGAACTGTGTAGGAATAGACTTCCAACCTTGCTGCCATGAAGCAGTGTTGGCACGAGTCATATTCTGTGTCAGACTATCTTGACGCTCCATAATCTTAGCTAGAGCATCGTCTGTCCACCAAGCAGTGCCGGGGTTAGCAGCAATGTACTCACGACGAGCAATGTCAAAGCTAACTAGTCGGCTGTAACCTTCACCAGCATTGAAGAAAGCTGCAGAGGTGTCACCAGCACGACGAGACACTTTGTTAAAGATGCCGTACTTGCCAACTTCAGCACCGTACAAGCTCGTAGTATTGATGCCGTCCATTAGACCAGTACGGCGAATAGCGCGTACTACTTCCACAAACTCATCTTCCTTCATGCCTAAGCCAAGGTTGGTGAGGTTGTTTACTTTAGCCACATTACGCCAAATATCTTCTTGATCACTGAACAGTGCAAGAGAATATAGTGACGATGATTTAGCACTCTTAATACCGTGCAGAGGGCTAATTGCAATGGCGTTGAATGCGTTCATACCCTGCATAAAAAACTGTACAGGATTGAATGCAAAGAAGCTGTGGAAGGCAATGGTACGTGCCCACGTTGGGTAGTCTTTAGTAGCACGTAGAGTAGCACCTAGCTTGGCAATTGGTTTACTACCTGTCTTAGATTCAAGACCTTCGCTAATCATACGCATAAAACCAAGATAGTCTTTTTCTTCTTTAGTAGGAATATTCATCTGTGCAATGATGTAGTCTTGCACTTTTTCTGCAACAGCGCGTCTTTTGTCTGTACCAACATACATGCCTTTGTTGTTTAGCATGTAACGGAAAGCTGCATCAGGAGTCATTGTACGAACGTTGTCAGGCAGATTATCCACGAACGTATTAAACCAACGAATAACGTGGCTTTCGCGCCACTCAGTAATTGACGCTACATAAGCAGTGTTGCCAATCTCTGCTGCTACACTATCTAATGGGCTTAGAGTGTTGACCGTATCTTTACCAAATACAGACAGCACTTTGTCACCCCGTTTAGATGAGTAGTTGCTAGACATACCAATAGTTTCATTAATATAGTCATCGTCTGTACGAGTATACAATACCTCGACACTAAAAGATTGACCAAAGCGATTGCTATCTAGTGCAGCAATGATTTCCTCTGGCCTCCAACCAAACGGTTCCATGAGGCGACTTGCTTCAGCAATAGTTAGGTTGCCAGCAGCATGTAGTGTTTTGGCTTCGTTTAATGCTTTAACATATGCATTTGCTTCGGCTACACTAGAAGCAGTACGATGTGTTTGTACAACTTGTTCCAACTTGCCGTCTACTTCGTAAACAGACTTAATCTTAACAAAGTATTCGTCGCTGTAGATACGACGATATTCACCAGCACGATAAGGAATTACGTTGGTAATTTTGTTGGTTTGATAGCTGCCATCAGGGAAACCAATGATGCGGCGCATCTTACCTTCAATTTCTACAGGCTCAACAACTTCGTAGAATGTGTAACCTTGTGCCCGGTTTTCTTCTAGGAACGTACTAGTAACACGAGTAGCAGACTGTGAGTCTGCGAGATACACTGTGTCACCTTCAACAACAGTACGAGGCTTAACAAAAAGCTTACTATCTTCAGTTAATCTAATGTCGCTTGTAAGTTCTACATAACCACGGCGAGTCATGCTACGTGCAGCGGCATCATTTCTAATCTGCCACATAACGTCACGTAGTGCACGTACTTTGTAATAGCCTTCACGAGCATTAGCAGAAAGACCCATACCAGCCAATTCGTTTTGCTGGAATACTTTACCTTCTTTGTCACCTAGCACTAGCGCATCGTTTAGCGCAACCATCTCTGATTTGTTTAGCTTCTCTAGGGAAGGACGTACAAAGTTGGTAAGTAGCTTTTGATAGCGGCTTTGCTGTGCAATACCTACTACACGCTGCCCATACAGTTCTTTAGACGTAGATAGTGCCCAATCGCCCATAGCAAACCGGGCTGCGCTATTAATATCGTCGTCGGTGTATTTGCCAATTAGTGAGTAATCTAGTGTGCGATTAATAGGCTGCTCAACAACGTAGCCAGTCTTAAGACCTTTCTCAGCGTCTTCAATGGCATTAAGTTCTGCAACTACTTCTTCCAGTTGTTTCTCTAGATTTTCTAAAGAAGGTTTAATGTCTTTGGATTCACTAGCAATGTTTGGTGCAGACGCACGAGTAGCCACTACCTCATCACGATACATCTTGATGTGGTCATTCAGCATCTTAGTGATGTTCTTGTCAGCCGTAGCAACATCAATCTCACGGCCTAGTAGCTGTGAAAGACGAGTGTTTAGTTCGGCTGCAATCATCTTGAAGCCTTCAACTAGTTTAGCAAAGGCTTGACCTAGAATGGTTGTAGGTACTTCGTCAGTGAATGCCCACTTAGAAAATTGCTCTGCAAAGAACTCGGCATAGCTGTTTGCCCAACCATGTAAGTTTGCTTCAGCAGCATTAAAACCTACTTTATCTCCTTGAAACCATTTTTGTACAAAGTCGTCAAGAAGTTGTTTACCCATTGTTAAATTGCGGTACTCAATTAGCATCTCAGGTGGATAAGTATCCATAACTTTTTGATGTTTGCCTTGACCGCTATATTTTAAACCTTTACCTTTTAACCACTCATTAAAAGCATTCTGCATTGTTGCAAAATACTTCTGATTAAACTCTGCATCAAAAGCATGCCCATATTCGTGGGCAAATGTTTCCATATAATAACGCAAATTTGCATTAGGGCCTACTTCAGTCCGCATAATAATAAGAGACTGATTATTACCAAAGTTTGAGTGTGTTGCAGCGGCTCTAGGAAAGTTTTTCTCAAACGCCCGTGCGTATTCAACAATGAATGGGACTTTGCTTTTCTTCATATCACTAAGCTGCATTACAATAATTTTGCGGTCTTGCATACCTAGCGCAGTACCTAGTTTACCAACAAACTCGGCAATGAATCCTTGCTGCGTACCCGTAGACATAGATAGATTGCCTATTTTAACTAAAGCAGGATCTGACTGTAGAATTTTAAACGATTGGTCAAACTGTACTTGTAAAGCTTCAGAAGGTTCATCTCGTGGTCTAACGTAATTGTTAGGCACAAGAATATTACCTGCATCGTCTAACGCAACATCTTCGTTTTCTTTGATGTAGTTGCGTACACGTTGGGCGTGTCCTTTAATTTCGTTATCAGACCAGTTGGTTACTTTTTGTAGCCATTCTTTAATGACTAGATCGCTCTTGCTAGGCTTAGTCTTGCTGCCAACTTGATAAGCTGCTTTGTCAATGTCTGACTCAAATACTAGCCCTGCAGTTTTCCAACGGGGCTTGCTTAGCTCTAGTTCTTTAGGCGTTTTAACATCTAGTACGTTAACGTCGTCAATCTTAGTTCCCGGTTTTACTTTGGCTGCGTTAATAGCCTCTAGAATCTGAGCTTCTAGTGCAGCCTTGCGTAGTTGTAGATCCCTTTTTACATTCTCTTCAACTAAGAATGCAGTGTTAGTTGTGTCTGGCACAACCTTCATATTCATCTTACCAGTGGGATCTGCGGCTTTAATGTATGCTTCTGCAGCTTCTTTGGTAAGGAATGCAGATGCGTTTTCAGGTTTGTAATATACTTTACCAGTAATTACTAAACCATCTTCACTTAGCTTAAAAGGATCTAGCGAATGTACATTAGGGTTGCTTGCTTTAGAATAGGTACGCTCAAGCAGTGCTAGTTCTGCAGCAGCTTCATCAGCACGAACACCTTTGGCTGCAATTACGTCTTGCAGTTCATTAATCAGACGCTCTACGGGTTTGCGAACTAGTTTCTGTAGGTCATCTGCAGCAGTTGTAATTACATCAGGTAAAACTTTAGCAGCATTCATGCTGACTAGCTTGCCCAGATCAATTGCAGTGGAGATGCCAGTGAGTTCACCAGCAACAACACCCACAGCTTGTAGACGCATTCTGTTGGAAACTTCAGAAGTAATCTTAGCCGCTTCTGCAGATACTAACGCATTTTTGCCACCACCTGCCGCAATGGTGCGTTCTACGTTATTAATAGCGTTTGCATTTTTTAGAAGTTTAGTTGCTTTAAAAACAGCACCAGCACCTGCTACCGCAGTTCCAACTACTCCTAATCGGTCTAACCAGTCTGACCAACCATCCCACGTTTGCTCAGCACCTGTAGCCACTTCTTGTACTAATAATGCAGCTTGCCAATCTGTAATAAGCCAACTGTCTTTCAAATCTTTGTAAAGACCTTCTAGCCATTTACCTTTTTCTTCGTCAGGTTTAGATTGAAATACTGCTTGTAGATATGATTTAGTTAAAGAACGTCCAGAAGTACGGCTAATAGCGTCTGCAGGTACGCCATACTTAATTGCCACACGATCCATTGCTGCACCTTGTTCTGCCGCAAACGGAGTAAATTCGTAAGCAAAACCAGACACAACATTCCACAAACTTTGACCATCTTTAATGGCTTTTTCTAAACTTGCCGAGGCTGCTAAACGGCTGGCAACTCGATTATTAGATTCACTAATTTGTTGAGGCGTGTTGTTTAACAATACTGCAGGGTTTTTAACTACTGTGTTTTCTACAGCTAGATCAGTAAGTTCTTTTAATTTAGCGCGAGTGGCATCTGCATTTTTTACAGCAGCTTCACCATACATTTTATTACGTTCTGCAATTTTATTTAGTAACGCTTCCATGCTGTAAGGATCGTTACGTGCGGCTGCATTCTGCGCTATTTCATAATCTACAGCGTTGTTTTTAGGAACAGTAGTTCTCCACGCACCATCCACAAAACTATCAAAGTCAACAACATCGTTTGACAGTTCTTGACCTGTAGCAGCAACAACAATTCCTTTTGCAACAGAATAGTTACCCCGAGTATCGTCTACTGAGGGTTTAGTATCTTCTTCTGTGTAAAGAGGTTGGTTGTCTTCTGGTGCGTTGTCTTGGTATAGTTCCATTATGTATTCTCGTATTATTAGTAACCTACAGGCTGTTGTGGTGTACGTAGATTTTTAGATAGTTGAGCATAACCCCCAGCACCTTCAAAAATAGTACCACTTAGTTTACCAATTGTGCCGTACACTGCAGTATTACTCATAGCCTGTGCACCTTCAGCAGCGGCTGCTCCAATTGCAGTATTTTCACGAGCAATCTGCTGCATGTAATTTAGGTTACCTGCTAGTTGTGTACCGACACTAGATATACCACCAGCAAGAGCACTGCTACCTACACCACCTGTTTGTGCAGCTACGTTACTCATAGCAGCTTGTGCTAAACGTGCTTCACGAATTTGCTGTCTCACTGCACGAATATTTTGTACCTCTGCTTTACGTCCTTCAGCTTCGTACTGACGTTGAGCAGCTTTACCTGCTTTACGTTGTTCTTGAGCACTTGCTACTGTGGCTGTAGCACCAATAATTGCCGCTACTTCTAGAATTCCCATATTAATTCTCCGTTGAGCAAACCATTAACAGAGCGTTGTTAATCTGTTTAACAGGTTTAAAACCAAAAATAGTTTCAAATTTAATTAGCTTTTTGTCGTTTGCAGGAATTAGTACGTATACTTCTTTATGTCCTGCTTCACGTAACTCTTCTTTAGCAACGTGCCATACGTCTAGGCATTTCATATACACACGCTTGTTCCATTGTTTAGTGGTTGCGTGTGCGTAAACTCGACCCATATGATGTTGGAACTTTAATGTTCCGTCTTCGTCTTCCCAAAATACATCAAACATTCTGTGCACCTACAAACGTGCCTGTCCAACCTACAATCTTCATGTCTTTACCAGATTCAGAAGTGTACTTAAACTGCACAGCTTTACCCCTGCCACGCAACTTATTCTTACTAATAACAAGAGGATAGCCGTCGTCAAAGTCTTGAAATGGCGCTGCTAAGAAAGGTCTAGGTTGGCGATAGACTTGTACTTCAGCAGCCCACTTACCGGGATTAGTATTGTCTGTAAAGTCCCACCGACTCTGCATCAAACACCCACTCTCATTAAGCGGTATGCCGTTAGCATCAAAACTAGTTTCAGTGCGTTTCATAAACACAGTGAGGTACATTCCTGTCTTACTACGTGCAGGTCCGTTTCCACCCATGTTGTAGCCTGTAATAAAGTAGGCTTGTTTTTCTACTCCAGCAGTGTTGTAACGATACCAGTCTTTAAATTTAGTTGCTGCTGGACGCGCATTTAAAAAGTCTGAAAAAGTAACTGAATAGTTATTAGCACTTACAGGATGTAACGTTAGTATTTTAAACGTTTTGACAGTGCCGTTAAGCACTGGAATATTTGCCACAACATCGTCACTGCTTACATTCACATCATCAGAGTTTACATACACATCATACACAAGAGATGTTTCATTAGTTTCTTTAGTTGTCTCAATTGATACAGGAATAACACCTAAACTAGTATCAATTTCAAACCAATACCACGCATTCAAACGTAAGTCTAATACTAAGATAGTATCTTTGTTAAACCGACCAGTGCTAGTATCAACACCAGCCACAGAAGAATATAGCCAATAAATAACTTTATCAGTGGCATTATAGTTTCCTTCTGCGTAGAGTTTACTTAGTACAGGAATGTTTTTATAAAATGTTTTAATGTTCTGGTCACTAATGTTTCGGCTAGAAAACTCTGCACCAGTGTTGCCGGGAGCTACAGCATAAATACCACTGTTAGACCAGTAGATGAGCGTATCCTCAACTACTACAACACTCTTGGTGGACACACACCCTACAGAAGATACACGCTCTACAGAATAACTAGCAGCCGTAAAGCCCCTATCAATACCACTAATAAACCACACGCCGTTGGAGGCAATGACCATGATGCCTCGACCAAGTGGTTCGAGGGCTACAATCTCACCGCTATCTGGAATCTCAATAGTACCACCATCGTCATCCTCTAGATCGCTAACAACTTCTGAGGTAGGATCGTTAGATTGATAGCAATAACCAACCTTATTGATATCGTCTAGTACTTGACTAAAGTAAACAGTTCCTAGCTGTTCGGTAGTAGGTACACCAGCATACCAAACACGACCAGCAAAGAATGCACAAACTCGGGGGCGATAAGCTGTAGAAGTAACAATACCACTCCGATTTTGATTAAAGGCATTAATAATAAAACGGCCTTTAGGAGCAGGTGATGTGCCAAAATCTTGCTTGTTAAGAACTGAAGCAGAGAAGTCATCATTAGTATCTTTACCAAAAATCCAACTTTTGCTGTTAGCAGGTAGTTTTCCTGTGGCAGACTCATATGTGTTAATCTGAGTATCTGTCCAACCTTGGTTGTATAGATTGTATTTGGCTTGTGTCAAGAAACCTGCGCTAGTCCACTCGGCTGCAGTTTTCTCAGCGTCAATGGCATAAGGACTTTGAAAACCTACAAAGTCACGAATGTTAATAGTAATTGCCGTTACAGTGATTGTGTCTGTGCTGCTATTGTAAGTAATTAGTAAGGGTTCAGTACTTTTACTAGTAACAATAAGTTTTCCGTATGTAGACGCAAAACTGCAGATTGACGTACCTGCAGTGTCTGGATTACCGGGAGCAATGTAGGAGGCCAGATTAACAGTGAAAGATTTTTTAGTGTTGCTTACTGTTCCAGAAGATGCACGATAAAAATGAAGAGTAGTGCCTGTTTGTGCTACAAAGAAATCTAAATTAGAGTTGCCCCCTACACTAGTCCACATACCCGTAGTAAAAGCCCACGTGTTTTTCTGCTCAGCAGTAATGCCTAAAGCAGCAAGAGTGTAGTTAGCCTCATAATCAAGTGCTGACCTACGCTCAATGCTGCCTTCAATTGTTGGCACTACGTTTACACCTTCTTTCCAAGAATTTTCAGGTGTAACGAAAAAGCCGCCTTCAGTGTTAAGGCCACCTACAAAAGTAAACGCATCTTTAACTGCGGCTTGTACTGCCATTATGGTTCCTTAAACAGTTTCTTCTACTTCAATACCACGTTGCTTAGCAATGGTAAGGATACGATCTTTACGAGTAAATAGTCCTTTTAGTTCATCTGGCACTTGACCCCGCATTGAATAACGAGCTTGATATAAACCTACAGGAGTCTTTTCAATAATAAGTTTATTAATAATGTTTTGCTCTTCTCGTTCTTCTCGACGCTCTTTTGCTGCTTGTTTTTTTTCTGCCGCTTTTTCCATTACTTTGTCGTATGCAGTGGTCATTGCATAGTTCCTTTCCATTTGTGCTTGTTTACGTCTTCAAGTTTTTCTTCTACTTCGTACTTTAATTTTACCTCAACTTCCTCTACTTTGGGAGGTTGCTGTAATGCTTCTTTAATTTGTTTTTGTACAGGTTGTTTTTTAGTAGCCATTATTTCCGTCCGTAAGATACTTTGGTGTTGTATTTAACTTCGCCGTTTTCATTACGCCAACTTTCGTTACGCATGGTCATGCGGCCTCGGGTTGCTTTGCGCTCTTCACGAGCATTGCTTTGTTGTTTAAGGTTCACAAACGCTTGGCTTTTTGCTTCAGCTAATAGCGTTGGAAAAAACTTCTCAGGGATGTTTGGAATGAACGTATCTGTGTGTGACCAGTTTGATTGTTGTGTAGCATATACAACAGCTTTTGAACTTTGTAAACTAGACTCTGTACTTTGTTTGTAACCATCAAAAATAATGTACGTATCGTCGTAGCTAGTCCAATATTGCGGATCTTGATTAATTACGTATCCTGCGCTATTAATAACACCTGCTTGGGCTACACGTTGGCTAATAATTGTGTGGAATGTTTCTGGATCAACATACTGTACTTCTTGTTTGTTGTATTTAATCCATTTAATTTTGTTGTACGTATCAGGAATCTTCATCTTGGTGGGATTGTTCACATCACCAAGGCCGTCAAGATTACCTAGTACAAATAGAAAAGGCCAGTCACGCTGGCTAATAATATCGAAGTAAGCTTCTTTAACAAGTTCAGCAACCTGCACTGCTTCTACAGTTTCGTCAATAGAACTTACAGGGTCGCTGTCTAGCGCAGAAAGAATGTTCTGCGTCATTTGTAGTAGAGTTTGTTTAGCCATAATTAAGTAGGATCTACTAGAAGAATGCTGAAGCCAGCTTCTTTAGGTGTAATTGCGGTACTGGATGATGTACCATCACCACCAACATGCATTGACACAATGTCATTAGTGGCTAGTGTAGCATAACCTACAGCACTTACGTTAAGTGTATCTACGCCATTAGTTGTCTTTTTAACGTACACTTTGCGTGTTCCAGCAGTGCCGTTAATTGCGTAATGAAAGTTGTATGCTGCACCAC
>Ga0315906_10008329_pt1 | contig 12439 bp, 13 predicted proteins | sample LakEriMetagenome_4_FD_203526 | JGI IMG/M metagenome (GOLD analysis project Ga0315906, IMG submission 203526) | Freshwater fungal communities from buoy surface, Lake Erie, Ohio, United States - Buoy 2 MA122 | ecosystem: Environmental > Aquatic > Freshwater > Lake > Lake biofilm | place: USA...
TGGGTTCCCAAATGATGGCGGGTTTATCGCCCATGGTTGCAAGATGGCGGTCAATACAATTTTCGGTGATGTTGAGTTTGGCACCACTGAACCATTCTACTTTGGGTTCTTTAAAATTCCAGTCGAGAACCTTATCCCATTTTTTGTGCCAGTGAAAATGTTCTGCTACTCCCGCCCAGAATTTTTCAGGTTCTTCAACACTCCTCTTGTAATCAACTTTGTATTGTTCAAATGATTTGATTTGATAAGGATAACTCATAATGTAATTGGTTGAGTGGCTTTAAAAGTACAAATTATGAGTATAAGAAATTCAATAGTTTCATACAAGTTAGGTAAAGTTTCAATCCACAAAAGAAGAACAAATTATTAACTTCAATTCATGAACCAAAACAATAAAAGCATTTGGAAGGTAATTGGTGCATCATCACTCGGTACGTTGATTGAGTGGTACGACTTTTACATTTTCGGAAGTTTAGCAACTGTTATTGCCAATCAATTTTTCCCAAAAACAAATCCAACAGCAGCATTGCTTTCAACATTGGCAACATTTGCAGCAGGTTTTATTGTGCGGCCATTTGGCGCATTGGTGTTTGGAAGATTGGGAGATATTGTTGGCCGCAAGTACACTTTTCTTTTAACGTTGATATTAATGGGAGGTGCTACATTCGGGATTGGATTAGTACCAAGCTATGAACAAATTGGCTTTGCAGCACCCATCATCGTTTTAGCATTACGTTTGCTACAGGGGCTCGCATTGGGCGGTGAGTATGGAGGAGCAGCAACTTATGTTGCCGAACATTCGCCTGCCAATAAAAGAGGATTTTATACTTCCTGGATTCAAACAACGGCAACACTGGGATTATTTGTTTCATTGGGTGTGATATTAATTACACGTCATAGTTTGGATAGTGATTTGCAAACTTCTATTGCCAAGTTTAATGATTGGGGCTGGCGCATTCCGTTTTTAGTTTCCATATTACTGGTAGTGGTATCTATTTACATCCGTTTAAAAATGCACGAATCACCTTTGTTTTCAAAGTTGAAAGCAGAAGGAAAAACATCAGTCAATCCATTAAAGGAAAGTTTTGTACATAAAGCCAATTTAAAAATGGTATTGCTTGCATTGTTTGGAGCTACCATGGGACAGGGTGTGGTGTGGTACACGGGGCAATTCTATGCACAATCATTTATTGAAAATGTTTGCAAGGTAGATTTTGAACAGAGCCGCACATTATTAATATGGGCTATTCTTTTTGCTACACCATTTTTTGTAGTGTTTGGAAGCTGGAGTGATAGAGTAGGGCGTAAATGGATTATGATGACGGGAATGTTGCTGGCTATTGTTACTTATAGGCCTTTGTTTGCAAAATTGCTGAGCTTAAGCGATGCTAAACAAAAAACAGAGCAGGCAGAAAAGAAAAATGTAAGCACATCAACAGTGTTGATTACAGGTACAACAGATTCATTACTCAAAACAACTACCAAAACTTTTTATACTGATGGTATGCAAATGATGGAAGTAAAAACGGATACTGTATATGCACAAGCGGGCAAACTAACCATCAAGCCTGATATTAAAATTTCAAAAATCATCAGCAGCAATGATTACTGGATGATGGTGGGGATTGTGTTTATCATGATTTTGTATGTAACGATGGTGTATGGTCCCATCGCCGCATTTCTTGTAGAATTATTTCCAACTAAGATTCGTTATACATCTATGAGCTTGCCTTATCATATTGGTAACGGCGTGTTTGGCGGGTTAACTCCTTTTATTGCAACATTGCTTACTACTATTTATGTGGATGATAAACTGAGCGGGTTAATGTATCCTATATTAATAGCAGCAGTTTGTTTGGTGATAGGAACTTTGTATGTGAGCAATAAGATTGATCCGGATGTAACAGACTAAAGCGTATGAGTAACAAATTTGTCTAACATTAATTTAAAAAAACATGAATCAAATAAAACGCTGGGCAGGTATTCTCTGGATGTTTATTGCGCCTATTGCCATGTATTATTTAGTGCAAACAGCTTTTTCGGAAATTGAAAAAAAACCGGTGCTTGATACCAAAATACAATGGGGTGTATTTATTGCCGTATTCATACCGATTGCAATTGGCATGTGTATTTTTGGCTACTATGCCATGAAGGGTGAGTATGATCATCTCCCCGAAAGTTCCAAAGAACTGGAGAAGGATTACAATACTTATACTTTAGATTAATGAGATAAACCATTACCTGAGCAGCTCAAAAATTTTCCTCAAAAAATGCTGTAACGTGCAGCGAATCTTCCTGCTATGAAGTCTTTATTGTGAAGGAACTTTGAGCCGTTCCCCTATTCGGCTCATTCGATGTCTGTTCATATGGTTGGTTTTTTATGAAAGCCCTGGTTGTTTAGCCGGGGCTTTCGCTTTACATTTACAGTCTCAAATTATTTTATGTGAAGTTGATAGCTGTACTCTTTGTTGCTTGCCTTTTTTATTCTGTTCAGCTTTCAGCACAGTGTACGGGTAACACTTTGTTTTATGAAAATTTTGGGGGCAGTACTGTCCCACCATTTACCGGCTCACCTTTGCCAGCGGGAATTACCACTTACAGATTTGATTCACTGGGTGTAATAGATGATGGGGAGTATGGAATACGCCGCAGCTCAGCTAATGTATCAACTGGCGGCTCTATTTTCCCAAACTGGCATGTGGGTTTTGATCATTCAGGTGGGCACATGATGATTATCAATGCTGATTTAACTGCAGGTAAATTTTATGAAACAAGAGTGAATAATCTTTGCTCAGGTTCCAGACTTTATTTTTCTGCATGGCTTGCCAACTTACTTAGAGCCGGTTCGTCTGACCCATTGGATCCGATTGTACGTTTTGAAATTGCAAGCGCCGTGTCAGGAACTATTTTAGCTACTTATACTACACCTACTATTCCACGCTTTTCATCTTTTACATGGACGAGATATGGATTTGAGTTTATATTACCTACGGGGGAAAACAATGTTATTCTTCGCATTTTTAACAACCAACCCGGCGGGCAGGGCAATGATTTATGTTTGGATGATATTGAATTTACTTTATGTGGCCCTGCTATGAATCCTGTGGTTACAGGTACATATCAAAATTCTGACGAAGTATGTAGAGGAGCTACTGTGAGCTTTGCAGGAAACGTAGCCACAGGCTTTTATCAAAACCCTGCTTATCAATGGCAGTACAGCAGTGATGGTTTTACATGGAGCAATATTGCCGGAGCACAATCAACATCACTTGTGCTCAACAATGTGCAGGTTTCCAATTCAGGATTGTATCGTTTATTAGCGGCTGAAGCAGTAAATATTAATTCGGTCAATTGCAGAGCGGTATCTCCTGTAAAAGAATTAAAGGTGTTGAACCCTGTTACACTTTCTGTTATTGGCTCAGCAAATCTTTGTGAAAGAGATACGTTGCGGTTAAGCAGCAGCACTTCAGCATTAAGTTATGAATGGAGATTCAATGGCTCACCTGTTGCAACAGACAGTTTTTTCGTTATTAATTCTGCATCAACTGCTCAACAGGGGAATTATATTTTGAATGTAATAACCAAAGGTGGTTGTACTGCAACTGCTAATACACAAGTTGCAGTTCGTGTAAATACACTCACAAAACAAATACCGCAAAATGAATTATTGTGTGATGGTGATGATTTGCCAATAGATGCTGCTGCTGCACCTGCTACTCTATTTATGTGGAATGACGGTACTCTTTCTCCGCAACGAACACTCCGCAATGCAGGTAGTTATATTTTAATGAGCAGTGATGGTGTGTGTAAACGATTCGATACACTTATCATCACAACAAAAAACACACCTGTGTTGCCTGTTTTCAATGATACTGCAATTTGCTTCAGTGATTCTGTATTACTGAATGCAACAAGCACAGGCGCTGATTTTTATTTATGGAGTAATGGTAAAATATTACCTGTTATTTATGCAAATACTGAAGGGTTATATGTTGTGGAAGCGTCTAATGCATGCGGAACTGATACTGAAGATATTTTTGTAAAAGTGAATGAATGCAGCGATGAAGTATTTGTGCCCAATGCGTTTTCTCCTGACGGTAATGGACTGAATGATGTATTAAGAGCAAAAGCTTATTTCAGGATTGATTCTTTTGAACTTCGTATTTATAATAGCTGGGGACAGGAAGTGTTTCTCACTAAAAATATTTTTACGGGTTGGGATGGAACTTTTAAAGGAATAATTTCCAACCCCGGGCAATATGTTTGGAAGATGTTTTACAAACGCAATAATAAACTCATTAACAGGAAAGGCACAGTGTTGCTAATTCGCTGATGCATTTGAAACAGGAGTCTTATTTTTGAATCAAATTACCTGCATGTCAATTGAAGTAAAAGAGCTTGTTAAAGAATACGGTACACAAAAAGCAGTGAATGGTATTTCCTTTACAATCAACAAAGGAGAGATTGTAGGCTTTCTTGGACCTAATGGTGCAGGTAAAAGCACAACCATGAAAATAATAACGGGTTATCTGGATGCCAATGGCGGCAGTGCATTTGTATGCAACATAGATGTAAAATCAAACCCTCTGGCGGCTAAACAAAAGATTGGCTATTTACCTGAGAGTAATGCTTTGTATTATGAAATGTATGTGCGGGAATATTTAAGTTTTGTGGCAGATGTACATGAAGTGAAAAACAAAAGCGAAAAAATTGAAGCAGTAATTGCAAAAGTGGGATTAACTCCCGAAGCACATAAAAAAATTGCACAACTCTCCAAAGGTTATAAACAACGTGTTGGTTTAGCTGCTGCATTAATTCATGACCCTGAAGTATTAATACTGGATGAACCAACAAGCGGATTGGACCCCAATCAAATTGTGGAAATACGCAATGTAATTAAAGATCTGGGCAAAGAAAAAACAGTATTGTTCTCTTCACACATCATGCAGGAAGTACAGGCTATTTGCGACCGTGTGATTATTATTAACAAAGGAAGTATCGTGGCTGATGATGTATTAAGTAAACTTCAATCAGCAACACAAAATGCAATTGTAGATGTAACCTTTAAAGAGGCACTGGAAGCAGAATGGCTGCAACGTTTACCTGCCGCTCTTACTGTAAACAAACAGGATGCTTATAGCTGGCACATTGAAAGCAACGATGAAGAAGCATTACGTAAACAAATTCTTTCCATGGCTGTAGAAAACAACCTCAACATAGTTTCATTACAAAGCGGAAATCAAAGTTTAGAAGAAGTATTCAGGAGCTTAACTTCTTAACTATTTTTCTGAATATCCAGCCAATCAACATCACAAACACCACGGCTATCACCACAGGTGCCAAAAAACTCAGTACTGTACCGCTAATCGCCAAAGCATTTTCACCAGTAGCTACAAAACTGTTACCGGTACCCGCTGTAGTTTTGGTAGATGCTAAACGCAATAACCCGGTTCCGGTTTGAATCGTTACAGCTGCACCGCCACCCGCAACAATCGCCAACAGCCATTTGAGCAAAGGATTAAAATCTGCAATCGGTAAAAATGAAGCAGCCAATACCGTTCCTGCAACTGCAGCTAATGGCGTGGCAATCGTATCCAGCAAATTATCAACAAATGGAATATAATAGGCAGCAATCTCAAGTAATGCTGCAGTACTAAAGCAAATGAGTGCGGGCTGGCTTCCAATCCAGTTCATATCAGCCGGTAAAGCAAACCAATTTTGATATGTAGCAAAACTTGCGCCCAGTAATGGTATAAAAACACGAAAGCCGCAGCAAGCACTAAGTGCAATGCCCATTGCTATGGAGGTAATTATTTGCGAATCCATACAAGTGTTTGTTGACATTAAAAATAATCATTTCAACTGTTAACAGTTCTTTGTCGCTGCCTTTGAATGCCTTTTCTTTGCAGCATTGTAAAAACCAACTTTAATTAGACGTAGTTACTGCTGCGTTCAAACAATAGAACCTAGAACTAAAAACTTAAAAACAATTTTATTATGAGCTTCATTGCCGACATTCATGCAAGACAAATTCTCGACAGCCGTGGCAACCCAACTGTAGAAGTAGATGTAATTACTGACAATGGTTTTGTGGGCCGTGCTGCAGTGCCCAGTGGTGCCAGCACAGGTAAGCACGAAGCAGTAGAACTTCGTGATGGAGACAAATCAAAATACCTGGGCCGTGGGGTGTTAAAAGCTGTTCAAAATGTAAATGAAATCATTGCCGACCAATTGATTGGAATTGATGTAACCCGTCAAACATATATTGACAATCTCCTTATTAAAATTGATGGTACTGAAAACAAAGGCAATCTAGGCGCCAATGCCACTCTTGCAGTGAGTATGGCTGTTGCAAAAGCTGCAGCACTTGAAAGTGATTTGCCATTGTACCGATATCTCGGCGGTGTAAACGCAACTGTATTACCCATGCCGCTCATGAACATTATGAACGGTGGTGCTCATGCTGATAATAAAATTGATTTCCAGGAATTCATGATTGTGCCACATGGAGCAGCAACGTTTAGTGAAGGCCTGCGTTGGGGTGTAGAAGTATTTCATAACCTCAAATCTGTATTAAAGAAAAAAGGATATAGTACGAATGTGGGTGATGAAGGTGGGTTTGCTCCGGAAATTCAGAGCAATGAAGAAGCCATTGAAACTGTATTAGAAGCAATCAAAGCAGCAGGTTATGAACCGGGCACACAAATTTCAATTGCTATGGATGCAGCAGCCAGCGAAATGTATGATGATGCAACAAACACGTATAAATTTTACAAGAGTAATCCATCAAAAGTTATCAGCAGTGATGAAATGGTAGCTTACTGGACTGAATGGAGAAACAAATATCCCATCGTTTCCATTGAAGATGGTATGGCCGAAGACGATTGGAATGGCTGGAAAAAATTAACAGAATCCATTAGCGACAGATGCCAGTTAGTAGGCGATGATTTATTTGTAACCAATGTAAAACGTTTGAAAGATGGTATTGATAAAGGCATTGGCAACAGCATTCTCATCAAAGTAAATCAGATTGGTACTGTTACTGAAACCATCAACGCTGTACAAATGGCACAGAATGCAGGGTTCACTTCTATTATGAGCCATCGCAGCGGCGAAACAGAAGATACAACCATTGCTGATTTAGCTGTAGCATTGAATTGTGGGCAAATCAAAACAGGTTCTGCAAGCCGTACTGATCGTATGGCCAAGTACAACCAGCTCATCCGCATTGAAGAAATGCTGGGCGAAAATGCAATTTATCCCAACGGAAAGATTAAATTTGGTAAGTAATATAATCAAGTGGCTGATGAAATAAAGCGCATCAGCCACTTACTACTAACCATTATCAACTATGCAATTACTATCCCATATCCCCGCTTTTTTAAAAAATAAGTATTTCCTGACTATTACAGGCCTGCTGGTATGGATGTTTTTCTTTGACCGTAATGATTTTCCTGCTCAAATTGAGCGTTCTCAAAAGTTAAAAGAATTAAAAACCAATACCGCTTATTACGACCAAAAGATTGCTGCCGCCAAAGAAGAGCTGCAAAAACGTAAAACTGACCCCTCTGCCTATGAGCGTATTGCGAGGGAAAAATACTATATGAAGAAGGATAATGAGGACCTTTTCATCTTTGAGCAATAAATTTAAAACGCCATACAATAAGAAATTCCAACAGTCGTTTTATTGTAGACAGCATCCTTGAAAAACCGTTCATTTCTAAACAAAAGGATTGCTTATGGCACAAAAATTTACTCCTGAAGATTTGGTACAATATCTCTACAAAGAAACCACACACGAACAAAATATAGCCATAGAGAATGCTATGGCCGCAGACTGGACGCTTCGTGAAAAATTTGAAGTCATTAAAAAGGCCCACGCCCGTCTTGAAAAATTCAAATTATCCCCTCGTGTTGAAACCGTTTTAAACGTACTCAAATACGGTACTAAAGAATCAGTTTCGCAGAATTAATTAGAAATGCCTCCGGGCATTTTTTTATTTGATGTTACCGGCATTAGTGCAGGTGGCAGCGGTTTTGCAAAGTTTACCCCGCTGTATTTTTTGCGGGACATGCTTCATGGTCCCGTTTCCATTGCAGCAAATACTATCTGCATCTATTCAGCTTCAAATCTTAATTTCGCCATCATCATCTTCTTCAATCAATGACGCTCAAAGAACGTTATCAAACCGTAATTGATTACTTCACCGTTCATGCACCCGATGCAGAAACGGAATTGATTTATGATAATTCCTATCAATTGCTGGTAGCGGTCATACTCTCTGCTCAATGCACAGATAAGCGGGTGAACCTAACTACTCCCGCCATCTTTGAACAATATCCATCACCTAAAGAACTGAGCAAAGCTACGTTTGATGAATTGTTTCCATTAATTAAAAGCATTTCCTATCCCAACAATAAAACCAAACACCTCATCGGCATGGCACAAAAACTCATGAATGAGTTTGACGGTGAAGTGCCTTTGACAGTTGAAGAATTAGTTACACTGCCTGGTGTTGGAAGAAAAACAGCAAACGTAATTACATCTGTGATTGATGCACAACCTAACATGGCTGTGGATACACATGTTTTTCGTGTGAGCAAACGGTTGGGCTTGGTTAAACAATCAGCTACCACACCATTGGCTGTTGAAAAACAGCTCATCAAACATTTTCCATCAGAGCTCATTCATAAAGCGCATCACTGGTTGATTTTGCATGGACGTTACACTTGTATTGCACGCAATCCCAAATGCCGGGAGTGTGGTTTGCAGCAGTTTTGTCCATACTTTCAAAAAACGCCCAGTAAAAAATTATAACATCACCATGAAAAATAAACCACGGCTGCAGGAGCTAGATGCTTTAAGAGGTATTGCTGCATTCATGGTTGCATTTTATCATTTAGCTACTGTAAATAACCGGCAGGATTCAATTATTGAATACGGAGCAACAGGAGTTGAACTTTTTTTCATCATCAGCGGCTTCGTAATATTTATGACTTTAGAGCGGTGTAAATCTTCAAAGGATTTTATTGTGAGTCGCTTTTCAAGATTATATCCTGCATATTGGGCGGCGGTTACAATTACGTTTGTTCTATATTTAATTACAATTAACCTGGGTTTTCATGAAACACCAAATAAAAACCTGTTTCTTACCTATGCTGTAAACCTCACCATGCTGCAGCGTTATTTTAGAATTTCTTCAATAGATGGACAGTACTGGACATTGATTGTAGAATTGGTTTTTTATGTATTTATGTGGCTGTTGTTTGTAACGAAGCAGTTAAAAAACATAAAAATTACGGGTACGGGTATACTTGTAATGCTTTTAATATGGCGTATTTTTTTTGATGAAATAAATGAAACTGCTTTTCACAAATCACTTTTGTTTTCAGTACCACTACTAAAATACTTCCCGCTTTTTTTTGCCGGCATCCTTTTTTATGATACTTATAAAAAGGGAACTTCATTGATAAATTATAGTTTGATTATAAGCTGCATAGCGTTGATGGTGTTTATGAAAGAGCCGTTTATTAAAAGCCTTTCATTTATTACAGAAATAGAATTTGCTTTGATACTTTTCACGTATTGTGGCTTTTTCTTTCTGTTTATAAAAAACAAACTTCATTGGCTGGTAAACAGGGTTACCCTATTTATGGGAGAAATTTCTTACAGCCTTTACCTCATACATAATTTTACAGGTGCAAGAGTAATTGTTCCGGGTCTGCACACAATTGCAGGGGCACCTTTTTGGATTTCAGTTATTGTGGCTCTTGCAGTTGTTATAGGAATGGCTTATGCCATTAACATACTCATAGAAAAACCTGCCATGTATTTTATTAGACGTAAATGGATATAACCATCTAATTCAGTAGCTTCATTTATGCAATACAACGACGTAATCGGAACGATTGGAGTGGGGCTTATTTTACTGGCTTACTTTCTCAATATCTTTTCATTCATTCCCAAAGAAGGCAAGTTTTTTTTTGGACTTAACATTGTTGGTGCAGCATTGGCCTGCTATGCATCAATACTTATTAATTATGTGCCATTCATTATACTGGAAGGGGTGTGGTGTGTTGTTTCAATTGCAGGATTATTCAAATCATTTTTAAAAACTAACTGAGATGTTTACTAAAACAGATATTGAAAAATATTTTAATGCAGAAAAAGCCGAAAGCTTATTGTTCTTAGGAATTGGTATAGCAGGTATTATTGTTGCTCTTGTGCTTCTTTTTGTACTCAAAACGAATTTTTATAAAGGGGCTGCCATACCGCTGGCTTTAGTAGGATTAATGCTTAGTGTGGTTGGCTACACAGTGTATGTTCGCAGCGATAAAGACCGCATCCGTAATGTGTACGCTTATGACATGAACCCATCTGAACTGAAAGAAAAAGAAATTCCACGAATGGAGGCCGTCATGAAAAATTTTGCGATGTACCGTTATACTGAAATTACACTTGCTCTTTTGGGATTGATTTTATTCTTTTACTTCAGACAGAATGATGAGATGCAATTTTGGGCAGGGCTTGGTATAGGGTTACTGGTAATGGCCGTTCTTGCTTTGGGTGCAGATTATTTTGCTGAGAAACGAGGGCATGTGTATATGAGTGGATTGAAAGAATTTACAAAAACAAAATAAAGGAAAGGGATCAGTTGCTGCTGATCCCTTTCTCATTGAACACATTTTATTTACTCTTTTGTTTCCAATAAAAACTTCCAGATTAATGCACCCGCTACAGCACCAACAATTGGCGCTACCACAAACAACCACACGTGGCTCAATGCTTTACCACCAGCAAGCAATGCGGGCCCAATGCTGCGGGCAGGGTTTACTGATGTGCCTGTAATTGGTATTGCAACTAAATGAATTAATACGAGTGTAATACCAATGGCCAATCCTGCCATCGTTGCATTACCCTGTTTAGATGTTGTTGCAAAAATCACAAGCAAAAACAAACATGTTAATACAGCTTCTGTTACAAATGCAGCCGTTGTGTTATAGTTGCCCAAATAACCTTCGCCCCAGCCGTTGGATCCCAATGCCCAATCGCCGAGTGAAGTATAATCAGATTTGTTGCTCACAATCAAAAATAAAACACCTGCTGCAGCAATAGCGCCAACGGTTTGTGCTATAACATAGCTAACAGTATCTTTTACGCTCAGCTTACCTGCAACAAGCATGGCTATACTTATGGCAGGGTTAATATGACAGCCGGAGATGGGCCCAACTGCGTAAGCCATGGCAATAACAGCTAATCCAAATGCAAATGAAATACCAAGTAGCCCAATGCCTGAAGGACCTGTATCTGCCACTCCTGAAACTACTGCTGCACCGCAGCCAAAAAGAACAAGACAAAATGTTCCGATGAATTCAGCAATTAACTTTTTCATTCTGGTTGGTTTTTTATGAAAAAATAAAGTAGAAAAAAAATCCGGAAATCAAAAAACAAGTTTCAATAAGGAGTTCTTTAAAAAAATATGTAATAAATTAATTTCTAAAAGTAATAGTAAAGAATGAATTATAAAACCATCGCTGCTATATGCATATACTATGTAAGGTTTGCGACGCAAGGGACGATGCTATGAAAAAAAATAGCTGGTATCAAAAAATCTATTTCTAATCTACCGGGCACTTCTCATGATAATTGATGAGTTCAATTTTGGAAGGGGCAAATGCATAACCGCTGAACTTTTGTACAATCTCATCCAGCACTGCATCTATTTCTTCAACCGTCATGAGGGTTACTAATTTGTTGCGGTATTCTTTGATGTTGGGTAAACCTTTGAGATAGTTGGCATAGTGCCTGCGCATTTCAAAGATGCCCACCTTAGGACCTTTCCATGCAAATGATTTATGCAAATGTTTTTTACAAACTTCCACACGCTGCTCAACTGTTGGTGGTGCTAAGTACTCACCTGTTTGCACAAAGTGTTTTATTTCATTGAATATCCACGGATAACCAATGGCAGCACGACCAATCATAATGCCATCAACACCATAACGATTTTTGTACTCCACTGCTTTCTCGGGACTGTCAATATCACCGTTTCCAAAAATGGGAATTTGTATGCGTGGATTATTTTTTACTTTTCCAATCAATGTCCAGTCTGCTTCGCCTTTATACATTTGTGTGCGTGTGCGGCCATGAATACTCAATGCTTTAATGCCCACATCCTGTAAACGCTCGGCAACTTCTTCAATATTCTTTGTATTGTCATCCCAACCCAAACGTGTTTTAACTGTAACGGGTAGTGATGTTGATTTTACCACAGCACTTGTTAAACGAATCATTAAATCAATATCTTTCAATACACCAGCGCCTGCTCCCTTCATGGCTACTTTCTTTACAGGGCAGCCAAAGTTGATATCCACCAAATCTGGATTCACTGTTTCGCAAATGCGTGCACTCATGCCCAGCGCTTCTTCATCGCCACCA
>Ga0315906_10008331_pt1 | contig 12437 bp, 6 predicted proteins | sample LakEriMetagenome_4_FD_203526 | JGI IMG/M metagenome (GOLD analysis project Ga0315906, IMG submission 203526) | Freshwater fungal communities from buoy surface, Lake Erie, Ohio, United States - Buoy 2 MA122 | ecosystem: Environmental > Aquatic > Freshwater > Lake > Lake biofilm | place: USA: Lake...
TTATGATTTGCGTGAGATCAGAAGTTATATCGACTGGCAACCTTTTTTCATTGCATGGGAATTACATGGAAAATTTCCTGCGATATTAAATGATGATGTGGTAGGGAAGGAAGCGACTAAATTATATGAAGATGCAAACCGATTGCTTGATACGATTATAGAAGAAAAATGGCTGACAGCGAAAGGTACTATTGGCTTTTGGCCGGCCAACAGCAATGGTAAAGACAGTGTATTTATAAAAGATAATCAAAGCACACGTCTTGAGTTTTTGCGTCAGCAAATTAAAAAGGCACAAGGTCAACCAAATATTTCGTTGGCTGATTTTATCACTCCTGCTGATGCTGGATATACAGATTATATCGGCGCATTTTCAGTTACAATACAAGGGATAGAGTCACATATACAAAAATTTGAAGCTGCATATGATGATTATAATAAAATCATGTTGCAGGCTTTGGCAGATCGTTTAGCGGAAGCTTTTGCAGAATGTTTGCATGAAAAAACTAGAAAAGAATTCTGGGCTTATCAGCCTGATGAAGTATTAAGCAATGAGCAACTCATCCGCGAAGAATATAACGGTATTCGTCCGGCACCCGGTTATCCTGCCTGTCCGGATCACACAGAAAAAATAAAACTCTTTGAATTATTAGGCGGAGAAAAATCTACCGGAATTCAATTGACAGAATCATTAGCCATGTATCCTGCTTCTTCGGTGTGTGGATGGTATTTCGCACATCCTGAAAGCAAATATTTTGGTGTCGGGAAAATAGAACAGGATCAGTTGGTAGATTATGCAGAACGCAATTCTATGAGCATCGACAAAGCCACGCAGTGGTTAAGACCTATATTAGAGTGAGTTTGATTATTTGGTTCACTCAATAAAGATTTTGTTAGATTTGTATTTGCTAACTAATATTCTTATGGAGTCAAATACAACACCGTTTGCTTTCGATATTTATGATATAGTTAATCCAATAAGTAAACTAAAGATTAAATATAATAGACATTCGATTCGGTTACCTGGATATGATTATTCTCAATCAGGATTATATTTTATAACAATTTGTTGTCGAGATCAAATTTGTCATTTTGGAGATATTGAAAATGGATTCATTTATTTGAATGATATAGGAGCGGTTGTTCAGAAATGTTGGATAGAGATACCTTTGCATTATCCAAATGTTGAATTACATCAATATGTCATAATGCCTAATCATTTTCATGGTATAATTCAGATTACAGATAATTTTTCAAATATTAAAAAAAATGTAGGGGCGAAAAATCTTTCGCCCGTTTGCATAAATAATGACCTAAACATGAGTGCCAATAATTTTTCACACCTACGTGGAACATCAAAAACTGTTGGTTCTATAGTACGCGGTTTCAAAATTGGTGTTACTAAATGGATAAGAGCCAATACAAGTATTGATAAATTGTGGCAAAGAAATTATCATGAACATATAATTAGAGATTATAAGTCATATTTGACAATTGTTGATTATATCATTCATAATCCTGTTTCCTGGGAAAAAGATAGCTTTTATGTTAATTATTCTAAATAAGATTTCTTAATAAATCAAAATAGGGCGTATGTTTATACGCCCCTACATTGTTTCTAAATAGATTTTGGTCTGATAACAATTATGTTTCACAATTTCGCGCCCAGCGTTAGAAAGAAATTACGGGGTTCGGCACTCATGATGCCCGGGCCGGGGTAACCACCTGCTCTGCGGGTGAAATATTTTTCATCCAGCAGATTGTTGATGCCCCCTCTTACAAAAAGCGTCTGATTGATTTTGTAAGTAGCAGATAAATCAACCACCTGATAAGAAGGAATAAGTCCATTGATTCCATTTGAAGTGGGTACAATGTCATTTGCGGCATTACTGAAAGTTGCTGCTGTATAGCTGTATTGAAGCGTGGTTGTAAGCTTTTTGTTTGAATAGGTTATTCCTGTTCTGATAATTTGCTCAGGCGCATTTTCTATGCGATTATTACGCAAATTTGTTTCCTTAAGCGTGGATCTTGGAATTTGTCTAAGGTTTTCATAAGCGTTGTTCATTAAAGCAGCTGAAACAAAAAGTAAGATATTGCCTGGTCTTTTGCGAGTTGAAAATGCTTTCAGCGGACTGAATTCAATCAAAATTTCAGCACCTCTGCTGACACTGTTCCCTACATTGGTTTGGAAATTAATGGTGTCAGTTACCCCATTAATCGTTCTCTGTTGTCCAATTCCACCAATACGGTTATTGTACTGCATCCAGTATCCGCTTACATCAAAAAATAACCAATCCTTGACAGATCCTCTCCATCCTAAATCCAGATTGTAGCCGGAAGCATCTTTCATATTAGGATCTATCTCATTAACGGTTAAAGCAGTGATATCGCTGAACAATACTGGACGATAAGCCTGTGAATAGTTCGCATAGATTTCTGTTTGTCCGATATGGTATTCAGCGCCTACGCCCAGTAAGGCGAAACTTCTGGTTTTAGATAGATCTGAAGCGGGTTTGTTACCAAGTGACCCAGCTGCTGTATTGACAATATGTTCATAGCGAATGCCAGGGATTAAAATAAATTTCTTTCCAACATGGATAATGTTTTCTGCAAACACAGCAGTATTGCGAGTGATAAAATCAAGATCATTGACATAGGGGGCATAGGTATTGAGATTAAATCCTGATTCGGTATCGGCTCTCCCGTTTTGTAATCTTTCCGTTGCTCCGGTAAAAAATCGAACTCCGGTAGCTAAAGTGTTTTTAAGATTCCCGATATTGTATTCATTTACATATCTGAGTTCAGCCCCTGCATTATTATAGCGGTCAATATCTACTCTTCTGGGGTTGTATTGAAGAGTGGCAGCATTAATAGTGTCTCTTACATTAGGCGCTTGCATAAATCCAATGCTGTTTCTTTCGCCCATCATGCCAAACACTTTCAAATTAATACGGCTTTTATCATTGATGGTATAATCTGCATTGAGGGCGGCCATATCCCATTTCACCTGAAACCAGTTGCGGCTGCGCAGACTTTGCAAGTGATTTTCTTTAAACTGTGCATCGGTCAATCCACCGGGTTGCTGACTGAGATAATCGAAGTGGGTGAGTTCTACACCTATTTTCAATTTTGAATTGATTTTATAGTTGTAGCTGCCATAACCGGTATTAACCACATATCGGCTGTTGGGACGAGAACCATCGCCATTGCGACGATCCCAGAAAGCGTAATAATGGGATTTTTTTGTATTCCCACCAATCGCATTATAGGTGTTGAACATGCCAAAACTTCCTGCGGTTTGTTCCGTTTCAAACTGGAAGGGTTTTATCATATCACTCCCATCTTTCAGAATAAAATTTACCATGCCTCCAAACTGCGGGCCGTATTGCAGGCTACCTGCTCCGCGCACCACCTGGATGCGTTGAACAGAGCTCAGCTGTGGTGTATAGTACGCTTCCGGATAACCAAAGGGATCGCTGGAGATATCATAACCATTTTGACGGGTATTGAATTCCCAGCTTCTGTTGGGACTTAAACCACGGGCACCAATATTGATTTGTATACCGCTGGGATCATTTTCCCAAACCTGTATGCCCGGCACCTTCGCCATTACCTGACGCATGGTATTTGTTGCAATATTCCCCTGCACATTTTCCATAACGATCAGCGAGTTCTTTTTGCCGGCATTGATCTGCGTCCCCAGCACTTCGGGCAGGAAATGGATATCCGCTCTGGTATTACGACCCACCAGGGTTATTTCTGAAAGATATTTGGTGTGTGTGCGGGATGTATCTCTTTGAGCTTCCTGAGAAAGAATATTTTGATGTATAAAGCAGAGTAAAATGACTAAAATCAAAATCGAACGATTCATAATTCACTTTTTAGTGCTGCAAAGTTGTGTACGATAATGTAAAATATGTTTACGATAAGCGGAAAAACCGGTTTTCGGAATAGGGAAAATATGAAATACAGGTTATCGGGTTGTCTTGCCCGCCCGGTAATCCATAAAATGTCGGGCGGGCGTTGTCTTGTTGTCGTTATCTCAATAATAACTCACAGGGTTTGAGTCCTGTATGCTTTTTGAAAGCCGTTGAGAAATGGGAGATGGAGGAATAGCCGAGTAAATCGCTCACTTCGGTTACACTTAATCCTTTCTCATATAGCAGATAGCGGGCATGATTCATTCTTTCATTTTGATAGAAATCAAAAATGGTAGTGCCAAACATAGATTTAAATCCTTTTTTTAGATAACACTCGTTGGTGCCTACTTTTCTGCTTAGTTCCCTGATGGTTATTGGCTCTCCCAGGCGCTGCAATAAAATATCTTTTGCCTGCATAATACGGGCTCTGTCGTCTTCATGCGCCAGAAAGGTACAGGCAAAACTCTCTTCTGACTTATCTTCTGCCAGGCATTCTAGTCCGTACAACAACAGAGCCTGCACCTGGCTGTTGAGATAAATGGTTTGCAGGGTACTGGTATAGTTATGATTCAGAATATTTTGAATGATTTCCCGGGTGCGGTTGCAGAGATTAACGGTATTGGTAAATGATGTTTTTTTACGAAATGCCATCAGCTCGTCGCTGATGCTTTGTGAAGTATTTTTCCCTACAAACTGCTTTAAATAGGAAAATGAATACTGAAATACCAGAATATTGAGTCGTTGTTCCCGGCTACATTTTTGTCGCTGCTGACATTGGCCCGATTTACATTCGGGATTTGAGCAATAGCGGTTATTGGAGATACAGAATCTAAGCTCAATTTTTTTATCGTTCGTTTTTTTGGGATGATAGTGATAAGAAAGAATGCCCAGGTCATCCAGCTCCTGCTCGCGGGTAAGCTTATAGGCATACCTCCGCAATTGCATACCCAAAGATATTTCTAGTACTGATTCATCAATCAGTTCCAGAGATTCTGACATCAGGGGACGAAGTTCTGATTCAGTCAATATATCATTGATCATATCCATGGAGAAACAAAGGTACAGAATAAGGGAGAATGGGTATCAACTCAAAAGTCAAAGGTCAAAACCAGGAAAGTTGACAGTTGGCTGTTTTTAGGTATCCGTTATTTGTTTTACAACTACAACCAATAATCCACAACCATCAACCAACTTTTAATTTTTGATTTTGACTTAAAGATCGGATCCTCCAGATAAATCGGGGTTTATTCGGTGATGCTGCCTGTTGATGCTTCGCTACGGGACATGCAGGATGACGTTTGTTTTATTTCTTTTTCAATGTAATTTATTCTCTGAAAACCGCCCTTTTTTCGTACCTTCGACCACGATAAAAAACGGGAAAATATGTACTTGTTTTTATTCCGATAAGGGGGCTTTTAGAAAACATCTTTTCGGGTCATTTTCAGATTCATTTAATAAAATTTAATTATAGATATGTCAACAGAAATTCAGGAAAGCGTTGTGGATGAGAATGCGCAGAAGGCGCAATATGGAGCAGACAGTATTCAGGTATTGGAAGGACTGGAAGCCGTGCGCAAGCGCCCGGCCATGTATATTGGAGATGTAAGTGAAAAAGGATTGCATCATCTGGTATATGAAGTAGTAGATAATTCGATAGATGAAGCATTGGCCGGTTATTGTAAAAATATTCAGGTTACCATTCATGAAGATAATTCTATCAGTGTTCAGGATGATGGAAGAGGTATTCCTACCGCTATGCACACAAAGGAAAAAAGGTCTGCACTAGAAGTTGTAATGACCGTGTTGCATGCAGGCGGTAAATTTGATAAAGGTTCCTATAAGGTGAGCGGTGGTTTGCATGGCGTAGGGGTTAGTTGTGTGAACGCTTTATCTACGAAATTGCATGTTACCGTTCAGCGTGAAGGAAAACTTTTTGAGCAGGAATATAATATCGGCATTCCTCAATATGCTGTTCGTGAAATAGGCACGAGTGAGACTACAGGAACAAAGGTGCATTTTTGGCCCGATGGCAGCATTTTCAATACTACAGTGTATAAAAAAGAAATTCTAGAAAGCAGGATGCGTGAACTTGCTTTCCTGAATAAAGGAATTCGTATTGTGCTGAATGATAAAAGGGAATTGCTGGATGACGGATCTGTATATGCTAAAACATTTTACAGTGAGGGTGGCATTATCGAGTTTGTAGAACTTATTGATAAAAATGGTAAGCGCGCCCCTTTGTTGCCTCAGGTAGTATATATGGAAGGGAGAGATGAAGCCAGTAATGTGGCCGTAGAAGTAGCGCTGGTATATAATGATTCCTTTCATGAACATATTTTCTCTTACGTAAATAATATCAACACCATTGAAGGGGGGACGCACGTTACTGGATTCAGAAGAGCCATTACGCGCATCTTCACGGCTTACGGTAAGCGGGAAGGTTTATTTGAGAAAGCCAAAGTAGATGTTGAAGGAGATGATTTCAGAGAGGGATTAACCGCAATTGTATCTGTAAAAGTTCCTGAGCCGCAGTTTGAAGGACAGACAAAAACAAAGCTGGGCAACAGTGATGTAAGTGGTATCGTAGAAAGTACAGTAGGCAGAACATTGGAGGCTTATCTTGAAGAAAATCCAAGAGAAGCTAAAAACATTGTACAGAAAATTATACTCGCTGCGCAGGCACGCGCCGCTGCAAGAAAAGCGCGGGAATTAGTGCAACGCAAAACTGTAATGAGCGGTGGTGGATTGCCGGGTAAGCTGGCGGATTGTTCAGACAGAGATCCTGAACGCTGTGAAATATACCTGGTGGAAGGAGATTCGGCAGGTGGCACTGCCAAACAAGGCAGAGACAGAAGTTTTCAAGCAATTCTTCCATTGAGAGGTAAAATTCTTAACGTGGAAAAAGCCATGGAGCATAAGATTTATGATAATGAAGAGATCAGAAATATGTTCACAGGATTAGGCGTTAAGATCGGCACACCTGAAGATCCGAAAGCACTTGATTTAAGTAAGCTTCGTTATCATAAGATCATCATCATGACCGATGCAGATGTGGATGGAAGTCATATCGCGACATTGATTCTTACATTCTTCTTCCGTTATATGAAAGAGCTGGTAGAGCAGGGATATTTATACATCGCACAGCCGCCGTTGTATTTAGTAAAGAAAGGGAAGGAACAGGCTTATGCATGGAATGAAGAACAGAGAAAAGCTATTGCCTTGCAATTAGGCGGAGGTAAAGAAGATAATGTTGGCATACAGCGGTATAAAGGTTTGGGAGAGATGAATGCCGATCAGTTGTGGGATACTACAATGAATCCTGCAACCCGCTCATTAAAGCAGGTTACGATAGAAAGCGCTGCAGAAGCTGATCGTGTATTTAGTATGCTGATGGGCGATGAAGTGGCTCCAAGAAGAGAGTTTATCGAGAGTCATGCGAAGTATGCGAAAATTGATGTGTAAAAAAAGTTAGAAGTTAAAAGTTAAAACTTAAAAGCAGAAAGCCAAATTCATTCACTATTCACTTATCTTTACTTTTCTATTAATTTTCTAACTCAAAAATTTGAATCATGCAATTAACAGCGTATAACGTTAAGACAAAGGAAAAAAATGTTCCTATCCAAGATGCCGTTGTAACCCGCACAGCAAAGGGTGGTTATATGGCACAAGGAAATGATGGTAAAGGAAATAAATTAACGGCTCTGGTAGGAGAAGCAAAAGCTTTGGAAGCTATTAAAGCAGGTACTGCTAAGCAGGGCTGGTAAAAATATGTTTAATCGTTTAGGCGATTAAAATAATAAATTTTGTAGGGGCGAAAAATTTTTCGCCCCTACTTTTTTGTGTCTGATTTCAACTTAATCTACGATCAATGCATTAAGTCGACTTCAAGTGCCTCAGTCGACTTGTGTGAATTTCAAAAAATTAATTACCTGAGATATCAGAGGCTGTCGAAGCCATCACCATATCATGCATCCTCTTTAATAATTCATGCAACGCATTCATATTTTTAATATCCTGAATGATGAGGGAGAAAAGTTTACCGTTTTGCTTTAATTGTGCCTTAGTAAGATACTGTTGGACAAATGACAGCAATCGCTGAAAGGTTGCTGATTCGAAATAAGGGGAGTCGGGATTGTTGACGAAATAACAGCGTAAGGTATTTTGCTTTAAAGTCATCTTTTCAAAACCGATACCTACTGCAATCTTTCTGCATCGTACGGTTGTAAATAAATCTTCAACACTCGCAGGCATCGGTCCGAAACGATCCTGCAATTCCTGATGAAATGCGACCAAAGCTTCTTCGTTTTCACAATTGTCTAGTCTTGTGTAAAGACTTAATCTCTCCGGAATACTTTCCACATAAGCATCTGGAATCAGTATCTCAAGATCCGTATCAATCATACAGTCTTTCACATAGTTTTCTTGCTCGGCAATTTCTTCTTTGAAGAGCTCACGGAATTTACTTCGCTTGAGTTCACGGATGGCTTCCTGTAGTATTTTCTGATACATTTCAAATCCGATTTCCGCCATGAATCCGCTCTGCTCACCGCCTAATAAATTACCGGCTCCCCGAATATCCAGATCGCGCATGGCAATCTGAAATCCGCTTCCCAGTTCACTATGTTGCTCTAATGTCTGCAATCTTTTTCTGGAATCTGCAGGTAATGTACTGACTGGCGGCGCTAATAAATAGCAGAATGCTTTTTTATTGCTTCTGCCCACTCTTCCTCTTAGCTGATGTAAATCACTTAATCCAAATTGATGCGCATTATTCACAATAATCGTATTTACATTGGGAATATCCACCCCGCTTTCTACGATATTCGTACATACCAGCACATCATATTTCTTATCAATAAAATCAAGGATCTTTTCTTCCAGTTCATGTCCTTCCAGTTGTCCGTGTGCAAAACCTATGCTTAAATCAGGACATAATCTTTGTAGGATGGCTGCCATTTCGGCCAGACCTGCAATTCTGTTATGAATAAAGAAAACTTGTCCGCCTCTTTCTGTTTCAAAGTAGATCGCATCCCTAATAAAATCTTCTTCAAAATAACGCAGCTCTGTTTGTATGGGCTGACGATTTGGTGGCGGTGTATTGATGATACTAAGGTCACGTGCGCCCATCAGGGAAAATTGTAAGGTGCGCGGAATAGGGGTAGCTGTTAAGGTGAGTGAATCAATATTGGTGCGAAGGGTTTTGATTTTTTCTTTATGTCCCACGCCAAACTTTTGCTCTTCATCTACAATAAGTAATCCCAGTTCTTTGAATTGCACCTCTTTAGATATCAGTGAATGGGTGCCGATGATGATATCAATTTTTCCTTCTTTTAATTTTTCATAAGTCTCTTTCTTTTCTTTCGTTGATTTAAATCGGTTAACATAGTCTACGGTAACCGGAAATTCTTTCAAGCGATCTCCGAAAGTTTTGTAATGCTGAAATGCTAAGATGGTGGTGGGTACCATTACGGCAACCTGTTTTCCATCACATACGGCTTTGAACGCGGCACGTATAGCAATTTCTGTTTTTCCAAATCCCACATCACCACATACAAGACGATCCATCGGCGAAGGAGATTCCATATCTTTTTTTACATCCGCTGTGGCCTTGCTTTGATCGGGCGTGTCCTCATAAATAAAAGAGGCTTCCAGTTCATTTTGCAAATAACCATCAGGAGCATAAGCATAACCTTCCTGGGCTTTGCGTTCTGCATAAAGTTTTATAAGATCGAAAGCGATCTCTTTTACTTTATTTTTTGTTTTTTCTTTGAGTCGCTGCCAGGCATCGCTTCCGATTTTATTGATTTTTGGTACATTGCCTTCTTTACCGGTATATTTTGATATTTTATGCAGTGAGTTTATATTGACATATAAAATATCGCCATCTTTATAAATCAGTCTTACAGCTTCCTGCATAATACCATTCACTTCAATCTTTTGCAGTCCGCTGTATGTACCTACTCCATGATCAATATGCGTTACATAATCTCCGGGTTGCAGTTCTCGAAGTGCGCGAATGGTGAGGGCTTTACTTTTATTATAGGCTTGCTTTACTTTGTATTTGTGATAGCGTTGAAAGATTTCATGATCTGTATAGCATAGCACCTTTAAATCATTATCGATAAATCCTTCATGAATGGCTACAGGAACAGGCGTAAACGGTATCGCTGCTTTCAGGTCTGTGAAGATGCTATGTAATCTTTCTAATTGTTTCGGGTTTTCAGAGAAAATAAATGCAGTATAGCCTACTTCCAGATATTGTTTTAGGTCTGCAATTAACATTTCAAATCTCCTGTTAAAAGCAGGTTGTTTTTTGGTGTGAAAATCAACAGAAGTGTATTGGCCGGCCGGTACTTTATCTTTGAAATATGATTTTGAACCAAATTCAATCAGATGGTAATGTTTGATTTGACTTTCCAGTAAGTCTACCGATATAAAATCTTCTTTGGTTACATGATTCTTTTCTAATGGGTCTTCTTCTTCATGGCCGGATGTTTTCTTTTCTTTTAGTTTTAGAAACTGATCCAGCTCTTCATCCATCGTAAGGAGTCGTTCTCTGACAAAAGAAAAATCTTTGACCCATACAATAGTATTGTCAGTAAGGAAATCAAACAGCGGAATTTTTTCTTCTGTTAGGAAGTGGGTATCTACGTTGGGAATAATACTTACTTGCGCCAGGCGTTTTTCACTCAATTGGCTTTCAGGATCAAAAATTCTTATACTGTCTACCTCATTCCCAAAAAGCTCAATACGGTAAGGCTTCTCATTGCCGAATGAGTATATGTCTAATATTCCACCTCTGAGCGCAAATTGTCCGGGCTGATATACAAAGTCTGTCCTGCTAAAGCCTAACTCAACCAGAAAAGCAAGGATGCCGTCTGTGTCTAATGTATCATTGGTCTTTATTAGTAAGACATTTCCTTGAAGTTTTTGGGCAACCACCACTTTTTCAAAAAGCGCGTCTGCATACGTTATCAGGGCTCCTGTTCTTTGTCCGCCCGGTATCGAAAAACGTGTAAGGGCTTCTGTTCGAAGCATTACATGAGATGGATTTAACAGCGTATAGTTTCTTGGATGCTTGAATGAGGAAGGGAAGTAAAATAGGTTCAACTCGTCGGTAATACTTTCCAGACTATTATGAAAATAGGCGGCTTCTTCTGCATCATTTAAAATAAAAACATGGTTGTAGTTATCAAGCGAAGGATGATTGTAGATGGCAGCGGCTGTGAACTGAGCAGCACTCCCATTTACCTGCTTAAGTTCAATACATTGGGTTTGGGAAAAAGATAACCTGTCCGCAATTGAAAAAATGCGAGGGGATTGTTGGTATTGATGCAGCAGCAAATCCAGATTCACTTTGCAAAAATACAAAACTCCATCCGTAGGAGAAAACCTTTAATTTGCTCCTAAATATTCAACAAGTTTCAACTTGTAAGTAGGAATGGTTAATTTTGAATAAGCCGATTTCCATGAGCGCTATCCAAATCTTTTCTATGAACCAATATACAAGGCATAATCGATCTTCTTTCGCTTCTAAAAATTTGTTGGTAGCACTACTGTTTTTAATATTCATATCCCACGTTGCAAATGCACAAGTATCACTTAATGCCCGATTAAGAACCGGGGATATTTCTTTGGCACCTAATTTGAGACAGGATTTAATTGATAGGGAACTTGATTTAGGAAAAACGAATTCATATTATTATTCGGTAATTGCTTTTGATCGTTTGCCCAATCCCAAAGCTTTAAACTATTTGAGACAGTCTGGCGTTGAGTTACTTGAAAAGATAAGTGATAATATTTTTACAGTTAGGTTTAAACAAAAGCCTGCTATATTGATGCTTAAGACTTCGGGTATTAAGGCAATTAAGTCAATGCCCCCTGGTTTAAAAACTTCTACGGCGCTTTCTGTTCATGTTGCTAATGCTCAAAATGATGCAAACGTTAAGGTATCTGTATTATTTTATCGTGAAGAAAACAGTTTGGTACAGCTTGCGTTTGCAGAAGCGCAAGGTTTTAATGTAACTAGCAGGCAATATGCTGACCAGGGTCTGTTTATAGGAACGATAAGCACGAAGCAGATCTATAAATTGGCAGCTTTGCCTTTCGTGAGAGGAGTTAATCTTTTTGATTATAAAATTGAGCCATTATTGCAAACAGAAAATGGTGTGTTTGCCTTGACAAGTTTAAAAGGGAATCAACTATCAGCTCGAAATTTGTCTGGCAAGAATGTTGTTGTTGCAGTGGGAGATGATGCAGACCCAACTTCTCATATTGACCTTATTGCTGATGTGGAGAACAGAAATCCCACACCTCCACAATTTTCAAATCATGGTACGCGCGTTTCTGGAATTGTATCCGGAGACGGGTTATTAGAAGAAAATTTTACAGGTATTGCCCCTGACGTAAAAGTGATTGCTGACTTTTATGATTTTGTCTTAGCTAAAACACCAATTTATAAAAAAGATTTTGGTATGACTATTACCAATAATTCGTATTATAATGGGTATGTTGGTTGTC
>Ga0315906_10008335_pt1 | contig 12432 bp, 8 predicted proteins | sample LakEriMetagenome_4_FD_203526 | JGI IMG/M metagenome (GOLD analysis project Ga0315906, IMG submission 203526) | Freshwater fungal communities from buoy surface, Lake Erie, Ohio, United States - Buoy 2 MA122 | ecosystem: Environmental > Aquatic > Freshwater > Lake > Lake biofilm | place: USA: Lake...
GTCGCGATATCACGTCGGCCCAACTCATCGAGGATTTCGACGCCGTGGTGTTGTGCACCGGTGCCACCAAGCCGCGGGATTTGCCCATCGAAGGCCGCCAATCCAAGGGCATCCATTTCGCCATGGAATTCCTGCATGGCAACACCAAGGCCCTGCTCGACAAGGCGCAACCCCCGATCTCTGCGGCTGGCAAGGATGTCATCATCATCGGCGGCGGCGACACCGGCACCGACTGCGTGGGCACGTCCATGCGTCACGGTTGCAAGAGCCTGATCCAGGTGGAGATCCTGCCCAAGCCGCCCACCGAGCGCGCCAAGGACAACCCCTGGCCGGAGTGGCCCAAGACCTACAAGATGGACTACGGTCAGGAAGAGGCCGCCGCCGTCTACGGTGCCGACCCTCGCGTCTACCTGACCACCGCCAAAAAGTTCCTGACCGACGATCAGGGCAACGTCTCCGGAGTTCACCTGGTGCAAATCCGCTGGGAGCGCAACGACAAGGGCCAATTCACCCCCGTGGATGTTCCGGGCACCGACCGGGTGGTTCCGGCGCAATTGGTCCTCTTGGCCATGGGCTTTGTCGGACCTGAGCAGCCGTTGCTCGAGTCGCTGGGCCTGGAGCGGGACCCCCGTTCCAATATCAAGGCCGAGCACGGTCAGTACGCCACCAGCATCCCCAAGGTGTTCGCCGCTGGCGACTGCCGCCGGGGTCAAAGCCTTGTGGTGTGGGCCTTCAATGAAGGCCGCGGAGCCGCCCGCGAGTGCGACCGTTACCTGATGGGCACCACCTCGTTGCCCTGATTCGCCGGAACTTTGGTTTCCTGAATCCAACATCGGAAGGCGAAGAGATCTCTCTTCGCCTTCCTGCTTTCAGATCCTAGATCCTCCCGCCGCCAGCCAAAACCCTGCTCGTCCACCTGCCATGCCCAAAGAAGATGCCATCCACGTCCCGGCCCAGGTCCTGAGTCCGCTGGGAGTCGCCGCCTATCGTATGCGCTTGGCCAACGGCTATGAACTGGTGGCCCATGTCACCCGCAAGCTTCAACCAGTGATCGGCGCCATCCAACCCGGCGACACCATGGAACTCGAACTGTCTCCATTCGACCTGTCCCGGGGACGCATCATCGGCCGCTGCGGCACGCCCTAAGGCTTTCAGGAAACCCTCTCGACAACGCTCCCGGATTGCCGGGATCGGCAGATAGGAGCAGCCTGCGGCCATGTTCCCTCCGGTCCGCACCGTCTTGTTGTTCCTGCTCTCGTCGCTGCTGTTGGCGTCCCTGTTGCCTGCGATCCTCAAAGGTCAAACCGCCAACCGGGCTCACGAATCCGGGGCGGCCCGATTGAAGGTGGACCTGCTGGGAGTCTTCGCTCATCCAGACGACGAAACCGGTGTGGCAGCCACCATCGCCGCGCTGAGCCACGGTTCTGGTCGTTCCATCGCCCATGTCTACTGCACCCGGGGTGAAGGTGGGGGCAACATGGTGGGCACCCAGTCCGGCTCGGCATTGGGAATCCTGCGGGAGATCGAACTGCGGGACGCCCTGCGGGGACTGGGGGTGCAGCAAGTGCATTTCCTCGACAAGGCCGACTTCGCCTACACCGAAAGTCTCGGTGTCACTCTGGAACGCTGGAATCACGACGACACGCTGGGCCGCTTGGTGCGCGTCATCCGCGCCCTGAGACCCGAGGTGGTGGTTACCATGAACCCCGCACCCTCGCCCGGGCAACACGGCAACCATCAGGCGGCCGGATGGCTGGCCACCGAGGCCTTCGAAGCGGCGGCGGATCCCTCCCAATTTCCCGACCAACTGCGTCTTGAGGGCCTGTCCCCATGGCGACCGCGGAAGCTCTTCTATTCCGGGGCCGGCGCCAATCCAGGAAAGGCTCTCTCGATCCCGCTCACTCGCCCCCTGCCCGACGGACGCCTGCCTGTGGCCGTGGCCGCCGAGGCCCTGTCCAACCATCGGTCCCAGGCGTTCGGAGCCATCGCACAGTCGCCGTGGTTCCGTCGCACCACCAACCAGTGGTTCACCCCGGTTTGCAGCGTCTTGCCCATCGGCCCCACCGAGAGCGATCTCTTCCAAGGCCTTCCGCTCCCCGAGGCTTTGGGAGCCTGTCCCCCGCGTTGGGATGGGTTTCCGGTGCCGGAAACAACTGAGGATCCCAGCCTGTTTTTTGTACCAAGACCCGCGGTGGCTCGGTACCGGGAGTTCGTTCGTGTCCACCGGATCTCCCATGCCGCCCAGTCTTTCCAAGCCGATGTCCCCGTCGTCGCCGGACAGGAGACGAGCCTGTCCCTCTTCCGGGACCGTTCTTTAGGCAAGGGAACCGTCCAGTTTCAAACCCCACCCGGCTGGTCGGCACGTGGGACCTCGGGAGGTCGAGTAGGCGTCACAGCCCCGGCCGCCGCCCGTGACGATGTCACGCTGCTGGCGCGGGTCGGTGACCACCAGGCCATGGTCCGTCTGCACCCGGTGCCCTCCCTGAAGGTCCCCCGGATCGCCCCGCTTCCCTGGAATCGCCACAGCGAGGACCCAGCCTGGATGGCCTTGCCGGTCACCGCCATCGGGCCTGAGCAATTCTGGCAGGGACGTTCCGACGGTGCTGCGGACTGCAGCGGTCAATTCCGATTGGGACATGACGGAAAACACCTCTGGGTGGAAATCCAAGTCCGGGATGACCGAGTGGTCTGCAACATCGAATCCAACGACATCAAGGGCCACTGGCGGAGCGATTCGGTGGAGCTTTGTGTGGACCCCGCGGCCGGCGCCGAGCACACGCTGGGCTGCTGGAAAGCAGGCATCTTCCCCTTCGACCGGACTGGTCAGGTCCGGGGTGCCCGCGATGCCGATGCCGATCCGGGGCCTCTGGAGCGGCATTCCCCGGGCACGCGCCTGCTTTCGTGGCGAACCGCCGAGGGCTACACCCTCCGTGTGCTCATCCCGCTGCGGGAGCTCGGATTGAAAGGAAAGTCTGGCACCAAGGCTGGATTCAATGTGTTGCTCTATGACGGCGACAAGGCCGATGCCCAGCCCGGAGAAAACATTAACCGGACCCGACTGGCCTGGTCCCCGCGACCCGGCGTCCAGGGACGCCCGGAGGATTGGGGGCGGATCGTCCTGGAGTAACCGCCACGGATCCTGATCAGACACACTCGAGTCCAACGGACCGGTTGATCGCAGCACCGACTTGAACCAAAGTAACCCGATGCACCCCGAGTACGTAGAGCGCGTCGTCAACCTCCTGGACCCATCACTGAATCGTCTGCGAAACGTCTCGCAGGCCGAGGCTATTGAACGGGTCCTCAGCGGTGACGCCGCCCGCGTGGCGGAGATCGATGGATCCTTTGCTCTCCTAGCCCGCAATGGCAAAACGGTGCGCATGGCTCGGTCCCTCGATCGCCCCATGCGCTACTTTTTGGCCAAACGCGCGGAGGGTCCGGCCCTGATCGTGGCTGACCGCATGGATGCCATCCACGCCCAACTCGAGCGCGAAGGTTTGGCCGACCAGTTCCATCCGAGCTATACGCGCATGGTGCCTGCTCACTACGTGGTGGAGATCCAGCTCATCGGCTGCCCGGATCCGGATCCGGTCTACACCCGCTACTTCAATCCCCTGCCCAATTCACTGCCCGCCGACCTCGACACCATCGGTCGCCAATACATCGGAGCCCTGGCCGACGAGATCGGCAAGCAACTCGGAGCCATCGATCCGAAAGAGCCCATCGGGGTCGCCTTCTCCGGCGGGGTCGACAGCGGAGCGGTCTTCTTGGCCACCTACTTCCAGATGCAACGCTTGGGCATGAGTCTCTCGCGGCTCAAAGCCTTCACCCTGCATCTGGGCGACGGACCCGATCTGGCCCAGGCGCGCGCCTTCCTGGAGCCTCTCGGACTGGGGCTCTTTCTGGAGGAGATCTCCGGGGATCCAAAAAGCCTGAACCCGTCGGAAACCCTGCGGGTTCTGGAGGATTACAAACCGCTGGATGTGGAATGCGGCACCATGGCTCTGGCTCTTTGTCGTGGAATCCGCGAGCGCCATCCGGAGTGGAAACACCTTTTCGACGGCGACGGTGGCGATGAGAACCTCAAGGATTATCCGATCGAGGAGAACCCCGAACTGACCATCCGCTCGGTAGTCCACAACTTGATGCTCTACCACGAGGGCTGGGGCGTGGGCCGCATCAAGCACTCGCTCACCTACAGCGGCGGGCTCAGCCGTGGCTACGTGCGGACCTACGCACCGGCCCGGAAGCACGGGTTCGACGGATACAGCCCGCTCATGAGCCGCGCCGTCATGGCCGTGAGCGAAGCCATTCCGTTCATCGAACTGACCCACTACGATGTGCCGACGCTGTACTCGCTCAAGGGTGAGATAGTGCGGCGCGGCATCCAGGCGGTGTTCGGTGTGGACATGCCCATCTTCGAAAAGCGCCGCTTTCAGCACGGGGCCATTTCTAGAGAAACCCTCCGTCAGCAATTCCCAGCACAAGAGGCCCGTTATCGCCGGGAATTCATGGCTCTGTATTCCTGAGGCCGCTGGTTATAGGAGCCGAGCACTAGGTACCCATCGGCAGCCAACAGCCCGCGGTCCAAGAGCCCTAACCGTTTGACTCAATCGGCCAACGGAGGCAATTGCGAGGTCGGTTGAGATCTATCTTGATTCAGACTCAGGAGTTTTCTTTCGGCCTGAGAACGATTGTGAACCCCCAATTTGACGTAGATCCGTCGGATATAGGTCCGAACCGTTGCATAGGTCAGGCCCATAGCCTCGGAAACCAGCTTCACCGAGTCGCCACTGGCGGCCATCTGCCGCATCAATTCGTTTTCTTTGGCGGTCAACTCCGGCAGGTCTTGAACCTCCTGTTTCTTGTCCGACCCCTGGAATCGCCAAACCTCGAGCAGGCGACGGGCGATCTGGGCATCCAGCGGTGAGCCGCCACCGGCAGCCAGGTTCACCCCATCGACAATCGACCGCCAACCGGAGCGTTTGAGCATATATCCCACGGCGCCGGAACTCAGTGCCTCGCGAATGGTGGCATCATCCTCGAAAACGGTCAGGACGATAAACGAGCTCTGAGTCATCGTTGGACTCAACGCCCGGAGCACATCGATGCCTGTGCCATCGGGAAGCCCCAGGTCCAGCAGGACGATGTTCGGTTGCCAGAGTGGCAATCGTTCCACCGCATCACGAACGGTTCGAACCCCGCCCAAGAATTCGAACTCCGGCTGATGCACCAGACATGCGGCGAGCGTTTCACCAAAACCATTGGAATCCTCCACCATGGCCACCTTGATCCGCGGCTTGTCCCAGAGCATTTCGGGATGCTCCAGAATCTTCGCTGGCTCAGTCTTGGAGTCTTTCATCGGACAGCTCGAGGTACTTGAATGACGATAACCGAATGGCCGGGCTGGGAAACCATGGAAACCGAGCCACCGACATCCCCCACCCGACTCACCAAACTGGACAGTCCGCGACCGGACGCGAGCGCCGATTTAACAGAGAACCCGCCACCATTGTCCTCCACTTGGTAACAGACCCAATCGGCACTGACTCTGAGTTCGATTCCGACCTGAGTCGCCCGGCCGTGTCGGACAGCATTTCGGGTCAACTCCTGAGTCGCAGCAATGAGCAACTGCCGAACCCATCCACCGATTTCCACGTCTTTTCCGGCCAAGATTTGGAACTCCAAGCCCACGGAGCAAACACTCAGATAATTGCGGGCCAAACGTTCGATATGCCTGCCCAAGTCAATGGAGGGTTCCGACACATCCCGCAGAAGCCACACCAAATTATCCAGAGCCTCCGTTGCCTCCACCGACCGGGTATGAATGCGATCGATTGTCGGATCACCCCGCCTCGGCGATCTCTGGCTGAAGGTCAATTGCTCGGTCAACAATTGGATCTCACTCAGTCGATTGCCCAGATCATCGTGCAAACTCCGAGCGATGCGGACCCGGTCGCTCTGGATGCCTTCCAAAGCCCGGATATGGGCCCTCCGCCGGTGGCGACTGGATCGATACGATTGCCAGACCACGAGCCCTCCCAGGACGAGGAATAAACTCAGGATACCCAACCGCCATGGGGTGGGAATGCTGGAAGATCGATCCACTTCCACCCGGGTCGTGCGGACAGGCCCCCAGGCTCCTCCGGGCAGTTTGTTCTGAATGCGCAGGGCAAACCGTTTTTTTGAAGGCTGGGTAATGCGAAAGGAGTCCGCCAAGCCCACGTGAATCCAGGAATGGTTGTCCTCCGAGACAGAATACCGAACCAAAGGCGGTTGCAGCGTGGCGGCCAAATTTTTCCGGAGGCTCACCAGCGAATTGAACCCCTCTGCAATGCAGACATCGATCATCTCATGAGAGGGGATGGAAATCCCACCCAAGCCGGTATCGATCCCTCCGATTTGAACGGAGGGGAGTTGCTCACTGACATCCCATCCGTCCCGGCGCACCAGCAACACGCCTTTGTTGGAAGGCAGCGCCACTTCCCCGGAAGGCAGGCACCAAGGGGCGGCATTGCGTTTGGAGGTCAGTTGGATCTCCGACAAGATGGAGAAATGGATCACACGCCCCACGTGCTCCGGCGTGCCGGTTGTCTGCGAATACCCCCGGTCCGAGGCAAAAGCCCGATCGATCCAAGCCGAATTCAACTCCAGAATCCCAGCATCGGTCGCCAGCCAGAGTCCCGACTGGAGATCCTGAAACACCTTCGAGTTGACTCCGGGAAACACCCCCTGATCGGGGCCTAAGTGAACGATTTTGCGCCCACCCCGAATGACCACTTCGGAGCTCCCCACAACCGTCAGTCGCCCCTGATGGTCCACGAACAACGATTGAGGCCCCTGCAATAGCTCCAACTCCTGAGGCAACGGTTCCCACTGGCCAAGAACCCAACAACGCAACTGCCGCCCCGCAATGACCCAGACCCGATCCGTTTGCACCGCCAAATCGAAGACTGGGCTTCCCACGGGAATGACGTCGGGTTTCATCGCGCCGGGTGGCAGCTTCAATAATTTTCCTGAATCGGTCCCTGCCCAGATGCCGCCGGTGCCATCCACAGCCAGAGAATTCACCGAAGCGCCCCCCAGCATCGCGGAATGATCGTGGCCGGATACGGGCCTTCCCAGGTCATCAATGACCATCAAAAGGCTGTCCCCTCCAACCACCAACCCGCGGGGAGAGGGGGCCAAGGCTTTGATCGCGGTCCCGCCCTGTAAGACTCCCGGTGCCTGCGGGAGGGCACTCAATCGATCCCCCTCCCGGACAAACAAACCGTGAGCCCCGGCTGCGGCCCACAACCGGCCACCCGAATCCAACGCGATACTTTCTATGGGAAAAGCCTCCCGCTCGTCGATTACCTGAACCGGAACACTTCCAACCCCGTCGGGCTGAGTCGCCGTGATCGGGGGTGCTCGGGCCAGCAGACGATTGGAATCCCGGCAAATCAGGCGAAGTCCGGATTCCTCCGCTCCCACCCACCAATTGCCCAGCATGTCCTCGTGAATGGCTCGGATGGGCTCCGGGTGGGCGGTGATCCGAAACAATTGTGGATCGGCCCGGGAATCCGAGAACTGATAGAGCAAACCGCGTTCAGTCCCGACCAACAGTTCGCCGTGTGAGGTCTCATGGAAGCATCGTGCCAATGGAGCTGCCGCAGCCCTCGGAAGGGAAACCGTGCGCCATTCTTGGCCGGTGCGACGGACCCAGAGAACCTCCCCCGAATGGGTCAAGATGGACATCCAGATCCGCTGCTTCCGATCCTCAAAAACCTCACACCTGCGGACACGCAGATCGGTTGGAAGGGCTCCGGGAATCCGGACCCACCCCTGCAGAGTTCCTCGCCAAAGATTCCCCCGATTGTCCACTCGGTAGACACCGCCCTCTCGCGCTCCACACCAAGCTGGCAACAGTTCCAGAGATTCCCCCTCGGGAACAGGCCCCGGCGGCAACACCGCCTCTAGACTTCCAAAGCGGCCCCGAATCACCCCGCCATTCTGCCACCAGACCCAACCCTTGCCGTCCTGAACCACATCGCTCGCTGGGAGTTCCTCCTTCTGATAACCGCCGATGGGCTGAGGCTTGAGGCAATACACTGTTTCTGGGCCGCACAGCCATATCTGGCCATTGCCATCAAAAAGAACCCGATGAACCGGTTCATCGCTCAGACTTTCGAGTCCGTCGGGGACGAAGAACCGGGCCCCACCCAAGGCACGGAGTCCGAATCGGGTGGCTACCCACAACAACCCGTCGGGTGATTGAGCCAAATCCAAGATCGATCCATCCGGAAGGCCGTCGCGCTCGCTCCAACGGGAGTTCAAAAAGGGCGCGGAAACCGAATGCTCTATCGGAAGCACTGCTACAGGCTCAGCAAGACCCGATTGCAAAAGAACCCAGGGCCCAACCAGCGACAGCAGAGCCCATTGAAAGATCCGCATCCAAGAATCGCCGCTTCGCACCGTGAGCCGACGACTCGAGTCGAAGGAAACAGTCTGAGGATCCTGAACTGCGGGATTCTGCCCCGCTAAATCCGGGAATGAGTGGTTCATTCGTTTTGTTGCCCACAAGGCTCAGAGGCTTGAAAACCTGCGGCATGGTCTTAATTCCGACTTAGCACGGCCAAGAGGAGAAAAGTTCATCCGACCGGACATCTCAATGTCCACAAAAGAATACATCAAACCGATCCAGCAAGGCCGACCTCCTCCTCAAACCATCGCCTGAAGCCAAATTTCAGCCCTTGTACGCGCTGGCTCGCAAAAACCGCAGCTGCCTCGTTACTGCTTTTGTGGACCTTCCGTTACAAAGCTTTGTTGGGTAATTTAATAGTCGTATCCAACGTCATCCTTTTGTTACGGGCGCAGCCAGAGCAGTCCAGACAGTCGGATGAAAATAAAACTGATTTTCCATGCACAGCGCCTCGATCCACCTCGGAAAAGATCTCAAGGGTCAATCCATCTACCTCAGATGGTTCCTGGAAGAACACCCCTTGGAGCGCCAATGCCTCCTCGACATGTACCCGGCCAACCGTCGGTGGTTGGTCCGCCTTCTTCTGTCCACCCGTTGGATCTCCCTGTTGGAGACCGAGATCAACATGGCCGCGGCCCTGACGGGGATCCAAGCTCAAGACCGCTCCACCAGCCTGAAATCCATATCGGACGCCTACCTCCGAAGGCCAGCAACCGACGGGTTCGCTCGCTGGACCATGAAGATCCTGAGCGCGGACCCAATGCTTTTGATCAAATAACAGTTGCCTAATCGTAAATTATTTTTAACCATTTAAAACATTAATAGTCCATGTATCGCTCTGCCAGATCCTCTGAAACATCCTCGGAATCCACCGTCCGCTTGTACAGCTGGACGTTGATTGAATCCAAAGCCGGACTCCGACTCAAAGGCTACGCCACCGACCCGACTCGCGGTGAACGCGGCAAGGTCTTGCTGACCGCCCCTTTGGTCGGGCGCATCGGCCAATACCTTCTGTCCCAGAAGGGATGCCTGTACCGACTGGAAGCCCCGGCCACCAATGATCCGGAAAAGCAGGCATCCATGCGGGCCATTTTAGAGCAGGTCAAGCCGGTGGGCGACGATCCCAGCAGCCCCGGCCGCATTCTCCACACCATTATCGCTGATCAAGACCCCAAGATTCGCGCGTTTCTGACGGAGTTGTGTCAGGCACAAGGACTCAACGTCTACGAAGCGGATTCCGCCGAGCAGGCCGTGGATCTCATCCTTCAGGGCAAGGGTGATGGAGCCATTCTCCGAATCTTTGGCAATGGAGCTCTGGGCGTGCCGGTTTTCCGGATGCTGGCCGCCGTGCAATGGCCGCGGAAGACCCTCTTCATCCCAATGGAGACCATCTCCAACTCCGTGGAGATACAAAACACCATCGAGAGCGGCACGCCCGTCGCCTATGCTGAGTCGCGGCGCATCTCCTTGGCAATCGAGGCCTTGCTGGACGGTCGGATCGGCCTCTCTCGGGATGTCCTGGTCGAAAGCACACCCTCTCCCCTCAAGAGCATCTACCCGCTCTCCGACCGGGAGCGCAACATCGCAGCGATGCGCGGTGCGGGTGTCTCCTGCCAAGACATTGCCGATCAACTGGGGCTGTCGGTGAATACCGTGTACGCTCACACCCGAAACATCGCCCGCAAGACACGGCCATTGCGCGGAAGTTTTGCGGCGTCCCCCGTTGACGCGGTGTCTGCTTGACGCTGGATTCAGTCGACCGTTTAGGCTCCCATGGCTGAAACAAGCTATGGGAGCCATTCAATTTGGGACCGACGGTTGGCGAGCCGTCATCGCCGAAGACTTCACTTTTTCCAACCTCGACCGCGTGGCTCAGGCCACGGCGGACTATTGGCGGGCCAACCCGGTTCCAGGCACCCACGGTAACCGAGCGATTGTCGGCTACGACCGTCGCTTCCTTTCCCCAGAATTCGCAGCCCGAGTAGCCGAGGTGTTGGCCGGCAACGGCTTCACCGTCACATTGACCGATCGTCCTACCCCAACGCCCAGCGTGTCCTTCGAGGTGAAACGCCAGAAGGCCATCGGCGGGGTGATGCTGACGGCCAGCCACAATCCGGCGGCATTCAATGGCTTCAAGCTCAAGGCTTGGTATGGCGGGTCTGCTGAGCCGGCCATGTGCAAGGCCGTCGAAGGGTTGCTGGATCGAAACCCGGTCCGCGCTGTGCCCTTGGCTCAGGCGATCAAGGCCGGTTTGGTCGCGGTCAAAGATATCCGTGCGGCCCACTATGCGGCGCTCAAGAAGCTGGTCGATTTCCCCCTCATCGCCGCCTCCGGCCTGAAATTCGCCCATGAGGCCCTCCATGGCGTGGGCGCCGGGTGCTTCGACGAGTTGCTTGCGGGCACCACCTGCCGGGTGAGCACCATCAACGCCGAGCACAATCCGGGCTTCGCGGGCATCAATCCGGAGCCCATCGCCCGAAATTACATCCGGTCGATTCCGTTCCTCCAGAAGCACCCCCACGACCTTTGCCTGGTGACCGATGGGGACGCCGACCGAGTGGGCGGCCTGATGGGAAACGGAGCGCCCCTGACCACCCACCAGATCATCTGCCTTTTGCTCCGGCACTACGTCAAGAACCGGGGTATGACCGGAAAGGTGGTCAAGGCGCTGACCACGACCTCCATGGTGGATCGCATGTGCGCGAAACTCGGTCTAGAGCTCATCGAGACGGGCGTGGGCTTCAAATACATCGCCAGTGAAATCCTCAAAGGCGGCGTTCTTCTTGGGTTTGAGGAGAGCGGCGGTATCGGTTTCCCGGGCCATATCCCAGAACGCGACGGCATCGCCGCCGGACTGGTGCTCTTGGAAATGTTGGCCATGGAGCGCAAACCCCTGAAAGTCCTCCTCCGCGAATTGGAAAAAGACTACGGGCCTCACCGCTATGCCCGCATCGACACCACCTTCCCGTTAGAGAAACGTGCGGCGCTGATGAGCTACTGCTCCGAGCACCCCCCGGCCCGTCTCCTGAAGTCGAAGCTGGCCACGGTGAAGGCGTACGACGGGGTGAAGTTCATCGCTCAGGACGGATCCTGGTTGATGCTGCGTGGTTCCGGAACAGAACCCATCCTCCGGATCTACGCCGAGGCCAAGACCGACGAAGATGCTCAGGCGCTGCTCCGGCAGGGAGTCCGGTTGACCCGCAAGGTCTGAACAACTGGCGTGGGGACCGATCAATACCCCCCGACCGCGGCCGCGTGTCCGCTCACGATGGCCACACCGGCACTGGTGCCCAGACGGTTGGCTCCGGCCTCGAGCATTGCCAGAGCTGTCGCCGTGTCCCGGATTCCGCCACTGGCTTTGACACCCAAGGCAGATCCCACGGCCTGTCGCATCAGGCGGATGTCGTCGACAGTGGCCCCACCGGAACTGAAGCCCGTGGAAGTCTTTACGAAGCGGGCTCCCGCTTCGACGCTGAGGGAGCAGGCGCGGAGTTTTTCTTCTTCCGAGAGCAGGCAGGTCTCCAGGATGACCTTCACCCAGACCCCCTGAGCGGCCTCTACCACATCCCGAATCTCCCGAAACACCGAGCGGTCGTCTCCGTCCTTGAGTCGGCCGATGTTCAAGACCATGTCGATTTCCTGAGCCCCAAGATCAATGGCCACCTCGGTCTCGTAACGCTTGGCATCCCCGTCCATGGCTCCGAGGGGAAACCCGACCACCGCAGCCACCTTCACATCGGAACCTTCCAACAAGGCCGCAGCCTGAGCCACCCGACTCCCGTGAACACAGACGCTCCAGAACTGATGTTCCAGAGCCTCGGCGCACAGCCGGGCGACGTCGGCCGCCCGAGCCTCCGGCTTGAGCAGGGTGTGATCGATGTGACGGGCCAGATCGCGAGCGCTCCATTGCATGCCTGCAATCTCCCGGTCCGCCGCCACGGGTTCAAGCCTGCAAGGGAGCCTGTCCCTTG
>Ga0315906_10008336_pt1 | contig 12431 bp, 11 predicted proteins | sample LakEriMetagenome_4_FD_203526 | JGI IMG/M metagenome (GOLD analysis project Ga0315906, IMG submission 203526) | Freshwater fungal communities from buoy surface, Lake Erie, Ohio, United States - Buoy 2 MA122 | ecosystem: Environmental > Aquatic > Freshwater > Lake > Lake biofilm | place: USA...
TTATAGCGACAATTAGATAAATTAAAGTATGATTTTATGCAAGAATCAAAGGATTGATTATCTAATATGATAAAAAACTATTTTTGAATTTTAAAAGTGGAGTCCAGCTTCCACTCAAATAAACGGGGCGAAACCTGAAAAGCCATACGAGTAAGGAATCTAAAAAACAATTTATATGGGATTATTTTCAAGCTTAATGGGAAATGCAAGTGAAATCGATGCAAATGAACTACAAAAGGATTTTACTCATGTACTTTTTGAGGGAGAGCAAATTCAATCTGCCTTTAAAATATTCAGAGACAAGTGGGTATTCACAAACAAAAGGCTTATTATGGTAGATGTTCAAGGAATGACCGGATCAAAAAAAGAATACCACAGCGTACCGTATAAATCAATCACTCATTTTTTAGTTGAAACAGCCGGCACTTTTGATGCAGATTGCGAAATTCAAATTTGGATATCCGGCGCTGCAACACCGTTTAAAAAAGAATTGAAAAAAGGGATCGACGTAATCAACTTACAAAAAACACTCGCAGGGTTTATTTGTAAATAACCTTTTATAATTCACAGGGAGCTTTTCTAAGTGTATAGACAAAATAATAATTACTTCCACCCCGGGGTCTGCCAAAGGCGACCCCGGATAATTATTATGCAGGGTCGGCTTCGCGAGAACCTGCGGGGACAAGAATCATTGAATGTTTTTGTGTACGACAAATGACTATTAAAAATTATAACTATACATGTATGAAAAAATTATTCATCTTATCAGCTATTCTGCTGTCTTCTGCCTTAACTAAAGCGCAGACTATCTGGACAAGTGAAACGAAGTTAAAAGGCTTCATTGGTAAATATGAGATTGTAATGACTTTAGCTATTCCGTATGGAGGGGCTACATCGTGCTTTACAATTGGCGAATACTATTATTTAAGCAAAAAAAAGAATATTGATTTATGCTCAGAAGATGATGAAAGAATTGTTGAGCGAGTTGATGGTAACGAGACGGGTTATTTTATTTTAAAGAACTGGAATAAAAAAATTGGACAAACCGTAATTGGTACTTGGCATACAATGGATGGGAAAAAAGCCTTTCCTGTTACGTTAAAAGTCATTGGGAAGGGGAAAAATTAAATAGGTAGGTTCGGCTTCGCCAAAGCCTTGCGGAGACAATAATAAGGGAGTGAAGAGTTAAAATAACAGCCCGACAAAATGAATAATTATTTAAAAACAAAAGAAGAAATTCAGTCATTACTTGACTCATTATCTAATTTTAAAAAAGAAATTTTCGCCATTACATTAATTAAAGAAGCTATCAGCGTGCCTGATTGTTCTTCAATCAATTTAGATGAAATACGATTTGAATTCTGGAAATATTATCGAACGTACAAAATGAAAGAATTCATTCTTTTATTTTCAGACAGAATTAATAGTGAGAAATCTACAATTGATTCAACCTCAAATAAAACAATTGAAATGCTAGATGAAGCTTTTCTTTGGAATATTACGAATTGGTCATATGGAAGTGTAAAAAAATATGAGCAAAGATATTACTCAAGTAAAGTTTTAAATTTTAAAATGGAGCCGCAATGGTTTGAAAATTTATCTATAACTAATCAAAATATATTTATTCAATTCTTAAATAAATTAGATATTAGATATATAGGCGATGAAATAAAAGCACATCCAAATTCTGATGATAAAAAAGGAAGTAACAAAAAAATAATTTCACGGGTAAATAAATTTCTAAATACAAATGAAATAACATTCTTGGAAATATTAAAAATCTCGAAAGAAAAAAATGAAAAAGAAAATTTACAATCCTTAATTCATGCTGTAGCTTGCCAAAAGGGATCGCTGATTCAACTTGATCACGTTTTAAATAGAATAACAATAAAAAACTATATCGAAGAATTATGTTGTAAGATTTCAAAGGTTGAAATTGACGAAAAAATCAAATCAATAGATATTGATATTAATGTTATTTTACCCTTCATGTTTGGCTGTGTAGTAATGAAAGAAGAGAACGATAAATTAAAAAATTACCTTGATATCACTGATATCTGCTCGGAAAACTTGTGGGAGGAGTATAAAAAACAGGGAATTAAAATTTATGATTTCAATCAACCAGAAATTGTGATTGAAGGTAATATATATGATACTATTAAAATAGAAGATACTTACGATCTTATTAATTTGTCATCATGCGGAAAATCCTATAAATGGAATAAACTAAAAAATATATGGGAAGATATAGCCCATAATAGCGTGTAATTAATATTGCTTTGCTGCAGAGTTTACCCCGAAACTCGCCCACCCCGGGGTCTGCCAAAGGCGACCCCGGGTAGTTATAGGGTAGGCTTCGCCAGACCCTGCGGTGACAGAATACGGAAACTATAAAAGAAATCATGGCATCCATACAAGAGTATTTAAACAAGTGGCTTGCTGATAGATGCCATGATTTTATGAAAAAGAATAAAGTAAAAATTTAAATATGTTATGAGTAAAAAGAAATATGTACATACAGAATCAGGGCATAATTTAATTGCTCCAAAAGAGATCGTGCCAATTATTGCTGATATTGTTAAACCTGAAAACGTTGTTGATGTCGGTTGCGGGCTTGGTACCTTTTTGTATTGCTTCAAACAACAAGGCATTAAAGAAGTATTAGGAATCGATGGTGCGTGGGTGAATAAAAGCTTACTTTATAAAAACATTAAATCAAACGAATTTATAGAAGCAGACCTGGAGAAGCCGTTCAATTTAGCAAAAAGATTTGATTTAGCTATATGTTTGGAAGTTGTAGAGCATTTGAAAGAAGAGGTATCCGATGATATTGTGCAAAATTTAGTTTCATTAAGTAATATTATCTTATTTAGCGCAGCTATACCAAATCAAGGCGGCCAAAATCACATTAATGAACAATGGCCTCAATACTGGGAGGAAAAGTTTAAAAAACATGGATATATATTTCACGATGTTTTAAGGCAAATATTTTGGCATAATGAAAAAATAGATTCATTTTATAAACAAAATTGTTTTTTAGTAGCAAAATATGATTATGTATTAGATAGTGACATGATTGATAAATATAAGAGTAGTAAAGTCATTAATTTAGTTCATCCGGATTTATTTCTTAAAATGCATAAAAGAACACCTGGGGGTTTTATGCAATCCTTAGTGAATAAATTATGGAATAAGAAATAGATCGTGATGTATAGGCCGCATGTAAATGTTGAACTATCACCCACCCCGGGGTCTGCCAAAGGCGACCCCGGGTAATTATCCCATCACAACCTCACCACCCTCACCGCATCAAGCATCGCTTTGTTGATTTCCACATTCATGTTCGTGTTCCACTCTTCGAGTATCAGCTGAATGCGATTTTCTCCTTTCTTCAACTTTAACACAATACTGTTTGTATAACCCCAGTTGCTCCATTCTTCCGTTCCGCGTTGCGGAAATACAATTGTGCCTGCAAGTTTGTTGTTGTGATACAGACTTCTGATCGCACATTTGTTATCTGTATTCCACGGACCGCTTCCGTTAGAATAACGAAAATCAACTCTGTAATTGCCCGCCTTGGAAACCGTGATCGGTATCTCCAGCTTTGTGTTTTGTGCAGTTGACAATTCTACAAATCCATTGCCCGAATAGTTGATATAAGGCAGATTTGTTTTCGCTAAGAAATTTTCTGCTTCAATTGATTGAATTTCACTTTCATTTGCAATAAGCAGCGGCTCACTTGCAAAAGAAGCAATACCGCTTTCATCAATCGCCGCAACCTGGTATTCAGCAGCCGTGCCGAGAGTTACTTCATATTTATTTTCTTTTGAATACGCAATTACTTTCCCGTCTTTGATAATCTGAAAGCGCACTGCTCCTTTCACGGGTTTCCATTCAAGTAAATTTCCGTTTTTAATTACCTGTGGATCGGGCAAAGAAAATTTATTTTCCGTGAGAGAAATACCTGAGCCATTAAATGACTGATTGTTTAACTGAATTTCAATTTCATTTTGACCTTTAATCGTTGCAGGAATAAAATAATCGGATTGTTCTTTTCCATTCAGTTTAAATGATACAATCCTGTTTCCTGTACCATGTACGCGGATTGTAAGGACTGCACTTCTGTATTTGAAATTCTGAAGCGTTTTTGTTCCGGTATAAGCAGTTGGCACCGCCGGCATAAAGCGGAGTCCGTTGGTTTCAAACTGCATGCCGATGAAAACTTTGTGTACCATCGCCAGGTTTCCTGCCATACTCCACAACATCCTGTCAGAATTCACTTCTGTTCCATTGAAATCTCCGGTTTCTGCTACCATGTTTTCATAGTTCGTCAGAAAAAATCCGCCAGCGCGGTAAATACTTGCGAGGCCGTGCGACAAAGCTGCTTCATTGCCTGCTTTTGCTGCAGCAAGATTCCAATACGATTGCACAAACGGCCAGATGGCATTGTTGTGATAAGGCGGAATACCCGGTATTTGCGGATAAATACAGGTAACGCCATAAGGAGTTAATGGAGATTTTTGAAAGATAGAAGAAGCTTTCTTTTCATCTGCTACATCAAACAACACCGCCAATGCTTCTCCTAGTGCTTCAAAGCGTGGAGAGAGTGATAGCCCCGCTCTTCCATATCGGTATTGACCATAATATCCGTATTCTTTATTCCACAGATACTGATTAATTCCTTTTTTAATTTTCTCTGCCCTTGCTTCAAATACATCATTCGGTTTGCCTAATTCCTTTGCCATCCATCCTGCAATGCGGTTTGCCTGGTAATGCACCACATTCGTGCCTAGGTTTTGCGACATGTAAATGTCTGCATTGTTCATCCATCTCGGATAAGTTTGCTCTCTCCAGTCGAGAAATGAAGATTCCCCTTTGTATAAACCGGTTAACGGATCTGCGAGTACTTTAAAATCATCTTCCAGTGTATTGGAAATGATTTCATACGCTTGTTCCAGCCAACTGCGATCTCCGGTTGCTTTATACAATTCCCATGCTGCCAACACCCAGGTAGTGCGGTCGGATGAAATCGGCCATGATCCGCCTGAGCCAGTATCCTGTATAATCCGTTTGCGTTTTACTTTTTTCAGCAGCGAAATTTTTGCAATGTCGGGCTGATGATAACCAAACGCAAGCAGAATACTGTAGCTGATATCTCTGGTCCATACACCTCCCCATTTTGCTCCCGTGCGAAATGTGCTGTCGGCTTCAATGTTTTTTAATGCTTCTTCCAATGATAAATTAAACAACGCATCCACAATGGGTTGATCGGATGAGTAAGATGGTTTTTGTGATACGTCGCGTGTGAGCCTCCATGTTTTTTCTTCCTGCGCAGCTCCTTCATCAAAGCGGTTGAAAACAATTTTAATGGAATAGATGCCATCACCATCTTGATCTTCCAGTTTCAATCCTTTATTACCTAGATTAACAAAATCCCACGACAAGGGCTCTGCGCCGCCTGCGATATAAAATCCTTTGAAGTCTGATTTCGCAATGCGTGATCCATCATATGCTTCATAATATCCTTTTTCATTGAATTGTTTGAGCACCGGATTCATATCCACACGAAAAGTATATGCATAGTTGACAGGCAGATAGCCGGCGGTGACACCCGGTTGCGGTGGCGGAATTTTTCCGAAAGTAACTACGGGTGCTTCGTGCTCATCTCCGATCAACACCCAGTGATCATCGCCCGGTGCCATTTCATTGTCTTTTTCATTGATGCTGAATTTGTATTTGATGAGACGGGAGAAGGTGGAGCTGGCCGGACTTTTATACGTGGATACAATCTTTGAAGGAGAAACAGCGATAGCTGTGTTTTTTCCTTGAATGATTTTATCGGAGAAGAGGGTGTATTCCTTTGATGTATAAAGAGGAGCCTGTGCTTTGCTGTTGGGTTGCTTCATAAATAAAAAGACAGACAAAAAAAGATAACGCAACATATATTTTATTAATTGAGAGTAAGTTGTGTTGGTAGCACAAATTAAGTGAATTATATAACCGCTTAAACATAAAAAAAGCATTCAATCTGAATGCTTTCATTGAAACTATTGATAGTGGATACTATTTTTTCAGACCGTCAATCAATATCCGCACTATATTTTCTTCTACCTCTTGTGCAGTAATCTTTGCAGTTGACCGATGCCAGCTTTCTATACCTCCTACTGCATGAAGCATGATGAGAACGGCGGTTGGACTGTCAATTTTTTTAATCTGATTTTTCTTGATCCCGTCTTCAACAATTGTAGCAAAACGTTTTCTGTAATTACGTCTTTGATTGTGGAAGTTTGAACGATATGGTTCATCCAGATGTTTCCATTCTCTGTCTGCCACCAGCACTTCTTCCACATGTTCTACCATCTGGAGAATATGAAAACGTAAAACTGTTTCGATTTTTTCAAGCGGTGAGGCGTCCGACAATTCAACTTCATCCATATGGGCATTGAAATCATTGGCCACACCAAAGCATACTGATTCAAGAATTTCATTCTTAGATTTAATGTGGTTATACAGACTTGCAGCTTCTATGCCTATGTTTTCTGCAAGATCGCGCATACTGGCGGCACCAAATCCTTTTTCGCGAAAGAGCGCGGCACCTGCTTTGATGATGAGATCCTTCCTGCTTTCGTTTTTGGCAACTTTAAGTTTTCCCATTTAATAATAATTGAGTTTTGGTCAATTTGTTTGCTAAAACCGTAGATTTTTATTGCACTCACCCTTTTACGGGAAGCGAATTCGTTAAAATTAAAAAGATTCTTCAAGTCTTTAAAAAGAAAAACAAAAAACAATAACGAATGTTCGCGTTTTTACATTGGAAGAGTCAGGCCAACCATTACCTTTGCGTCACCTTAAAAAATCTTCATATGTCTCTGATCGTTGTAGGAACAATGGCTTTTGATGCAATCGAAACCCCCTTTGGCAAGAGTGATAAAATTATCGGTGGTGCCGCTACCTATATATCTCTTAGTGCTGCTAATTTTTGCAGCCCTATTTATCAGGTATCGGTTGTGGGTGGCGATTATCCTCAGTCGGAGATGGAAGACCTGAAAAAGCGCGGGGTACAATTAGAAGGCGTTCAGGTTCGTCCGGATGAAAAAAGTTTCTTCTGGAGCGGTCGTTATCACATGGACATGAACACAAGAGATACGCTTGACACACAGTTAAACGTACTGGCAGATTTCGATCCCGTTCTTCCTGAATCATACCAGGAAGCGCAGTTTCTGATGCTTGGTAATCTGGTGCCGGCCGTTCAGTTAAAAGTGATTCAGCAGTTGCGCAATAAACCGCGACTGATAGTGATGGATACCATGAATTTCTGGATGGAATCAGCACTGGATGATTTAAAAACCGTACTCACGCATGTTGATGTATTAATGGTGAATGACAGTGAGGCTCGTCAGCTCAGCGGTGAATATTCTTTGGTAAAAGCAGCGCGTGTGATCATGAATATGGGTCCTCGTTTTCTTGTCATCAAAAAAGGAGAGCATGGTGCTTTGTTATTCAATGAACACAATGTGTTTTTTGCGCCTGCGCTCCCACTGGAGGATGTATTCGATCCTACAGGAGCAGGAGATACTTTTGCCGGCGGCTTTATCGGGTACCTCGCACAAACAAAAGACATTAGTTTCGACAATATGAAAAATGCCATCATTGTTGGTAGTGCAATGGCAAGTTTTTGTGTTGAGAAATTTGGCACTGAGCGTTTACGCGAACTTACAAAACAGGAAATAGACGACAGGATTCAGCAATTTGTTGAGCTCGTCAACTTTGATATTTCACTCTCTTGATTGATCATCATTTATTAGGAGAAATTGGTGCTGAATGGGCAGTTGCACTTCCGGAAAACGTTACGGAAGAAACACTTCTTCAGTTGCTTGCCGAAAAAATAAATGATCTTATTCAAAAGGATTTCAATAAGCTTCTGGCACTTCTTTACAGGATTGACATAGATGAAAGGAAATTAAAAACGATGCTTCAGGAGCATCCTGATAAAGATGCTGGTTTGTTGATTGCAGTAATGGTGCTGGAAAGACAAAAACAAAAAGCAGATGCAAGAAAGAAATATCGATCTGATCATCAGTCTGATCAAAGCCCGGAGGAAAAATGGTAATCAGGATTAATCCCTAAACATCAATTCTTTTACTTTCTCCTTGTCTTCTTTCTCTTTATTCAAATCGAACATTGTACCGAATAGCCTGTCCCATAATGTACTACTCACCCCAAATCCTTTTTCTTCATCTTTATAATGATGAAGATGGTGATTGCGCCACAAGGGTTTCATCCATTTGAATGGCGGGTTATATGCATGAATAGCATAGTGCATTGATCCGTATAGAAGATAGCCAATCATAAATCCGGGGAAAAAGGAAAAAGCATACTCATTGATCAGGAGATAGCAGATACCAAAAAGAGCAGATGCAATCAGCAGGCTTGGAACGGGAGGCATAAATAAGCGCTCACGATCTCTAGGGTATTCGTGGTGGTTGCCGTGAAGAATATATATTAACCGTCTGCCGCTTTCTGTTTCAGAAATCATATGAAACAGAAAACGATGTGTGATGTATTCAAAAAAGGTCCAGAAAAAAATGCCCCCTGCCATTAAAAGCAATCCGGTGCTGCCTGAAAAATACAATTTTCCAGTACCGTAAAGAGGCATCCCTATGATGACCGGGAGATACATAGACCAAATGATGGCCGGATGTGTTTTGGTAAGTAATTCTAGAGTCTGATTTTGAAAAATGCGCGCCTGTCCTTTGTTGTAAATCTTTTCAAACTTCATTTTCAATAATTGATGTTTAAAATAGTGCGAAATTAACCTCAGGGTTATTGATACATTGTCTTCACAAGCATGTGCAAAATAAAAAAGCATCTAAAAATAATTATTTGGAAACTGTTAATTTTTTCGATGAGTTTAATCATTTAAATATGAGTTGAACCCCTGTATAGAAAAGTAAGAAAACGGGAAAAAGATTCTCAATAAGGAGGCGAAGGGTACCGGCAAGAGTGTTAATTTTACCGGTTCAAAGTATTGTCTAGTGTCAGATATCATTCATTTATTGCCGGATCGTATTGCCAACCAGATTGCTGCCGGTGAAGTGATTCAACGTCCGGCCAGTGCGGTCAAGGAGTTGATGGAAAATGCCGTAGATGCGGGGGCAACAGAAATACGGCTGATCATTAATGATGCCGGCAAGCAACTTGTGCAGGTGGTCGATAATGGTTCAGGTATGAGTGAAACCGATGTGCGTCTGGCTTTCGAACGACATGCTACGTCTAAAATCAGCAAGATCGAAGATTTGTTTTCCATACGCACGATGGGTTTTCGTGGGGAAGCACTTGCTTCGATTGCTGCTGTTGCACAGGTTGAAGTGCGTACGAAAAGAGCCGCAGATACTGCGGGCACTTTGCTTGAAATTGAAAACAGTGAGGTGTTGCGTCAGGAACCTGTTGCTACACCGGAAGGTACGAGTATTGCCATGAAGAATCTTTTCTTCAATGTGCCTGCGCGTCGTAATTTTTTGAAAAGCAATGCTGCCGAGATGCGTCATATTATTGATGAGTTCATACGCGTTGCAATGGCCTATCCAGATCGATTCTTTTCACTCACTGCAAATGGCCAACAGCAGTTTCACCTGGAGGCAGGCACTTTAAAACAAAGAATTGTTCAGATACTCGGCCAGCATTATCAGAGTAAGCTGGTAAGTGTTTCTGAGAATACCGATTACATGAATATTTCGGGTTTCATAGGTAAGCCTGAGACTGCGAAGAAAACAAGAGGTGATCAGTATTTTTTTGTTAACCGCAGGTTCATACGCAGCCCTTACTTAAATCACGCGGTAACAAGCGCCTTTCAGGATTTGCTTCCTGCAGATACCTTTCCGGCTTATGTACTCTTCATTGATCTAGACCCTGCACAGGTAGACATCAATGTTCATCCTACAAAACAGGAAATAAAATTTGAAGACGAGAAGATCGTATATGCTTTTGTGCAGTCGGCAGTTCGTCATGCCCTTGCGCAATTCAGTATTACACCGGCACTCGACTTTGATCTTGATCCTTCCATTCAGCACCTCGATGCGGTAAACAAACCTTTTACCGAAACAGACAAAGACAAAGCTTCAACGTCTTCTTTATATAAAACCTTTACGGAAAAACATGTTGCCCACCGGATAGACTCAGCAGGTAATTCCGGGCTTAGTAACTGGAAGGATGTATTTGAAGCAAGCAAACAGGAATCGATTCCGGAGCAGAAAACATTTTTCGGAGGAGAAGGAATCTTGGAAGGCTCACATCATCAACGCGCCGTTCAATCTTTTTCTGATGCGGAATACACGCAGCTGTTTCTCACGTATATCATTTGTCAATCCGGCGATCTGGTTTATCTGGTTCACCAACAACGTGCACATGAACGGATACTTCTTGAAAAATACCAGCTTGCACTGGAAGGTCAGACTGTTGCTTCGCAAACCTGTCTTTTCCCTACTACCTTAGAACTTTCTCCGCAAGACACAGTCTTGCTTAATGAGCTTCTGCCGTCTCTTCAACAGCTCGGATATCAAATAGAACCTTTCGGGAAAGATAGTTTTGTCATCAGAGGAATCCCTGCTGATACCGAGCAAGGCAACGAAAGAAGTGATGTAGAATTATTGCTCGAACAATACAAACATTTTTCTCCTTCACTCAAACTCAGCACGCGCGATCGGCTGTTGCGTTCCGTTTCAAAACAAAGAAGTGTCAAAGCGGGTCGTAAACTCAATAAAGCAGAAATGCAGCAGCTAATGACCGACTTGTTTCAGTGCAATCACAAAGAGGTTAGTCCTTCCGGTCAGCCTGTATTTACATTGATAGATCAGGATCTTTGCGCAAAAATGCTAGGCGCTTAATTGTTATTTCTTACAGATTTCAAAAACTTTTCAACGGATCTTCTTACTGCAGCAGCGCTCTGACGATGCTGGTTTACCAGCACGGAAAAGGTAAGCAGCTTGTTTTTTTTGGTATAAAGATAGCCGCTTAAGCATACCACGCCCGACAACGTACCCGTCTTTGCGAAGATTATTCCTTGTTCTTCAGTATAATATCTTTTAAGCGTGCCTTCGTTGCCGGTTGGAAACAAGGGTTTCAGTCTTTCCATCCCGAATTCAATCCGCATTTGATTGAGCAGTGTCACAAAATCTTCCGCGGTAAAAAGATTATAGCGGCTCAATCCGCTTCCGTCTACCCAGGCGGGTGGCTGAGGAAGAAAGTTTAATTCTTTCTTGAGTAAGCTGTCAATTATTATTTCTTCATTCATTACACCAAACCGCTTCATGCTTGTCAACAGCAATAATTGTTCGGCCAGAAAATTGTCGCTTATCAGCATCATTCTCCTCAACACCGAATCAACCGGCGTGGAATAAAAAGTTTGGTTCAGAGAAACCTTGGTGTTGGTGGTTTGATAGTTTGGTCCAAGTAGTTGCAGAGCAGTTTCAATTCCGTTTGTAATAAAAGGCACGTCAACAGAGATGAGGGTGTCCGTTCCCGGAGTTATCACAAAACGATTTTTATTAAGTTCTCTGGTTATACTTAATTTTTTTAAGGAGTCGGGTTTGATATCTGTTTGAAAAGGATGCTCCGGAAAAGAACTGATGAAATTTGTTTTCGGGGGTGTGTTTTTGTCAACAAGCTCTGTTTGTGTCCACCTGATGCAATTACCATATACCGGAAACAGGCTTCTTTCAGTCATGTAATACGCATCATAATCGTTCCAGGCCCACCCCGGCCCCCAGGCATTTGTTTCCCATCCTTTGTTGAGAACAGCGACCGGCTTGTTGGTTTTTCTAATAAAATCAAAAGCAGGTTGCGAAGGAAAATCGGGATGAAGAAAACAAGGATCGCCTAATGGCTGTATATAAAGTGTGTCGGGAGAAATGGTATAATGAAAAGAGGGGATGCTGTCGCCCAGATATTTCATTGCGGCATACAGGGTTATGATTTTGGTATTGCTGGCAGGGTTGAAATACTTGTCGCTTTGTTTTTTAAAAAGATATTTCCCCGATTGTCCATCCATCACAGCAATACCGGTATGTGCATTTTGCAGGACCGAATCTTTTTTAATAAACTTTTTCCAGGAGGAATGTATGTTCGTTGATGGACTGCATGATGCGAAAACAAAGAGAAAGAGGATAAGAAAATCCGAATAACAGATGTTGTTATATGTTTTTCTTACGTGCATTAATGAGTGATAATATTAAAGGTAGTTAACCGGCAACTAAAAAAATACATCAACCTCTCTCCTGTGCCCTTAACCATCTCTCAGGAATTTCATTCTTCGTTGCGAGATGATAATCGTCTTCGCTGCATGCAATGTATTTGTCATTCGGCAGCTTCATCCACCAACGACCTGTTTTTTTGCTTTGCAGAAATACGGTATCAACTTCGTTGAATGCTGTGTG
>Ga0315906_10008337_pt1 | contig 12430 bp, 12 predicted proteins | sample LakEriMetagenome_4_FD_203526 | JGI IMG/M metagenome (GOLD analysis project Ga0315906, IMG submission 203526) | Freshwater fungal communities from buoy surface, Lake Erie, Ohio, United States - Buoy 2 MA122 | ecosystem: Environmental > Aquatic > Freshwater > Lake > Lake biofilm | place: USA...
GCCACTGGGCACCGCGAGTGGCCACTGGGCACCGCGAGTGGCCACTGGGCACCGCGAGTGGCCACTGGGCACCGCGAGTGGCCACTGGGCACCGCGAGTGGCCACTGGGCACCGCGAGTGGCCACTGGGCACCGCGAGTGGCCACTGCTCGGCGCGCGCTAGGGCGACGCCGTCCGCATACCGGCATAATGCGAGGGTGTCCGTCAGCCTCGGAATTCCCAGTGCCCCCGCGCCGGTCGTCGCGCCCAGGCGACCGACCCGCTCACTACTTCTGCGTCATCCGACTCATCCGGTGACGGTGGGAGGCGGCGCGCCGGTGAGCGTCCAGTCCATGTGCACGACGCTCACCTCGGACGTGAATGCGACCCTTCAGCAGATCGCTGAGCTCACCGCGTCCGGCTGCCAGGTCGTTCGCGTGGCGGTCCCGAGCCAGGACGACGCCGACGCGCTGCCTCAGATCGCGCGCAAGAGCGGCATCCCGGTGATCGCCGACATCCACTTCCAGCCCAAGTACGTATTCGCCGCCATCGATGCCGGCTGCGCCGGGGTGCGAGTGAACCCGGGCAACATCAAGCAGTTCGACGACAAGGTCGGTGAGATCGCCCGCGCTGCCAAGGATGCCGGTACTCCCATCCGCATCGGAGTCAACGCAGGTTCCCTCGACAAGCGACTGATGGACAAGTACGGGAAGGCCACACCCGAGGCGCTTGTGGAGTCGGCCCTGTGGGAGGCGTCGCTGTTCGAGGAGCACGATTTCCGCGACATCAAGATCTCCGTCAAGCACCACGATCCCGTCGTGATGATGCAGGCGTACATGCAGTTGGCAGAGCAGTGCGACTACCCACTGCACCTAGGCGTGACCGAGGCTGGTCCAGCCTTCCAGGGCACGATCAAGTCGGCAGTTGCCTTCGGAGGCCTGCTGAGCCGCGGGATCGGCGACACGATTCGGGTGTCGCTGTCGGCACCTCCGGTCGAAGAGGTCAAAGTCGGAATTGCGATCCTGGAATCATTGAACCTCAGGCAGCGCGGGCTCGAGATCGTGTCCTGCCCGTCCTGCGGACGCGCGCAAGTCGACGTCTACACACTTGCGGAGCAGGTCACGGCAGGACTCGAAGGCCTTGAGGTTCCGCTTCGCGTGGCCGTCATGGGCTGCGTCGTGAATGGACCTGGCGAGGCGCGGGAAGCCGACCTCGGCGTTGCTTCGGGAAACGGCAAAGGACAGATCTTCGTACGCGGCGAGGTCATCAAGACGGTCCCTGAGTCGCAGATCGTCGAGACGCTGATCGAAGAGGCGATGATCCTTGCGGAGCAGATGAGTGGTGAGGCGGGATCACCGGTCGTGACGGTCGACTGACGATGACGATCTTCGCCGACGTCGGATCCGTCCGAAGCCTGTCGGCTATGGACCTCCCGGCCGTGGAGGCCCTGCTGTCGTCGGATCCGGTGACCCACTGCTTCGTGGCCTCTCGCGTGCGCGGCGGTGGTCTCGACCCGTGGCGTATGGGGGGTGAGCTGCTCGGCCACTTCACCAGCAGCGGGCTGTCGTCGCTGCTCTACTGCGGTGCCAATCTGGTCCCGGTATGCACGGACGACGTCGCACGCGAGGCGTTCGCCCAGCGGCTTCGGCTCTCCGGCCGACGGTCATCGTCCATCGTGGGTCCGCGGCATGAGGTCCTTGACCTATGGCAGCGCCTGCGGAACAGATGGGGCCGCGCACGGGAGATTCGGGAGTACCAGCCCTTGCTCGCGATGACGACCGACTCTGATCTCGAGCCGGACCGCGCCGTGCGGGTGAGCAGGGCCGAGGATCTCGACATCCTTGTGCCAGCCTGTGTTGCGATGTTCACTGCCGAGGTGGGTATCTCTCCCGTGACCGGGGGCATGGGGGCTGCCTACCGTGCACGTATCGCCGAGCTCGTACAGCAGGGGAGATCGTTTGTTCGTCGCGAGGACGACGTCGTCGTCTTCAAGGCGGAGGTGGGGGCGGCCAGCGAGCAGGCTTGCCAGGTGCAGGGTGTCTGGGTGGATCCCTCCCGACGCGGAGAGGGAATCTCCTCGCCCGCCATGGCGGCCTTGGTCGAGATCACTCGTCGATCCATCTCCCCGACGGTGTCCCTGTACGTGAACGACTACAACACGGCAGCGCGCCGTTGCTACGACAATGTGGGGTTCCGGCAGCACGGGGAGTTCGCCACCGTCCTGTTCTAGTCGCGGAGATTGGTCGCCCTGTGGCTAGGGTGGGCGCGTGATCCTGCGGATGTCCACCCTGTTCCTGCGTACCCTGCGCGACGACCCAGCCGATGCTGAGGTGCCGAGCCATCGACTGCTCGTGCGAGGCGGCTATGTCCGTCGCGTGGCCCCTGGTGTCTTCACCTGGCTGCCGCTCGGCTTTCTGGTGTACCGCAACGTCGAGGCCATCGTTCGTGATGAGATGGATCGCGCAGGCTTCCAGGAGGTGCACTTCCCAGCGCTGCTGCCGCGCGAGCCATACGAGCAGACGAACCGGTGGACGGAATACGGTGACACTCTCTTCCGGCTTCAGGATCGCAAGGGGAGCGATTACCTGCTCGGTCCCACTCATGAGGAGATGTTCACGCTCCTCGTCAAGGGTGAGTACTCGTCGTACAAGGATCTCCCGCTGGTGATCTACCAGATCCAGAGCAAGTACCGCGACGAGGCACGGCCTCGTGCCGGCATCCTTCGCGGACGTGAGTTCGTCATGAAGGACTCCTACTCCTTCGACATCGATGATGAGGGACTGGCCCGCTCCTACCAGCGTCACCGTGACGCCTACATCTCGACCTTCCAGCGCCTCGGGATGGATTTCGTCATCGTCTCGGCCATGTCCGGCGCCATGGGGGGTTCGGCGAGCGAGGAATTCCTTGCTCCCACCGAGGTGGGTGAGGACTCGTTCGTCCGCTGCTCTAGCTGTGATTACGCCGCGAACGTCGAGGCAGTGCTGACACCCGCGCCGAGCCCCGTGGATCCCACAGGCGTTCCTGCTGCGCATGTTGAGCAGACACCGGAGACACCCACGATCGAGACTCTGGTCGACCTCTCAAATGCGCGAACGGACCTCGCTCGCGCGGATCGTCCGTGGAACGCCGGCGACACGCTCAAGAACGTCGTATTCATGGTGACGGCTCCCGACGGAGTCCGTGCCCCTCTGGCCATCGGCGTGCCGGGTGATCGGGAGATCGACATGAAGCGGCTCGAGGCTGCCCTGCAGCCTGGGGTGGCGGCGGTATTCGACGAGAACGACTTCGCGGCACGCTCGAGTCTGGTGAAGGGGTACATCGGGCCCGGAGCCCTCGGTGAAACGTCGTCGTCGGGAATCCGCTACCTGCTCGACCCGCGGGTGGTCGACGGAACCAGGTGGATCACCGGCGCGAATGAGCCCGGCCGTCATGTGTTCGACCTTGTTGCCGGACGCGACTTCACGGGTGACGGTGTCATCGATGTGGCTGAGGTGCGTGAGGGCGATGCCTGCCCAGAGTGCGGATCCGATCTCTTGCTCGCCCGTGGAATCGAGATCGGGCACATCTTCCAGCTGGGTCGCAAGTACGCGGAGGCGCTCGACCTCAAGGTTCTTGACGAGAGCGGCAGGCTTGTGACCGTCACCATGGGGTCGTACGGGATCGGTGTGTCCAGGGCCGTTGCAGCCATCGCCGAGCAGTCCCACGATGAGAAAGGGCTGATCTGGCCGAGGGAAGTGGCACCGGCTGACATTCACCTGATCGCCACAGGCAAGTCAGATGAGGTATTCGGTGTGGCGGAGCGACTTGCTGACGCTCTGTCCGCGCATGGGGTGCGCGTCCTGTTCGACGATCGCCGTGGTGTCTCTCCGGGCGTCAAGTTCAACGACTCGGAACTGCTCGGTGTGCCCACGATCGTCGTAGTTGGAAAGCGCCTCGAAGAGGGATTCGTCGAGGTGAAGGATCGCCGCTCAGGAGAGCGTCAGGACATCCCCGTGGACGATGTTGTCGAGGTGATCCGAACGATCGTGGCGGCTTGACGTGACCGTCCGGGCAGTGGTTTTCGACTGGGGTGGAACGCTGACGCCCTGGCACGACATCGAGCTCGTGTCGCAGTGGTACGCGTACGCGGAAATCTACGACCCCGAACACGCCAGTGCGCTGGCCCATCGACTCGCTGAGGCCGAGGTCAGACGCTGGCGCGTGCAGCGGGAGTCAGAAGGTGCGGAGCCAGCAGGCGCGCTTGACCAGATATTCCTGGATGAGGGCATCGACACCACGCAGGCACGGCATCTACGTGCGCTGGGCTGCTACCTGGACTTCTGGAGCCCCCATACGTACGCCGATCCGCAGGCACGCGCCGTGCTCGAGGGACTACGTTCCAGCGATTGCCGAATCGGCGTGCTCAGCAACACGATGTGGCCGAGTGCTCATCACCTCGAGGTCTTCCGGCGCGATGACCTCGATGACCTGTTCGACTGTGCGTTCTTCACCAGTGAGATGTCTGTGGCCAAGCCCCACAGTGATGCGTTCCTGGCGGTACTTGACTCCTTGGACGTTTCCGCCGATGAGTCCGTCTTCGTCGGGGATCGCCTCTGGGATGACATCGCGGGGGCGGCGCGTGTGGGCATGCGCACGATCCTGATTCCGCACTCGAATGTGCCGGACGAGGAGATCCCTGACGCGACTGTGCTTCCCGACGCTACGGCACACGAGCTCCTGGATGTCCTGCGTATCGTGCGGTCCTGGCAGTAGCGGTGGACGCACTCGCGCTGCCGGACACGGGCACGCTCGTTCTCCTGGTGGTGGTGGCCTTCGCTGCGGGCTGGGTCGATGCAGTCGCCGGGGGAGGGGGTCTCCTGCAGTTGCCAGCACTGCTGCTGGCGGTGCCGGAGGCTGAGCCTGTCCAGGCGCTCGCGACCAACAAGGCGTCCAGCATTGCGGGGACCAGCGCTGCCACCTACACGTACACGCGCCGAGTGAGACCCGACATCAGGACGGCTTTGCCGATGGTCGTGGCGGCGATCGTGGGAAGCGCCATGGGAGCGTTCACGGCTCGTGCTGTCCCAGCCGAAGTGTTTCGTCCGGTCATCGTCATCCTGTTGATCCTCGTATGGCTGTGGACTCTGCTGCGGCCTTCGATGGGCATGGAGCAGCAACTGCGCTGGTCCGGTCGGAAGCGGCACTACGCGATCGCCACGGCGGGGGGTCTCGTCATTGGCTTCTACGACGGAATCCTCGGTCCCGGCACAGGCTCCTTCCTGCTGATCCTGCTCGTAGGCGTGCTGGGCTACTCCTTCCTCAATGCATCGGTCACGGCAAAGGTGGTCAATCTCGGCACGAACGCCGCGGCCATGGTCGTGTTCGCTGCAACGGGTTCCGTCCTGTGGGTTCTGGGCGCGTTCATGGCCCTGGGAAATGTCCTTGGCGGAATTCTCGGTGCACGTGCAGCCATCAAACGCGGAAGCGCGTTCGTGCGGTGGGTGTTCCTCGCTGTGGTGGGCGTGCTCATCCTCAAACTCGCGTGGGACCTGCTGCCCTAGGCCGTGCTCTGCGGGAAGGCCTGGGGCGTGGCGCCCCAGGCCACGGCGCTCGCCGCACAGTCGGCGGCGCATCGGGCAGCCCAGCGCCGATCCGATCCGATACTGGCGCCCGCCGCGTCCGCGTAGACCGCGACGAGAGCGTTGTCGACCTCGGCCAGCAATCGCGCTGCGATGCGAGGCCGGGCGACTTCCTCGGGGAGTGCGTAGGCCGCACCGGGCGGCGGAGGTGTGCCGCCGGCGGCGCTGACCAGAGCGGAGGCGCGGGCTCGGCGCTCGCGATGTGCGTCCATGGCAGCCCGCGCTCGCCGGCGGTCCGCGGCCGGCACCCGTGCCCCAGCCACGGAGTAGGCGTAGATGGCGGCGTCCTCCCCGGCCACCACGGATGCCCAGGCCTCGGCGGGTGTCATGTCACGCTCCTCAGGGCCGGCACATGGCTTGCTTCGGACGCCCCGATGAAGGCGAGGAGGCGGGCGAGGCCGGGGTCCTGCGCCTCCGTGCAGTCGCGGATCCTCCGCTTGGCGGCTGCCAGCTCGGCCTCGATGAGCGCAGAAACGGGAACGCCATCGGAGGAGACCGGACCCGGTGTCTGCGGCACCTCGACTCCGTCGGTGTTCAGGGCGGCCAGATGCTGTGCGTGCTGGTCGCGGATCGTCTCCAGGAGTGGTCTGAGTGGACCATCGTTCGCCGACAGGACCTGAAGTGCGGCGTCGTACAGAGCAACGAGTGCTGCCTCGTCGGCCGTCACCCGCTGGGTGAGTGTGGGCCCCGTCGTCGCCTCACGGGTGGTCGCTGGAGCGGATGTGCTCGTGGCGTCCCCGCATGCGGTGAGCAGCCCCATGGGGAGCGTGGCAGCGAGAAGTCCGAGTCCCCGGCGGCGGGTGATGAGGAATGCGCCCGTGCGGGGGGTCGTCGGGCTCGTCATGTGCCAAGGATGGCACGCACTCGGTACAGTGGGGCAACGCGCACAGGACTCGCGAGACCGTGGTTCTTCGCGCACAACCGTGTGGCGACAACAGAATCCGGGAGGACGGCGATGACCATTCGACAGGCGCTCCTCACGGGTCTCGCTGCACCTCTGTCCGATCTGGGTGTGGACCTCGAGGACGTAGAGGTCAGCCGTGCAGGCCGACGAGAACTCGTCCGTGTCGTCGTGGATCGTGATGGCGGAGTCGATCTCGACCTCGTGGCGGCTGTGAGCAGTCGCGTCTCCCAGCTGCTGGATGAGGAGCCTCTCGCGAGCGTCATCGACGGCGCGTTCGTGCTCGAGGTGACTTCACCGGGCGTCGATCGGCCGCTGACTCAGACGCGTCATTGGCGGCGGGCCGTGGATCGCCTCGTCCGCATCGAGCTGCGGGACGGCGCGAGTCTCGAGGGCCGCATTCTCGACGTCCCGGATGACGAGACGGTCGAGGTCACCGTGGATGGAGAGCGCCACTCGGTGCCGCGTGCGGATGTCGTGCGTGCCGTCGTCCAGGTCGAGTTCAATCGAGAGATAAGTGTGGAGTCAGGGGACTAGCGATGGACATCGATGTCAGTGCGCTCAAGGCGCTTGTACGGGAGAAGGATCTGTCGCTCGACCTCGTGGTCGAGACCATCGAGCAGGCTCTTCTCGTGGCGTACCACCGCACGGATGGAGCTGCCTCCAAGGCGCGGGTGACCCTCGATCGCAAGACCGGGCATGTGACTGTCTGGGCCGCTGAGACGGATGATGACGACATCACGCTGCGCGAGTACGACGACACACCAGACGGTTTCGGCCGCATTGCCGCCATGACGGCCAAGCAAGTACTGCTGGCCCGTCTTCGCGAGGCCGAGGGTGACGTCACGATGTCGGAGTTCACCGGGCGCGAGGGTGATCTCGTGTCGGGGGTCGTTCAGCAGTCCAGCAATCCAAGGATGATCCGGGTCGACATCGGCAAGGTGGAGGCGAATCTCCCGCCGGAGGAGCAGGCACCCGGTGAGTCGTACCCCCACGGCACGCGAATCAAGTGCGTGGTCACGGGAGTGCGTCGCGGATTCAAGGGTCCACAGGTGACGGTTTCGCGTACGCATCCGAATCTGGTGAAGAAGCTGTTCGCCTTGGAGGTTCCCGAGATCGCCGACGGAACGGTGGAGATCACTGCGATCGCCCGCGAGGCCGGTCACCGCTCGAAGATTGCCGTGCGCTCCAACGTCCCGGGGGTCAATGCCAAGGGTGCCTGCATCGGGCCTCTGGGGCAGCGGGTCCGGCAGGTGATGTCGGAACTCAACGGCGAGAAGATCGACATCGTCGACAGCAGCGAGGACCCCGCTGAGATGATCGCCCACGCGTTGTCGCCTGCACGTGTCGTGAGCGTCCAGGTGGTGGATCCGGTGGCCCGTGCCGCCCGCGTCATCGTTCCGGACTACCAGTTGTCCCTCGCGATCGGCCGTGAGGGACAGAATGCCCGGCTGGCGGCCCGCCTGACGGGCTGGCGCATCGATATCCGTCCCGACACGCCCACCGGCGGGCAGTCGGCCCCCGCGGGCGAGTCCACCGTGGAATCGCCACCGGGGTCCATTGCGGCGGTGGACTGACCTCCGTGGGCGAAGGAGTACACTCGGAGCCGGTCAGTACGGCAGGCCCCCAGCGCATGTGCGTCGGGTGCCGCGAGCGGGCCGACGCTTCCTCCCTCATCAGGGTGGTGGCCGTGGAGGGCAGGGTGATCCCTGATCCACCGCGGAGACTGCCCGGACGCGGTGCGCACGTGCACCCGGCCAAGCAGTGTCTGGATCGTGCTGAGCGTTCCAAGGCCCTGTCCCGCGCATTGCGGGTGGTCGGGAAGCTGGATGTCAGCGCGCTGCGGGAGGCAGTGGACGTCAGTCTGGCAAGGCCGTTCCCGGCGCCCGCCGGGGACGAACGGCACCGGCGAGGGTCGTCGGTCGAGCGGACCGGGAGTTCGAGGATGAACACCCCATGAGCGCGCGAGCATGAACGTGTATCGCATGCACTGACGGTCCGGAGCACCCTGCCCGGACCAAGACAGGAGAGTCGTGTCGAAGGTTCGGGTCCATGAGCTCGCCAAAGAGCTCGGGGTAACCAGCAAGGACGTCCTCGCCAAGCTGCAGGACATGGGCGAGTTCGTGAAGTCGGCGTCGTCCACCGTCGAGGCGCCCGTCGCACGGCGGCTCCGCGAGGCCATGCCACCGGCCGCTGAGCAGGCCGCCCCCAAGCGCAAGCCAGCCGCCAAGAAGGCTGCTACGGACGAGGGCGTCGTCGTCAGTCCCGTGGAGGCCGCCGTCGCCGCTCCGGCTGAAGCGGCCCCTGTCGCCCCGCCGGCCAGCCCGGCCCCCGTGGAGCCCGAGCCCGCTCCGGCACCGTCCGAGGAGGCGCCCGCCGCCGAGGTGTCCGCCGCAGATGCGTCTGCCCCCCGTCCCGCGACTCGACCTGCCGGTCCTCGCCCGGGCAACAACCCCTTCGGCACCGGAACCGGGATGGGTCGACCCACGGGTCCGCGTCCTGGCAACAACCCCTTCAGCAGCGGTCCGGGCACCGGCATGGGACGCCCGGCTCCCGCGGTGCCTGGCGCTCCGCGGCCCAACCCCGGAACGATGATCCCCCGACCTCAGCGGCCGGCAGGCCCGGGCTCGCGTCCCGGAGGTCCCGGAGGCCCGGGGATTCGTCCTGGTGGCCCGGGAGGCCCCGGAGGGTTCGGCCGTGGCCCGGGAGGTCCGGGGAGTCGTCCTGGCGGTCCTGGTGGTCCCGGTGGGTTCGGTCGGGGTCCTGGTGGTCCCGGTGGCCCGGGCGGACCGGCAGGTCCCGGTGGTCCCGGAGGTCCGGGCGGTCGTCCCGGTGGACCCGGTGGTCGTGCTGGTGGCCCTGGTGGACGCGGCACTACCGCGGGTGCCTTCGGCAAGCCTGGCGGACGTCCGTCGCGTGGCCGGAAGTCCAAGCGTGCGAAGCGCCAGGAGTTCGACAACATGCAGGCACCCGTCATGGACGGTGTGCGGATCAAGCGAGGCGGCGGCGAGCTGGTCCGGCTGCCCCGTGGGGCCAGCCTCACGGACTTCGCCGAGCGCATCGACGCGATGCCGGCGGACCTCGTCAAGGTCCTCATCGGGCTGGGTGAGATGGTCACGGCGACCCAGTCGATCGACGACGACACCCTGCGTCTTCTGGGCAGCGAGTTGAACTACGACGTTCAGGTGGTGTCGCCGGAGGATGAGGATCGTGAGCTGCTCGAATCCTTCGATCTGGAGTTCGGCGAGCACGAGGGCGAGGAGGAGGACCTTGAGATCCGTCCGCCGGTCGTGACGGTCATGGGTCACGTGGACCACGGCAAGACCAGACTGCTGGACGCCATCCGGTCGACCAACGTCGTCAGTGGGGAGGCGGGTGGCATCACGCAGCACATCGGCGCCTACCAGGTCGGCACTCGGACGTCCGATGGATCGGAGCGACGGATCACCTTCATCGACACGCCGGGTCACGAGGCATTCACGGCGATGCGTGCACGTGGCGCCCAGGTGACCGACATCTCGATCCTGGTCGTTGCGGCTGACGATGGTGTCAAGCCGCAGACGATCGAGGCACTGAACCACGCGCAGGCCGCCGGCGTTCCGATCGTGGTGGCGGTGAACAAGGTCGACAAGGAGGGCGCTGATCCCCAGAAGGTGCGAGGGCAGCTGACGGAGTATGGGCTGGTTGCCGAGGAGTACGGCGGCGACACCATGTTCGTCGACGTGTCCGCGATCAAGGGCACTGGGCTCGAGGAGCTGCTCGAAGCGGTACTTCTCACGGCCGATGCCGCCCTCGATCTGCGCGCCAACCCGGTTCAGGATGCCCAGGGTGTTGCGATCGAGGCCCACCTCGACCGTGGTCGTGGCCCGGTGGCCACGGTGCTCGTCCAGCGCGGAACGCTGCGACCGGGCGACTCCATCGTCGCGGGCGACGCCTTCGGCCGCGTTCGAGCGATGCTCGACGACGACGGCAATCCGGTTGATGAAGCCGGTCCGTCGATGCCGGTGCAGGTTCTCGGCCTCACCTCGGTGCCGAGTGCCGGCGATAGCTTCATGGTGGTGCCGGAGGATCGCGTGGCGCGCCAGATCGCGCAGACGAGGCAGGCGCGAGAGCGCAACGCTCTCCTGGCTCGCAATCGCGTCAAGCGCTCTCTCGAGGACTTCCTGGAGTCCCTGGAGAAGGGCGAGGTCGCCGAGCTCACCCTCATCATCAAGGGTGACGTGTCCGGTTCCGTCGAGGCGCTCGAGGACGCCCTGCTCAAGATCGACGTGGGCGAGGAAGTGAACCTCAGGGTCATCCACCGTGGGGTCGGCGCCATCAACAAGAACGATGTCACGCTGGCCAGCGCCTCCAAGGCCGTCATCATCGGCTTCAATGTCCGTCCCGAGGGCAAGGTCGCCGAACTCGCCAACGAGGAAGGCGTTGACGTCCGCTACTACAGCGTCATCTACCAGGCCATCGAGGAGGTCGAGGCAGCCCTCCGCGGCATGCTCAAGCCCGAGTTCGAGGAGTTCCAGCTCGGCACGGCCGAGGTGCGCGAGGTCTTCAAGTCCTCGAAGTTCGGCACTATCGCTGGCTGCCTCGTGCGTTCGGGTGAGGTTCGCCGGAACGCCAAGGCGCGGCTCATTCGTGACGGGGCCGTCGTCGCTGAGGATCTCACCCTGGCAGGTGTGCGTCGCTTCAAGGACGACGTGACGGAGGTCCGTGAGGGCTTCGAGTGCGGCATCAACCTGGGCAACTACCAGGACATCAAGGTCGACGATGTCATCGAGACCTTCGAGATGCGCGAGAAGCCCAGGAAGGTCTGACCATGGCGAGCGAGGCGCGCCAGCGGAAGTTGGCGGACCGCATCAAGGTGATCGTTGCGGAGGCGCTGGAGTCGCGCATCAAGGACCCACGTCTGGGCTTCATCACTGTGACCGACGTCCGTGTCACACCGGATCTGCGTGAGGCCTCCGTGTTCTACACCGTCTACGGCGACGACGATGCGCGCTCGGAGACGGCCGCTGCCCTGGATTCGGCACGTGGCGTCCTCCGGACGGAGGTGGGACGCCAGACCGGGATCAAGTTCACGCCGACCCTGGCCTTCATCCCGGACGCGATCCCGGACACGGCTCGCCATGTCGAGGATCTCTTGCGTCAGGCAGCTGAAGCCGACGCCGCCGTTCACGAGCTGGCTGCACATGCCACCCCGGCGGGGGATGCCGATCCCTATCGGCGTGCCCCTGAGGAGCAGGCGGCCGAGTGACGGAGCTCGGCCCCAGCGGAGTCATCGTCATCGACAAGCCCGCGGGGACCACATCCCACGGCGTGGTCGGCCAGCTGCGAAGGATCATGGGCACTCGCAAGGTGGGGCACGCGGGAACGCTGGATCCCATGGCCACCGGGGTGCTGGTGGTCGGAGTGGGGCGGGCCACGAGGCTCCTCGGTCATCTCGCACTCCATGACAAGGACTACTCGGCGACGATTCGACTCGGTTCTTCAACGGTCACGGACGATCGTGAGGGGGAGGTCATCTCGATCGCGTCTGAACGGTCTCTCGGGATGGTGTCCGCGGCAGATATCCGTGGCGCCATTGATCTGTTGACGGGAGAGATCGACCAGGTCCCCACGGCAGTGAGTGCCATCAAGGTTGACGGCAAGCGTGCACATGCGCTCGTGCGTGCCGGGGAGGACGTGGAACTCGCTCCTCGGAGAGTCATGGTCGAGCGTTTCGAGCTTCAGCTCATCAAGCAGGAGGCATCGTGGATCGACCTCGATGTCGACATCACCTGCAGCACTGGTACCTATGTCCGCGCGCTCGCCCGTGATCTTGGTGCACGGCTGGGCGTGGGCGGTCACCTGACGCGTCTGCGACGCACACGTGTGGGAGCGTGGTCTCTTGCGTCCGCCGTTTCATGCGATGTCGTGGAGTTGGCGCCTGACCCGACGTC
>Ga0315906_10008341_pt1 | contig 12428 bp, 13 predicted proteins | sample LakEriMetagenome_4_FD_203526 | JGI IMG/M metagenome (GOLD analysis project Ga0315906, IMG submission 203526) | Freshwater fungal communities from buoy surface, Lake Erie, Ohio, United States - Buoy 2 MA122 | ecosystem: Environmental > Aquatic > Freshwater > Lake > Lake biofilm | place: USA...
AGACGGACGCCGGGCGAGAAGCACACCTATTCCAGCCGACTTGAGGCCGTGCAGTGCTGCCCGTGCTCGAGGGGTCATCACGGCGTCTTGGAGGGCGTCACGCCCCCAAGGGCCGGGATGCTCGACGACGATCCACGTCAGTGCTGTGGGGGCCGTGCCGGGAAGGGACTCGCCGACCTGTCGGGAGATCGTGCTGCACGCGAGGGTCACAGAGCGCCGCCGAGCCCGTCGATGGGCGCAGAGCCAGGTGACCCCGTACCGTCGCGCCTCTGGTCTGCCTCAGGCAGCGGCACGGGCACTCCCGAAGCGCTCGCGGCACGCGCGGGCGCCGAGCCAGCCCAGGCAGCGATCAGGCGATCCTCACCGCGCTTGAACCGATGGCAACGCACACCCGCGGTACCACGACCCTTGCGAGGGTATTCGCTGAGAGCGGTGACCTTCACGGCACCCGCCTCGGTGCCGGGCAGCGTCGCCTCCGCGCCTGCAATCGTCACGACGGCACCCTCGCGCTCCGAAGGCACAGCGCTGAAGGCCACCACCCGTGCGCCCGCCGCCAACCGGATACCGGCCATGCCGGCAGCCGAACGGCCCTGGGGTCGGACCGTGGAGGCGGCGAGTCGCAGCAGCTGGCCATCGGATGAGATGAAGACGAGGTCGGTCTTCTCGGCCTGCGCCTCGGTGAGGCGAGCCGCGCCGACGACCTCGTCGCCGTCGTCGAGCCGGATGATCTCCCAGTCGGTCTTGTTCTGAAGGGGGTCGGACACGACTCTCTTGACCACCCCTGTCGCCGTACCAAGGGCGATACCTCCGTCGTCATCGAGCGTCGTGAGGCACACGGGTCGCTCGCCCGCGGGTAGGTCGACGAAGGCACCAAGGGGAGCACCTGCAGAGAGGGCGGGCACTCCCGCCGTGGGTGGGATCGCCGGCAGGTCGACCACGTGCAGCCGATGCACGCGCCCGCGTGAAGTGAGGAGGCCGATATCAGCACGAGTCGTGGCAGGCACCACGCTCGTGATGACGTCATGGGTCGTGCGCTGCTCCTGGCCCGGATCCGGCGAGGCCGAGATGTCGCTGGTGCGGGCGAGCAGTCCAGTGCTCGACATGAGCACGACGCATGGTTCGTCGCCAACCTCCAGCGGGACCTCGCTGCGCACGGCCGCGACACCCTCCATGAGAAGCGTGCGGCGGGGAGTGGCATGTGCCTGCGCAGTGTGGGCCAACTCGTCGGCAACGGTCTCGCGCAGCGCCGCAGGATCCTCGAGAATGTGGCTCAGCTGCTCTATCGAGGAGCGAAGCTCATCGGATTCAGCCTCGAGCTCCAGGCGCGAGAATTTGGTCAGCCGTCGCAGGGGCATGTCGAGGATGTATGTCGCCTGAACTTCGGAGAGATCAAAGACGCTGATGAGTCGCGCCCGTGCCGACGCAGCATCGTCGGACTCGCGAATCAGCTGGATGACCTCGTCAATGTCCAGGATCGCGACGAGCAGCCCCTCGACGAGGTGAAGGCGCTCCTCGGCCTTGCGCCGACGAAACAGGCTCCTGCGTCGGACGACGTCCTGACGGTGCTCCAGCCACACGTGCAGCATGTCGCGCAGCCCAAGAGTGCACGGCTGACCATCCACGAGGGCGACTGCGTTGATGTTGACTGTGTCCTCGAGCGGAGTGAGTCGGTAGAGCTGGTCAAGCACGGCCTCGGCGTGGAACCCGTTCTTGATCTCGATAACCAGCCGAAGCCCAGACTCGCCATCGGTGAGGTCGACCACGTCAGCGATGCCCTGCAGCTTCTTCGTCAGGACAGCGTCCTTGATGCGATCTATGACGCGCTCCGGGCCCACATTCATCGGCAGTTCCGTCACGACAATGCCGCGCCTGCGCGGGCTGACCTGCTCCACGCGCGTGCGGGCGCGCACACGGAAACTTCCGCGCCCGGTCTCGTATGCCTCGCGGATACCCTCCATGCCGATGATGACGCCGCCACCAGGAAGGTCCGGCCCGGGCACGAAGGCCATGAGGTCCGCGAGGGAGGCATCGGGATGGTGAAGCAGGTGGCGCGCCGCGTGCAGAACCTCCCCGAGGTTGTGGGGTACCAGGGTCGTGGCCATTCCGACGGCGATGCCTGCACCACCATTGACCAGCAGGTTCGGGATAGCAGCGGGAAGGACCGACGGCTCCTGCTCCCGACCGTCGTAGTTCGGCCCGAAATCGACGACGTCCTCGTCCAGGCTTGCTGTCATATCAAGGGCAGGTGCCGCGAGTCTGGCCTCGGTGTAGCGCATGGCTGCCGGTCCGTCGTCCAGCGAGCCGAAGTTGCCATGACCGTCGACCATCGGGAGGCGCAGGCTGAACGGCTGAGCCATGCGCACCAGGGCGTCGTAGATCGCAGAGTCCCCGTGCGGGTGCAGGCGTCCCATCACCTCGCCCACGACGCGGGCGCTCTTGACGTGGCCCCGGTCCGGGCGGAGCCCCATCTGCGCCATCTGGAACAGGATGCGGCGCTGCACCGGCTTCAGGCCGTCACGGGCGTCAGGCAGGGCCCGCGAGTAGATGACCGAATACGCGTACTCCAGGAAGGAGCCCTGCATCTCCGTGGAGACGTCCACGTCGATGATGCGCCCGTGATCGACGGCGCGGGGCGTACTGCGGCGGGGCATGGGTTCCTCTCGGCTGTGGCGGGTTCGATTCTGTCGCGTCAGGGGTCCCATGGGCCGGCACCGACACGGCTCACACAGTGATCAGCTGGGGCCTGACCCCGGCCCGCGGACTCGGGCAGCGGGTTGCCGCTGAGCCAGGCTGGCAGAAAGCCTGCGTGCAGGCGTCGCCAGCCCCGGTGGCTTGGCGATCGGACCGGAGCTCATCCGTCACGAAGACGACCGCTCCTGCCGGCGTGCTGGACGCTGATCCGAGCGGCGAGTTCAGCGTTTCGAACGATGATGCGCTCGTTGACGATCAGGCTGATGCCATGCGTCGCACGATGAAAGTGATCCAGCAGAAAGGGAGTGACGTCTTTCCCGGTGATGTTCCGCGCCGCCGCTAGACGCAGGCCCTCCTCCAGGACCTCGTGGTGGACGTCAGGATCCAACTGCTCGTCAACCGGCAGCGGGTTCGCCACCACCAAGGATGAAGAGATCCCCAGTGACGAACGGGAGGCCATCGCTTCAGCCACTTGGTCGGGCGAGGTGACCTTCCAGTCGATCGAGTAGCCGGAATCGGACAGGTAGAAGCCCGGAAATCGATCGGTTCCGTAACCGACGATGCCAACATGCAGCGTTTCGAGGCGCTCCAGCGTCGCCGGCACGTCGAGGATCGACTTCACGCCAGAGCACACCACGACAACGGGCGTCGTGGACAGCGAGGTCAGATCGGCGGATTCGTCCCAACTCTCACGCGCGTGACGATGCACGCCGCCGAGTCCCCCCGTGGCAAAGATCGGGATTCCCACCGCGTGCGCGAGATGGCTCGTTGCGGCCACCGTAGTGGCACCGCTGCCGCCCTGGGCAACGAGAGTGGCCAAATCGCGGGTACTGACCTTGGTGATGTCATCTCGGTGGGCGACTTGGTTGAGTGCATCGCCATCCAGACCTATTCGCACCCTGCCGTCGAGGATCGCAATCGTGGCCGGAACGGCTCCGCGGGATCTGACGATGTCCTCGACCTCGGCGGCCACGCGAAGGTTCTCCGGGCGCGGCAGGCCGTGACTGATGATGGTGGACTCGAGCGCCACGATCGCTGCTCCTGAGCGGAGTGCCTCCTCCACCTCCGGCGCAATGATGAAGAGGGAACGATCCACGCGATCAACGGCCAGCATGGACGTGACGATACCCGTGGGCAACAATCGGGTCGTGGTCCTCTCGCAGTCGGGCATTCAGCCGTCATGACCGTCATCGTCGATTCGTCAGCGAGTGAGGAGGTCATCATCCGACCCATCCACCCCACCGACGGACCTGCTCTGCGACGCTTCCACGACGGTCTGTCCGAGCGCACGGTCTACTTGCGCTTCTTCGTCGTGCATCCGCACCTCACCGATGCGCAGGTGGATCACTTCACGATCGTCGACCACGCCTCGCGTGAGGCTCTGGTGGTCCAGTCCGGGGAGGACATCGTCGGCGTAGCCCGGTTCGACGCCACGGGGGGAGATCGCGCCGAAGTGGCTTTCGTCGTTGCCGATGCCTGGCAGGGGTGCGGACTGGGATCCCGCCTGCTCCACGCGCTGATTTCGCGTGCCCGTGCCCGCGGTATCGGATATCTGGACGCCGAGGTGCTCGCAGCGAATCCACGCATGCTGGGGCTCCTTGAGCACAGTGGCCTGCCGATCACCGAGCAGCACGAGGCCGATGACGATGTCGTGCGAATCACGCTGGATGTACGTGCGGAGCCCAGCACGCCGGGAGGGCCATCGTGAAGTCGGCAGCGGACGAAGATCAACCCGAGCGTGGTGGAAGAATGCCAGGCATGAGCGATACCGCCCTGGGCAAGCAGCTGCGCAAGGACATCCAGCGCTCGGGGTACTACCCGGATCTGGTGGCCGATGCACTCGAGACCGCCCTTGCCGACGAGCCCGTCATCTCCTACGTGGTTCATCACGAGGCGATGTTCGATCGTGACGAACTCCGCCGGCACGTGACCGTGCTGGCACTCACGCCCACCCGGCTCATCGTGGAGCACACCGATGAGCATCCGGCCGACGAGGGGCACTCGGTCGCGTCCGCGACGGCCTCCACGGAGGCTGTGCGCCTCGAGCGCGTCGACTCTGTGGTCGTCTCCCGAGTGGTTTCCGATCCCGAGCACCATCGTCCCGGGGGTGCGGCTGCAGAGGTGGTGCTCACGATCGGATGGGGTGCCGTCAGCAGGCTCGATCTCGAACCCGCGTCGTGCGGAGACCCACAGTGCGATGCCGATCATGGATACACCGGCACGGCCAGCAACGATGACCTTTCCGTCCGGGTCTCCGAAGCCGCCGACGGAGCCCCCGTTGTGGCTCAGGTTCTGGCCTTCGCCTCCGCCCTCTCACAGGCGACGGCGGCGCGCGCCAAGTGATTGATGACTCCGCACCGCTGACTCTTGCGGACGTCGGGACATCGGCGGGAGCGGCCCTCAATGTTCCCGGCATGGCGGATCGCCTGGGCCTGGGACAGGCCCGGCACGTGATCGTGTGCCTCATCGATGGGCTCGGCTGGCAGGCACTGCAGGAGAGCGCGACCCTGGCTCCTCATCTGGTCGCTCTCTCGGGGCGTTCCATTCTCGCGGCGTTTCCGACCACCACGCCGGTCGGACTGGCGTCACTCGGCACGGGTCTCTTGGCAGGGGGCCATGGCATGGTGGGCGCGTCGTTCGAGCTCCCCGACCTCGGCGAGGTGCTCACGCCCCTCCATTGGGGACACCATCCGCTGCCCATCGCCGTGCAGCCGGAGCCCACGGTCTTCGAGCTCGCCGACCGGGCCGGAGTGCGGGTAACAACGCTATCGCCGTCCGCGTACGCCTCGTCGGGCCTCACGGGTGCCGTGCTGCGTGGGGCTGAGTACATCGGCGTCGCGGACATCGACGACCGTGCGGTCGCTCTGGCGCGGATTCTCGTCTCGAGTGTTCCCAGCTTCACGTACGTGTACTGGCCGGAGCTCGACCGCGTAGGGCACGAATACGGACCAAGCAGCGTTCAGTGGCGCGACGCCCTCGTCAGGGTGGATGCGCTCGTCGAGCGACTCCTGGCGACCCTTGTTCCCGGCAGCGTCCTCGTGATCACCTCCGACCACGGCATGGTGGAGTGCCCACCGGAGCTCCGCATCCGGCTGGAGGACGACGCTCGGCTGTCGCAAGGAGTCCGTCGATGGGCCGGCGAGCCCCGTGCACGCCACGTGTACGTCCAGCCGGGTGCTGCGGGAGACGTGTGTTCCACGTGGCGCTCGATCCTGGACGGGCGGGTTGACGTCATGACGCGTGAGGAAGTGATCGACTCGGACCTGATGGGACCCGTGGATGACGCGCTCAAGGAGCGGATCGGAGACCTCGTCGCCCTGCCTCGCGGTCGCGCCATGCTCTCCAGCACGGTGGACGCCACGGTCTCCGGCCTGCTGGGGCAGCACGGTGGCCTGACTCCCGAGGAGATGCTGATTCCGGCACTCGTTCATGGTGCGTGATCGTCCTCGTGCGTGACCGCGTGAGCGTCGGCTCGGCTCATGCTCCGATCGGCTGAGCATCGTGCGGGGCATGCGCAAGGATGCCTCCGTGGCTGAGCTGACCTTCTATGCCGGGACGATGGACTGCGGCAAGTCCACCCTGGCCCTGCAGACCGATCACAATCACGCCTCCCGTGGTCGCTCGGGCATGGTCTTCACCCGTCTGGACCGCGCCGGCGACTCAGTGCTTTCGAGTCGGCTGGGACTCTCCGTGCATGCGATCGAGGTCCACGACACCCTTGATCTTCGTCGACTGGTGGTCGACCGGCTTTCCCAGGGTGCCCGAGTCGACTACCTGATCTGCGATGAGGTGCAGTTCTACACCGAGCCGCAGATCGAGCAGCTGGCGTCCATCGTGGACGAACTCTCCATCGACGTCTTCGCCTTCGGGATCATGACGGACTTTCGAACTCGGCTGTTTCCCGGATCTGCTCGCCTGGTGGAACTCGCTGATCGTGTGCAGGTGCTCCAGGTCGAGGCGCTGTGCTGGTGCGGCTCGCGCGCTATCCACAACGCTCGCACGGTCAACGGCGAGATGGTGGTCGAGGGCGACCAGGTACTGGTCGGCGACACGGCGGCCGCGGAGGCCGACACCGTTGCCTACGAGGTGCTGTGCCGACGCCACTACCGTGCAGGGATGACGGCATCGCGCGCCAAGCGCGAGCACATGTCGAGTCAGCCGCTGCCGTTCGGTGGCGCCTGACGGGGGTACCTCACGATCGTCCCCCGGGATCTGCACGAGGCGCGACGTGGCCGTGGTCAATCCTCGGATCGACCCGCCCCGAACAGGATCTCGTCCCAACTGGGGATACTCGTGCGACCCTTGCGGCCACGGTTCTTGCGGTTGGCTGCTGGCCGTTCGTCACCGGTGCCTGCTCCTTGTCCAGACAAGGCCTCGCGGGGCAGCGTGATGGTCTCCTGCTCGTACGTGACCCCCGTGCCGATGAGGTCGGATTCGAGTTCAGCGGAAACGACATCCACACCCGGCTGTTCGGCGTCGTCTGATTCGGCGTCGTCTGATTCGGCGTCGTCGGCCGATGCCCCCCCATCGACGGCAACCAGATGCGGTCGCCCAGCCGGCGCCTCGCGCACGACGGACACAGGGGTGGCAAGATCGAGTGCGGCAGCGATGTCGTCATCCGTGACCTCGTGCTGAGCCGCTGGCGCGACACCCATCAGTGCCCGTGCGAGATCGTCGATCGGGTGCAGGTTGCGACCGTGATGGTCGTACGTCCAGGCGGCAATGCCCTGTCCGGGAACGTCGGCGGTCACGATCCAGCGGCCGTCTTCGCGACGGAACGAGTCCCAGGCGATCGACGCCGCGCGCTCGGCACCAAGCTGCTGGGCGCAGGACTCCTCCAGAGTGGCGCCCCCGCCGGAGCGCCGCACCTCGACGAGTGAACCCTGTTGGGCCATGAAGGCGCGCTCGTCCAGGAGGGGCTCCGCGTAGCGGAGCACCTTCGCTAGATCCCAGCCGGTTTCGGCGGCGACGGACTCGGCGGACTCGCCTGAGCGCACGCGTGCCTGAACCTCGCGAGGGCTGAACGTCTCCAGGGTGGTCTCCCGATGTGATCGATGAGGGTGGGCGTCTGTCTCAGATCAGAACCTAGCGCGTCGGGCGGTCGGACGGGGCCAGCACCCTCGTGCAGATCAGTGGGGATCGTCCCTCACGCCGCCAGGGTGGGGGCCAGGCAGCGGATCGCTGTTGAGGGCGGCTGCCGGCAGCGGCTCGTCCCCACTTCCGGTGTGCACCGCGAAGCTGCTCTGCCCGATCCACCCCACCAGGGTGGCCAGCCCAGCACCCACGAGGGGAACCACGAAACCCCAGAAGGTTCCGTGGGCGTCGACGACGACACCCGCGACGGCGGTGCCGGCGGAGAAGCCGACCGCGAGGCCTGAATTCGTCCAGGTAAGTCCCTCGGTGAGCTGTCGCCCCGGGACGAGGCGCTGACTCAGGCTGAAGGCAGCGATGAGGGTCGGTGCGATCGCGACGCCCGCGATCGCCGTCACCAGGGCAAGGATCGGGATGGTGGACGCGAAAGGCGCGAGCACGAGCGCCACCGTCAGCACCCCGGGAAGCACCAGCATCTGCCGACCAAGCGTCATCGACCAGCTCCGCGACCCGAACCAGAGCCCGCCGACCATGCTGCCGACCGCCCAGATCGCAAGCACGAGCCCGGACATCCCAGGTGATCCGGCCTGTCCTGTGAAGGCGACCACGGTTACCTCGAAACTGCCGAACACCGATCCCACGCCGACCGCAGCGACGGCGACCAGTGCCATGCCCGGATACGCCAGTACCGACCGGTGCTTGTCGCTCTGCTCCTGGGCCAGCCGCGGGTTGGGTCGTGGCTGCGTGCGCCGCTGAAGCGCGAGCAGGATGGAGCCGCACACTCCAATGCCTGCGGCGAGCAGAAGCGGGAGCGGAAGGGCCAGCTGGAAGGCGAGGAACGCTGTCGCCAACGGGCCGACGGTGAAGACCAGCTCGTCGACGATGCTCTCCAGCGCGAAGGCACTGCGCAGCGTTGGCGCATCCGGGGCGTTTGCTGCCCATCGGGCGCGCACCATAGACCCGATGGCCGGCTGGGCCAACCCCGCGCACGCGACGAGGACTCCCTGGACGAGCAGGGGGGCAGCTGCTTCAACGGAGGCGACGAACGCGACAAGGAACGCGGCGTTCACGATCGCCAGCCACGGCAGGAGGCGACTCTGTCCGAGTCGGTCAACCCAGCGACTGGTGACGACAGCCCCCAGCGCGGCTGGCAGCTGGAAGGCCGCCGACAGGACTCCTGCTGCCGCGTAGGAGCCAGTCATACCGCTCACGAGGAGCACGATCCCCAGGCCGACCATCGCGACGGGGAGTCGCGCCAGAAATCCGGTGGTCGAGAAACGGAGCGCCCCCGGCAGGCTCAACGCAGATCGGTAGGCACTGAGCACGCCCCGACGCTACCGCGGTGTCCAACCGGGCAGGATGGGCCCATGTCGTCAACCCCGACCGAGCCGCAAGTCCTCAGCGACCTGTTCGCCCTTCATCCGGATCTTCCACTGGCCTGGCGGTCAGCGAACACGGCTGGATCCTTCCTTCGTGACGAGCGGCCCCTCGAACTCCTCGTCGACACCAAGAGCACACCCACGGACGCCGTCTCCGCCATGGATCGTGGGGCTGAACGGATCATCGTCGACATGGTGCTGACTGCACGCCCGGACGACGGCTTCCTCGGCGAGGAGGGCGGAGAGCGATCCGGCACCAGCGGACGGCGCTGGGTGGTGGATCCGCTTGATGGCACCGTCAACTACCTCTATCGGATACCGCTGTGGGGTGTCTCGGTGGCGCTTGAAGACGCTGCTGGCACCACGATCGGCGTGGTGGTCCTCCCGGACCAAGACTCGGCTTTCGTGGCAGTTCGTGGTCTGGGCTCATGGTCGATACGCGGTGGCCAGGTGCGCCGACTTCAAGGCAGCCCCTGTACCGACCTTTCACTGGCCCTTGTCGCGACGGGCTTCGGCTACTCCGCTCAGCGGCGCACGCGCCAGGCAGAGGTGCTCACCGCGCTGATCGGTCGTGTCCGTGACATCCGCCGCAGTGGGTGCGCCGTCGTCGATTTCTGCTGGCTCGCCGAGGGTCGAGTGGATGCCTTCTACGAATACGGACTGAATCCCTGGGATCATGCCGCCGGAGCGCTCATCGCACGCGAAGCAGGGATCGTGGTCACCCCGATGGGCGCCGACGGGACTATCGGACCCTTCTTCGTCGCCGCGGCCGCCGCCATCGCGGGCGAGCTGGCGACGGTGCTGGTTGCAGCCGGCGCCGACGACATGCCCTGACGCCGCAGTCACGACCTGACACAGCGGTCACGACCTGACACAGCGGTCACGACCTGACACAGCAGTCACGACCTGACGCCGGCGTTCGTTCAGTCGAGCCTGCGGAGTTCAGCGTTGTACCAGTGCGTGTTGCGGACGTACACCTCCACAGCCGCATCGGCGTGTCCGGGTGACACCACGTCTTCGGTGATCCGGGCGGGCACCCCGAGGGCGCGAGCACCAGGAGGCACCACCTTGTCGTTGCCGACGACCGCACCGGCCCCCACGAGAGCATGTGGCCCCACAACCGCCCGATGCAGAATCACCGACCCTGATCCGATCAGGCTGCCCTCTTCGATTCGACAGCCCTCGAGATGGGCATTGTGACCGATGACGCAGCGGTCCCCGATGATCGTGTCCAAGGTGGCGGTGCAATGCACGACAGTGCCGTCCTGCACGGATGTCTGAGCACCCACCACGATGGCCCCATGGTCGCCGCGGAGCACCGCGGTCGGCCAGATGCTGGACTCCGCTCCCACGGTGACATCACCGATGATCACGGCATCAGGGTGGACGAAGGCGAGTGGATCGATCCGGGGCTGCCGATCGCCAAGGGCGTAGAGCGGCATGGGAATTCCTCTCGACGGTGGTGTGTTGGTGGGAGGTGGATCACCAACGGCCCTACCCTGCCATGCCGATCCCGAGCCGATGAGGCACAATCTGGCGCGCATGGCCGTGGGGTCGACTGGAGAGCCGACTCCCCGGTGATTCCCGGCAGACTTGTCCCACCTGGACGACGACGAGACAGAAGCGACAGACGGAAAGACTCAGACGAAGGGCGACGAGAGAATGGCGACCGACTACGACGCACCTCGCAAGACCGATGAGGAGCTCGCGGAGGATAGCCTCGAGGAGCTGAAGGCCCGCCGAGCGGACAAGGCATCCTCTGCGGTGGACGTGGACGAGGCCGAGCTGGCGGAGACGCTGGAGCTGCCGGGTGCCGACCTTTCGGACGAGAGCCTCACCGTCCGCGTGCTCCCACGCCAGTCGGATGAGTTCACGTGCGTCAAGTGCTTCCTGGTCCAGCACCGCAGTCAGCTCGATCACGAGGGCAAGGGCGGCCCCGTCTGCGTCGAGTGCGCCTGATCGTGCGCTGAGCCGCTCTGCAGTGGCAGCCGGGGTCGCCGACCGAAGCCGGATGTCAGCGGACGGTGCGTTCGCCCATCTGGTTGGCAATCCGGTACACCGCGACCTCCACCACTGCCGCGGTGGCGGCCGTGATGGCCGTCCACGCCAGCGCCCGTCCGAAGGAGACCGCCGGATCGCGCGGTGCTGGTGCCGACCGTCCAGTCACGCGCTCATAACCGGTCGTCATCAACTTCCGCACGAGCATCGTGGCGCCAATGGCGGCGATGGGTGCGATGAGATGCGCGAGCGGGTTGATCTCGATCTTCTCCACGGAATCTTGGGACTTCACGGAATCTTGGGACTCTGGCATCGGAACCTCACGGGCTAGTTGAGCTTCGTGGCTGACGGACGGCGCGTCATGACAGCCTAGGGCGCCATCGTTGCAGTCAGGGCGGCGGCGAGCTTCTCCGGGTGGCGCGTGGAGAGCAACCACGCGGGATGGGGGTCCATCGGGTCGGCCACCGAGACCAGTACGCCGCTGGTCGCCGCCCACGGACGAAGCGTGACGAACACTCGGCCATCAGCGCCTGGGCCGCGCAGAACACGTATCTCCTCGGACGACACGGCCCGGACACCGCTGATGCAGGTGACCGGAAGGACCGCGCGCGCGGCATGCAGCCCATCCCCGTCAACCCGGATCGTGGGTGACGTGACCCATGCCAGCGAGCCGAGCATGACCAGACAGCCGAACCCCACCAGCCATCCCACGCCTACGCCCAAGGCTGCGCCGTAGGCGGATCCGAGCATCGCGGCCATGCCGGCCAGCAGGGTCCACACCCACCAGCGGGGGATCAGTCGCTCGCGGTGACGAGCAGGAAGTCGCTCCACGCTGCCAGCCTTGCATGGCATCCTTGAGCGCGCATCCGGCTAGTCTCCAGCCGTGAGCAACGATGAACCGACTGCGAGCGGCTCGACTGCGAGCGAACCGACTGCGAGCGGCTCGACTGCGAGCGAACCGACTGCGAGCGGCTCGACTGTGCTGCCGACCGCCCCACCGCCCGATGCCCACCTCCCGCAGCGCGCCGAGCACGCCCCGCAGCCGGGCGAGATCATCCCTTCGCACTACCGGTGGTGCTTCGGCTGTGGCATCGATCATCCGACCGGACTGCACATGGCGATCACCGCCGGCGAAGGGCTGGCGGTCTCCGGGATCTTCCGGGTGACTGAGCATCACCAGGGTGCCCCGGGTCTGGCTCATGGAGGAGTCCTCAGCACTGCCCTGGACGAGATTCTGGGCTCCCTGAACTGGTTGCTGGCCAGCCCCGC
>Ga0315906_10008343_pt1 | contig 12427 bp, 7 predicted proteins | sample LakEriMetagenome_4_FD_203526 | JGI IMG/M metagenome (GOLD analysis project Ga0315906, IMG submission 203526) | Freshwater fungal communities from buoy surface, Lake Erie, Ohio, United States - Buoy 2 MA122 | ecosystem: Environmental > Aquatic > Freshwater > Lake > Lake biofilm | place: USA: Lake...
CTTATTGTATTCTTGAGCACCTGGGTGCTGATGATGAGGAATATGAACTGGCTGCTAACGGCATGATGCTTTGGGATAAAAGGACACAGAATTTTGCAGAGAATACCATGGGTTTTTCAAATAGTAACGCGAATATATCTCGTGCATACTGGATGTATCGTGGGGTTTGGTCAAATAATGGTGACCCGGGCAGAGTGAATTTTATCAGAGACAAGCCCGGCTTGATAAGCTATGCAGAAAGTCATGATGAAGAAAGGATTATGGTAAGTAATCTCACAAACGGTAATTCATCTAATCCTTCGCATAATGCAAGAAGTTTACAGACTGCACTTGCTCGAACTGAAGGTATGGCAGCCGTTCTTCTATCTATTCCCGGTCCCAAAATGATCTGGCAATTCGGGGAAGTTGGATATGATTTTGCAATCAATTACTGCGAAAACGGAACAATTAGTGAGGCTTGTCGCACAAGCCCCAAACCCGTTCGTTGGAATTACTGGACCACCCCCGTTCCAAACTGGCGTCGTCGCTTGTATGATGCGTATGCAGCAATGGGTAATTTGAGATTGCTTAAACCTAATGCGTTTAATTCCAATACAATTGTTGATAATAATTCTGATCTTGGCGCAAATCTGGTTAAAAAAGTTGTACTTAATCATAGTTCTCTTAAACTTGTAACCATTGCCAACTTTAATGTGAATCAGGTTACAACAAGTATTACTTTCCCAACCTCTGGAACTTATTACGATTATACAAGAGGGGGGACATTTAATGCGTTCGGCACCGCTCAGAACATTACATTAAATCCGGGAGAATATAGGGTTTTTATTGACCAAAATATTGCAGGCGGATTAGTGACGAATATTGAAGAAAATGTTAGGAGTAATCAAGATTTTTCAATGAGTATTTACCCTAATCCTTTATCTAAAAATTCTATGATTCGCTATGAGTTGCCTCAGAGCGGTCAGGTTAGTTTAAGGTTGATAAATATTCACGGTCAACAAGTATCCGCCTTAAATCTTGGTTTTCAGGTAAAGGGGGTACAATTAATTAATATGGCCTCGCTTGGAGTTAAGACCGAAGGCTTGCCGGCCGGCACTTATTTTATGCAACTTAATTTAGGAAAGCAGCAGTCAATCCAAAAAGTTATCATACAATAGATTTGTGTAACTTTTAGAGGGAAATAAAAAATTATTTCTTTATTAATAAATTATTATAAATTTACCTATTGATTTAACGTTAATCTACAACGATTTATCAATTTAAAACCTAAACTATTGATTATGATTTTGAATCGTTTGCTTGCCAAAAGCACAATATTATTGTGCGGATTCATTATGGTGGCATTTCTAGGGTTTTCTCAAACCAGACAAATTTCAGGTAAGGTAACAGACAATAAGGATGGCAGTCCTGTGCCTAATGCATCTGTAACCATTAAAGGAACCAAGACCGGTACCACAACGGATGCGTCAGGTTCTTATCGTCTTAGTGTTACCGGGTCTTCAGCAGTGCTGGTAATCAGTTCTGTTGGTTTCGGCCGTATAGAAGTACCGGTAGGAGATCAGACACAGGTAGATGCAAACTTGGTTGGATCTGCGTCTGCGCTGACAGAAGTTGTTGTAGTGGGTTATGGTACACAAAGAAAGAAAGATTTAACAGGAGCAGTTGCAACTGTAAGTTCAAAAGATTTTGTGAAAGGTGCGTTGCAAACACCTGAGCAACTGATTGCAGGTAAAGTTGCCGGTGTGCAGATTACACCAAATAATGGTGCACCTGGTTCGGGTAGTGTGATCAGAATTCGTGGCGGTGCTTCTTTAAATGCGTCTAATGATCCATTATTGGTAATCGATGGGGTACCCGTTGACAATGGAGGCATTGCTGGGTCTTCTAACCCTTTAAATTTGATTAATCCTAATGATATAGAAACATTCACCATTTTAAAAGATCCTTCTGCTGCTGCGATTTACGGATCCCGTGCTTCTAATGGTGTAATTTTAATTACAACTAAAAAGGGGAAAAAGGGAAAAGTTAGATGGAATTTCGGTGCACAAGGTTTTGTACAAACCGCATCGGGTAAAGTTGATATTTTGAATGCTGATGAATTTAGATCATTGATCAATGAAAAAGGGACAGCTCAAGATAAGGCTCGCCTTGGAACCAGTAGTACTGACTGGCAGGATGAAATTTACAAAACCGCTATGGGGCAGGATTTAAATTTAAGTGCCACCGGTGCAGGTTTTGACGGAAAATTACCCTTTAGAATTTCAGGGGCATATTTAAATCAGGATGGAATTTTAAGATCCGGAAATTTTAAAAGAATGACAGGGTCAATCAACCTGAGCCCATCATTTTTTAATAACAAACTAAAAGTTGACATTAACCTTAAACTAGCTGGAACAACGAATCGTTTTGCAGATGAAGGGGCTATAGGTAATGCAGTTTCCTTTGATCCTACTAAACCTGTAAGATCTTCAAGCAACCGTTATGGAGGTTATTATGAGTGGCTGGATATTGATGGTTTGCCAAAACAGCTTTCAAATCGTAATCCTGTTGCATTGCTTGATGAAAACTTAAGAGATAATCAAAGTAAAGTATTTCGTACTATCGGGAATGTTCAATTAGACTATCAAATTCCCTGGGTTAAAGGGTTGCGTGCCAACGTGAATGTGGGATATGATTTCTCAAGAGGTCGCGGATTAAATCAATTGAGCGACAGTGCTGCTGCAAATTATAGAGGACAAGGGTCATTTAGCCCTTATTATGATGAAAGAAGAAACGTTTTGTATGATGTGTATTTAAATTATGCATCTGAGATAAAATCAATTAATAGCAGAGTTGACGTAATGGTAGGTCATGGAAGACAAGATTTCAGTTTCTATTCTTTCAATTATCCAGGCAGACGTTTTAAAGGAGATACCATTCCAGGAACACTTCAGGAATTTTTTAATAACGGAAATCCTGGTTATTTACTGATTTCATATTATGGCCGTTTAAATTATACGTTGGCTAATAAATATGTTTTGACTTTAAATGCCCGTACTGATGGAAGCAGTAAATATTATCCCGGTGGTCGTTGGGGCTTTTTCCCCGGAGGTGCTGTAGCCTGGAGAGTTAGCGAAGAAAATTTCTTAAAAAACTCCAAAGTTGTTTCTGATCTTAAATTAAGATTTGGATATGGTGTTACCGGTCAACAAGATGGGATTGCATTCTATTCTTATTTGCCTAACTACGGCATAAGCAACAATCAGGCTCAATATCAACTTGGCAATGAGTTTGTAAATATGTTTCGCCCCTCTGCTTATTTTGAAGAATTAAGATGGGAAACCACAACAAATATTAATGCCGCTGTTGATTTCGGATTACTTGATAATAAAATTACCGGTACAGTTGAGGTATTTAAGCGCATTACAAAAGATCTGTTGAGTGTGGTACCTGTAGCAGCAGGAGCGAACTTTAGCAATCAATTGTTAAAGAATGTAGGAAATATAGAAAGTGAAGGGTTTGAGATTACATTGAATGCCACACCTGTAAAGCGGAAAGATTTCGAATGGAATATTGGTGCGAACTTCACCTTTGTAGCTCCTGAAATCACTAAACTTCTCGATAATCCGGACCCGAACTTTAAAGGTATACCGGTGGGCGGTATCAGTGGGGGTACAGGTAATAATATCCAACGTCAACTTGAAGGACAAAGACCGAACTCTTTTTATGTTTATAAACAAATCTATGATAAGAGTGGCGCACCTATTGAGGGGCTTTATGAAGACCTGAATCGTGATGGTATCATCAACGAAAATGATTTATATTTTTATCAAAATCCAGCAGCCAGATATTTTCTTGGTATCACTTCTACCTTTAATTACAAAAAGTTCAGTGCTGGTTTCGTGATGCGCGGAAGCATCGGAAACTATATGTATAATAATTTCGCCGCCGACAGAGGTGTGTTGAGAAATTTCATCAATCCGCTTGAGTTCTTGTCTAATGGGTCTTCGGATTATTTTAATACAAGATTCCAAAACAATCAATATTTCTCCGATTATTATATTCAAAATGCATCATTCCTTCGAATTGATAACATCAATTTTGGATATGATGTGGGAGAAATTGCCAAAGGAGCAAGATTGCGTATTTCAGCCAATGTTCAGAACGCCTTTATATTTACGAAATACAAAGGACTGGATCCTGAAATTTTCGGAGGCATTGATAATAATATTTATCCCCGTCCTAGGATTTATGTATTAGGTGTAAATCTTGATTTCTAATCTTTTAACTATCGATTATATGAAAAAAATAATTGCTTTCACTTCCGTTTTGTTGTCAACCCTGATACTTTTTACAGGATGCCACAAAGATCTTGACAAACTTCCCCCCAACACAGAAACTGCAGTGGGTTTATATTCCAGTGAGTCGGGCTATTTAAGCGTACTTGCAAAAGTATATGGCAGTATGGCACTTACAGGTAATGTAGGTCCTGCCGGAGCAGGTGATGTTGCAGGAATTGATGAGGGAACATCAGATTTCCTTCGTCTTTTCTGGAAGGCACAGGAGCTTTCAACAGATGAAGCTGTTGTGGCTTGGAACGACCCCGGTATTCAGGATTTTCATAATATGAACTGGTCTTCAGCAAATCCGATGCTCAAAGGACTGTACTATCGTTCTATTTATGTAATTACGCTGTGTAATGAATTCATCAGGGAGAGTGCTGATGATAAATTATCCAGCAGGGGTATAAGTGGAAAAGCAGCTGATAATATTAGAGCGATGAGGGCTGAATCTCGTTTTGTTAGAGCTTTTCAATATTGGGTTTTAATGGACTTATACGCTAATCCAACCTTCATTACAGAAAATGATAAAATTGGAACTTTTCAACCTAATCAAATTAGCAGACCTGAACTTTTTAAATATATTAATAATGAACTGACTGCTTTAGAGAGTCAATTATCTGAACCAGGAGCAGCGGGTTATGGCAGAGTAGACAAGGCGGCTTTATGGGCATTTAAGGCTCGCTTATGGTTGAATGCAGAGACCTATATTCCAGCATCTGCATTTGCAACATGGCCGGCGCCTGATGGTCCTTTGACTGCAGCTAAAATTTATGACAATGCGGTTCTCAATGCGGATAAGGTAATTAAATCGAATCGTTACTCCGTAAAAAATAACAATTATACCTCGCTCTTTCTTGCAGATAATAATTCAAATGGCAGCCAGCGCGAATTTATTTGGTCATTAAATTATGATGGGGTAAGAACCAAAAATTTTGGAGGAACAACCTTTTTGGTTAACGCTTCAGTTGGCGGAGATATGAATACTTCTGTTTCCGGATTAGGCGGATGGGGTGGTTTGCGTACAACCAAAAATCTCCCTTTGTTATTTCCTGATTTTACAGGAGCCATTGACAAGAGAGCGCAGTTTGTTCAGGGTTCTCAAAATATTGAAATTGATAATATTTCTGAATTTAAAGATGGTTTGGCAGTAGTGAAATACAGAAACAGAACAAGTACTGGTGCTTTTGGATCTGATCCTGAAAAAACATTTTCAGACATTGATTTTCCTGTTTTTCGTCTTCCTGAAATGTACCTTATTTATGCAGAAGGTGTAGCCAGAGGCTCTACCAAAGGTACGGTTGGTCAATCTGTAATTTTAATCAACGAACTACGTGAGCGTGCATATGGAAACAATCTTGGAAATATTAATGCTGTTGATATTAATCCTGAATTTATTCTTGATGAGCGCGCAAGAGAACTGTATTGGGAAGGACATCGTCGTACAGATTTGATTCGTTACAATAAATTTTGGCAGGCATCTTATCTCTGGCCATGGAAGGGCGGTGTTAAAAACGGAACAGCTGTATCAGAATTTAGAAAAATTTATCCTATTCCTGACTCTGAAATTGCTTCTAATCCTAAAATAAAACAAAATTCCGGGTACTAATTTAAAACGCTGGTAATAAGAAAATTAACTTTAAAAGGACATATATGAAACAGTTGTCACATTTTTTTGTACTGATATTGCTTGTAGGCTTTACTGCTTGCAATAAGGTAGAAAATAAAATATTTTATGAAAGTGGTAATGCACCCACTATATCCGCTAACAAAACAGCGGTTGTTCTGGAACCTGGGTCAGAAAGCAATGCCGCGATTGTTTTTTCATGGACGAATCCTAATTATCGGTTTACCACCGGAACAAGTTCTCAGGATGTAACATACACACTTGAAATTGATACTTTGGGCGGTAATTTCAGGAGTGGTGCCAAATACACCAATCAAATATCAAGTGATTTGACTCTTTCGTACACTGTTGGCCAATTAAATGCGATTTTAGGGAATCAAATGCTATTGCAACTTGATCCAAGAAGATCGTATACTTTAGAGGCTAGAGTTATTTCAAGTGTAGGAGCGGCGCTAAAACTTACGTCTTCAAATAAAGTTACTTTTACGGCAACGCCTTTTCCTCCCCCGCCAAAAGTGAAGGCTCCGGTTAACGATGAAATTTGGTTAGTGGGCGGTGCTTCTTTAGGTGGTTGGAACAACCCACTGGCACAACCCTTTATTGCCAATCAAAAGTTTAATAAAATCTCCGGCACCAAATACGAGTTGATTACAGATCTTAAGCCCAACGATGGCTACCTTGTGCTTCCCGTTATGGGAAGTTGGGCAACGAAATATTGTATTGAAGATGGTGTAGACAGACCATCTACAGCCGATGGAGGAGAGTTTGTCTTCAAAGGTGGTGGTGGACAAGACTTTTTATCACCCAGTTCTGGAGGAACTTTTAAATTGACATTTGATTTTCAATTGGGAAGATTTACTGTAGTTAAACAATAACCTTAATATCATATAAAATGAAGCGTATTTATCATCTTTTTTTTATAGCTTTTATCGGAACGATTATATTCAGTTCCTGTGAAAAAGCTGATTCTTTGGCTCAATTCGCTGATGGAACTTCTCCTGTATTGTCTGCATCAGTCTCTACAGTTGCCCCTCCACCGGCGGATTCAAATAAGGTAGTGTTAACATTAAGCTGGAGTGATCCCGGACATGCTCAGGATAAGTCATTATACAAATATTATCTTGAGGTAGATTCAACAGGAAGAAATTTCTCCCAAGCTACCAGGATAGATATAACCCAGGATAAAGATAAAAGAACCTATTCTTTCATTGGAAAGCAATTAAATACAATTTTGTTATCTTATGGCTTTGCTTTTAATGTTGCGTACGACATTGATGTTCGTGTTACATCATCTTATGGCAATAATAACGAGCAGAAAAAATCAAATATTCTCAAGATAAGAGTAACCCCATACAAAATACCGCCTAAGGTTCAATTACCTACAACAAACAAATTATTTATTGTAGGCGGCGCTACGGTAGGAGGATGGAATAACCCTGTACCAGCACCATCTCAAGAACTTTCAAGAATTGACGAGACTACCTTTGGCGGAATATTTAGACTAACTGCTGGAGAAGAGTATTTATTGTTGCCAGTAAATGGCAGTTGGGATGAGAAATATGCTATTAATGACAACCTTGCACCGGGAGTTGATCTTGAAGGAGCATTCTTTTATAGTACCGGCCCTGGTAATAATTTCAAAGCGCCTGCTTCTACCGGCTTTTTCAAAATCACCGTTGATTTTCAAGCGGGTAAGTATAAGTTAGAACCATTTAATGATCAGCACGGATTACCATCTGATTTGTTTATGGTAGGAGGTGCAACGCCTGGAGGATGGAACAATCCTGTGCCAGTACCTTCACAACAACTTACAAGAAGAAATGCTGTTGAGTGGGATGTAACACTTAATTTAACTGCCGGAGAAAAATATCTGCTTCTGCCTACGAATGGTGATTGGGGTAGAAAATTTGGCACTGCAGATGATATGGCGCCAAATGCAGGCCTAGGTGGAAAAATTAAGCCGGAAGGTTCAGACATTCCTGCACCGGCAACAACTGGATCATATAAGTTTACTGTTGATTTTTATAAAGGAACGTATAAGCTTACACCTCAGTAAAAAGAACCTGTTATTATAATTAAATAAGCCGACAATTGTCGGCTTATTTAATTATAACCTTTGCTACCCCCAGGCAAAAGCTTTAAATTTGCATTTAAATCCTAGGCATGAGTACGCTTTTTAATCAGGTGGAAACGAGTAAGTTGCCGCAACATATCGCCATCATCATGGATGGTAACGGCCGTTGGGCTAAAGAACAAGGACAAGATCGCCTATTTGGTCATTTCCATGGCGTGGAAAGTGTAAGGAATATTGTGGAAGGATGCTCAGAGTTGGGAATCAAATATCTTACGCTTTATGCATTCAGTACAGAAAACTGGGATCGCCCGGTGGAAGAAGTTACAGGCTTGATGGAATTGCTCGTTGATTCTATTAAAAAAGAAACCGATACGCTTCAAAAAAATAATATCAGATTGCATGTTATCGGCGACATTAATATGCTTCCTGAGTATGCCCGGTTAGAACTGGAAGAATCTTTACAGGCACTTCGTCATAATACCGGTCTAAACCTCATTATGGCTTTAAGTTATAGCAGCCGTTGGGAAATCGTAAATGCCATCAAAAATATTGCTGCAGATGTAAAAGCCGGCTATCTCGAGCCCTATGAAATCAATCAGGATACAATCAAAGATTATCTGGCCACCAAAGAATTTCCTGATCCCGAACTCATGATCAGAACCAGTGGAGAATACCGGATCAGCAATTTCCTTTTATATCAACTCGCTTATGCTGAATTATATTTTACCTCAGTTCGCTGGCCGGATTTCAGAAAAGAAAATTTGTATGAAGCAATTATTGACTTTCAAAACAGAGAAAGAAGGTATGGAAAAACAGGCGATCAGGTTGTTTCCCAACAATCACCTGCCCTCTGATTGATAAAATATGTATGTTTTTTAACTATGCTTTCCATTAAAAGCTGTTATTTTGCCCTCTTTATCAATTATTTCAATTAAAAGAACTCATTTATCGGGATGCCCTTATTCAGGAATTTTTTTATAATCACCTTATTGCTGCTATCAGCTTTGTCCGTTACTGCCCAAGTAGCCGACACGTTGCCGGGTATTTCCGTAGATCCTGAGCTTGAAGCAATATTTAATTCAAAAGTCCCCAAGGAATATACAATTGCAGGTATAACTACAAAAGGGTCAACATCATTTGATACGGATTTATTGATTTCTATTTCAGGTATTTCTGTAGGGGATAAAGTATATATGCCTGGGGGTGACGTATTTGCCAAAGCGATACAGGCATTATGGAAGCAACAATACTTTGATGACGCCACAATTTATATTACACGCATAGAAGAAAAAAACATCTTTATAGAAATTGTAGTAAAGGAAAGAGCCCGGTTGGGTGCTTTTTACTTCAAAGGCATTAGAAAAGGAGAAGAAGATGAACTAAAAGATAAAATAGGCTTAACCCCGAATAAGGTTATTACCGAAAACTTAAGAAAAAGGGCGCTGGAAGTAATTACAAAATACTACGTTGAAAAAGGGTTTCGTGGGGTGCAGGCAAGTATTTCAGAAACACCCAGTAAAAAAATTCAGGGATTTTCAGACATATATTTTCAGATTAAAAAAGGACCCAAAATAAGAGTAGAGGATGTTTTTATCTCAGGGAATGAAGTTATTTCTGCCCTCAGAATAAAGAAACAAATGAAGGGAACTAAAGAAATGGGAAGGTTGTCATTATTTTCAAGTAAAACAGCACCCGTTTACGGCAAGCAGGCAAAGCAATCGTTTCGTAATTTCTTAAAAGAAAGAGGGTACTTCTATCCTACCCGATGGAGCAATTATCTTGACCCATGGTTTCGCTTTAAATACTTTTCTTCTGCAAAATATAATCAGGCAAAGTTTGAAGAGGATAAAGAAAAAATCATACAATTTTATAATGCGCAGGGACATCGCGACGCAGTCATTGAGAAAGATACACAATACTATAATCAGAAAGGAAACTTAGCGGTTGAATTAAAAGTTGCTGAAGGCCGTAGGTATTATTTTGGAGATATTGTTTGGAGAGGAAATACAAAATATTCTGATTCTGTCTTACATTCTTTACTCGGCATTAAAAGAGGAGATATTTATGATCTTTCTGTTTTGAATAAAAAGCTGGGGAAAGAGTTATCACAGGAAGGGGGAGATATCAGTGGTTTGTATATGGACGACGGGTATCTTTTTTTCCGTGTTGAACCGGTAGAAACAAGGGTGTATAATGATACGATCGATTATGAAATACGTATTGCAGAAGGACCTCAGGCTACTATTCGATCTGTGAATATTACAGGAAACGATAAAACGAAGGAATATGTTATCAGAAGAGAATTAAGGACGGTTCCCGGCGAGAAATTTAAGCGTAGTGATATTATCAGATCAATCAGAGAGCTCTCTGCTTTAAATTATTTCAATCCCGAAAAAATCAACCCTGTTCCAATACCTAATCCCGATGACGGAACTGTAGATATTAATTATTCTCTTGAGGAAAAGTCGAGTGATCAGCTTGAATTAAGTGCAGGTTGGGGCGGCTTTATAGGACTTACCGGTACACTTGGTGTTACATTTAATAACTTCTCCACCAAAAATATCTTAAATAAATCTTCCTGGAGGCCGCTACCTTCAGGGGATGGCCAGCGTGTATCCTTAAGGGTACAGTCTAACGGACCTTCCTTCAACTCTCAAAACTTTTCTTTTACTGAGCCTTGGTTTGGAGGAAAAAAGAGAAACTCTTTAACCTTTAATGTTTTCAGAACCAAGTTGGCCAATGCATTTGATCCTGCTACCGGACTTCCTACAAGATCGGCTGCGAACAATCAGTTTCTTCGTACGCTTGGGGTATCGCTTTCTTATGGCAAACAGTTGAAGTGGCCGGATGATTATTTCAATTTGATTACTACGGTAAACTATACACAGTATAAACTTAAAAATTATCCGATATTTCCTGAATTGGATAGTGGTGTTTCGAATAACTTGAATATTCGTTTTCAGCTGATAAGATCCAGTGTTGATCAGCCAATGTTTCCCAGATCTGGATCTAACTTTTCTTTGAGTGCCACTTTTACGCCGCCATGGTCGTTATTTAAAGGGCAGGAATCATATAAAAATACAGCCGACAGATACAGGTTGGTAGAGTATCATAAATGGCGATTGAATTATGAATGGTTTGTGCCGATTGGAAGACCGATGGGTGCTGAAAAAAACAGACAATTTGTATTAAGGGCAGCTGCTAAATTTGGTTTCCTGGGGCGGTATAGTAATTTTCTTTCTATTTCTCCCTTTGAACGTTTTCAGGTGGGAGATGCGGGATTGCAGAATAACTTTGGCATCATCGGGTTTGATATTATTGCGCACAGAGGGTTTCCTGTATATGACAACAGCAATCCTAAAATCAACAACCCAAATCAAACGACCGCCAATCAGTTTTTTACAATATTCAACAAGTATTCACTCGAATTGCGCTACCCTTTAAGCACCAACCCGAGTAGTACGATTTTTGGACTTGCTTTCTTTGAGGCAGCAAATGGGTGGTATAATTTTAATGATTACAATCCTTTTAAACTCAGAAGGAGTTTTGGTTTAGGCATGCGTTTTTTCCTGCCTATGTTTGGTTTGCTTGGGTTTGATTATGGCATAGGAATAGATCGCTATGGGCAGGGTGCTCAATTAAGAGATATCGGCAGATTCACTTTTATGCTTGGGTTTGAGCCGGAATAAAATATCAGATGCTTAATACAATTTTACGTAATCTTCGTTATCTTGTTATTATGAGAACGCTCTTGATTATTCTTTTTTTATTTTTCACCGCTACGTTGCACGCGCAGCGCTATGCTATAATCGATACAAAATATATTCTGGAAAAACTTCCGGATTATAAGTCGGCCAATAGCAAGATCGGAGAATTTGCGGAAGCCTGGCAACAGGAGATAGATCTTTTACAAGCGGATCTTGACAAAATGTACAGAGAGCTGGAGGGGGAACGTGCGATGCTTACGCCGGAGTTGCTTAAAAAGCGGGAAGATGAGATATACAATAAGGAAAAGCAGATAAGGGATTTGCAGCGGAAGAGATTTGGATACGAGGGAGATTATTTCAGAAAGAAGCAAGAGTTGGTAAAGCCTATTCAGGAAAAGGTATTTAATGCAGTTCAGAAATTAGCCGGAGAAAAGATGTACGATTTTGTATTAGATAAAAGTGAAGGAATTACTATTATATTTGCTGATCCTAAACTAGATAAGAGTGATGATGTATTGAAAATATTGGGGATTAAACTGTGAGATTTTAAATTTTTAATAAGCATAATCAAAAATCAAAGGAATGAAACAAAAGATGACAATGGTATTAGCTGCACTGGTGTTCATTTGCAGCTTTGCACAAGCGCAGAAAAAAGGGTATATCAACACGAATGAATTACTTGCGTCGATGCCAGAAACGA
>Ga0315906_10008349_pt1 | contig 12421 bp, 10 predicted proteins | sample LakEriMetagenome_4_FD_203526 | JGI IMG/M metagenome (GOLD analysis project Ga0315906, IMG submission 203526) | Freshwater fungal communities from buoy surface, Lake Erie, Ohio, United States - Buoy 2 MA122 | ecosystem: Environmental > Aquatic > Freshwater > Lake > Lake biofilm | place: USA...
AAGGCGGCGGCGGCGGTCCGCCGGCGGCCGGGGCTGCAGCGGTCGCGGCAAGGGCGGGCTGGCGATTGACCACCGCCGAGACGGGGGCAATCACGAAGCCGCGCGCTTCGATCTGGGCGAGCCAATTTATGAGCCGCTCGAACGTGACGGGATAGGTCTGCGCGATGCCAAGCGCTGCCCCGTTCTGGCGCGCAAGTCGCTCGAGATCGGCGAGTGCTCGGTCGATCGCGGGGCGCGAGGCTTCCTGGTCGATCAGCCGGTCGGCATAGGCGCGCGGCAGGCCCACATCGTCGGCGATGCGCACGGCAACCGAGTTCGTGGCCGTGCGCGCATCGACCATCAGCAGGCCGCGCTGGAACAGCCGGTCGATGACCGGGCGCATCGCGTCGGCGGATGCCGTAAAGCGCGAGCCTTGCGCGTTGATGACGCCGACATAGCCTTGCGCGCGCTCGAGCGTCCAGGTCAGGCGTTCGAGATTCTGGCGCCCCGTGAGGGCCGTCAGCAGCGTCTGCGGGCCGGGGTCGGTATTGGGGAAATCCGTCGGCTCCATCGGCAGGCTCAGCAGCACCTCATGCCCGGCCGCCCGCGCGAGAGCCACCCATTGGGCAAGCCCGTCCGCATAGGGCGTAAAGGCGAGCGTGATACCGCCGCCGAGATTCTGGATGGCGGCATTGGTGGCCGCTTGGCTTTTGCCGAGATCGACGATCACGATCGCGATGCGCGGGCGCTTTTCCTCCGGATCGAAGGGTCGCGCAAAACGCACCCACGTGGGGGCCGCAACGTCGCGCGGCGGCAATGCGGGCGGCGGCGGGCGTGCTACGGCGACGTTCGCCGGCGCTGCCGGGGTTGGCCGAACCGCCGCGGGCGGTGCGGGTTCGGGGGCGGCAGCTTGTATGGGCGGCCGTGCCGGGCCCGGCGCTGGTGGGGGCGGAGTCGGCGACGGCGGGGCTTCGGCAACCGGTGCAGGCGTCGGCGGCGTTGCAACTGCGGCTGGTAGCGGCTCAGGTGCGGGAGCGGGCGCCGGTTCGGGTTGGGCGGCCGTTGTTGGAAATGCGGGCGTTGGGAATGCCGGTACGGGAAGCGGTATGGATGGCGATGCGGCCGGTGCGGGCGCAGGCGCGAGCGGTGCGGGTGGCGGGACTTCCGCCGCCGCCGTCTCGACCGGTGGCAGGTCGATTTGGGCAGCGATCGGCGTGCCCAAATCGATCGCCTCGGGCGGGTTCACGTTCGAATAGACGACGAAGCCGCCGATGCCGAGCACCAGCAAGGCCCACGCAACCCCCAGCGCCGACGGCCCGCTCCGGGCGGGGTCCGTCGATGTGGGCTTGGGATCGCGCGCGGCCATGCCGGTCGGTCGCTCCTTGAGGCGTATCCTCAGTTCGTGCGCTGATTGTAGAGGGCAAGACCCCGCAGCAAATCGAAAGCGCGGCTCAGCTGGTAGTCTTGCGTGCTCTCCTGCTGGCGCTCTTCGTTTTCCGGGGCTGGCGTTGCGGCGGGCGGCGTTGCGGCCGGCGTTTCGCCGCCTTGCGGGTTGCGCAAAGCGCCGCGCAGATCGGCTTCGCGCCGCTGCGTGCCTTGCGGTGTCGCTTCGATGCGGGCGGCTTCCACGACGATGTCGGGATCGATGCCCTGCGCTTGGATCGAGCGACCCGACGGCGTGAAGTAGCGCGCCGTCGTGAGGCGAATCGCACCTTGGTTGCCGATCGGGCGGATCGTCTGGACCGAGCCTTTGCCGAAGCTGCGCGTCCCCAGCACGATCGCGCGGCGATGGTCTTGCAACGCACCCGCGACGATTTCCGAGGCCGAGGCGGAGCCGCCATTGATCAGCACCACCAGCGGCATGCCGTTGAGGATGTCGCCCGCGCGCGCGTTGAAGCGCTGGGCTTCGTCGGTGCGGCGACCGCGCGTCGAGACGATTTCGCCGCGCTCGAGGAACGCGTCCGAGACCGAGACCGCTTGGTCGAGCAGGCCGCCCGGATTGTTGCGCATGTCGAGCACCAGACCCTTGAAGCGCGGCCCGAGCTGCTCGCGCATGCGCGTGACGGCGTTGCGCAAGCCCGTGTCGGTCTGCTCGGTGAAGGAGGTGATGCGGATGTAGCCGATCTCGCCTTCGATGCGCGAGCGCACCGACTGCACGCGGATCACGGCACGGTTGAGCGTGACTTCGAAGGGCGCTGCGTCGCCGCGCCGGATCATGATCTTGATCGGGCTGTTGACGGGCCCGCGCATTTTTTCGACCGCTTCCTGCAGCGACAGGCCGAGCACGGGTTCGCCGTCGAGCTGCACGATGAGGTCGTTGGGGCGGAGCCCTGCGCGTGCTGCGGGCGTTTCGTCGATCGGCGAGACGACCTTCACGAGGCCGTTTTCCATCGTCACTTCGATGCCGAGGCCGCCGAATTCGCCGCGCGTCTGCACCTGCATGTCGCGGTAGGAGCGCGCGTTGAGGAACGAAGAGTGCGGATCGAGGGCCGTCAGCATGCCGTTGATCGCGTCTTCGATCAGCTTGCGGTCGGGCACTTGCTCGACATAGTCGTTGCGCACGATCTCGAAAATTTCGCCGAACAGATTGAGCAGGCGGTAGGTCTCCGACGAGGCACCCGTCGCAGGGGCTTGCGGCGCTTGTGCTGCAGCCGGAACCGCGGTGAGGGCAGGCAGGACTGCAAACGCGGTTGCGAAGGCAGCGGCGGCGATCTTGCGGGCGAACATTCGAAGGTCCTTTCCGCGTCCGCCACGATGGCGGACGTCCAAATTCTTTTCGCGGCTCTTAGCGCCGCGCACTCGTCCCGGCCGTCTGCAACCAGGGCGTGGGATCCACCGGCTGTCCGTTGCGCCGAAGCTCGAGATAGAGCACCGGCATTCCGCGATCGTCGATCCCCGCCCGGCCGACCGGTTCGCCCGCCGTGACGGTTTGCCCCACCGCAGCGTCGATTCGGCTCAACTGTGCCAGGATCGAATGATACCCGCCGCCGTGTTCCAGGATCAAGATTTGCCCGTAGCCGCGAAAAGTCCCGGCAAAGGCCACTGTTCCGTCGGCCGGGGCCACGAGGCTGGCCGCCTCGCGCGGTTCGATCGTGAGGCCCCTGGATATCTGGCCGCCCGGCTGCGCTTGGCCCCAATTCTCGACGATCCGGCCGCGCACGGGCCAGCGATAGGCGGGCAGGGCCTGCAAGTCGGCGGGGGAAACGGGGGCGCTGCGCGCATTGGCGCGCGCATTTTGCGGCGAAATTGCGGGGGCTGGCTCGAGCCGGCCCAGCAATTCGGCCGATTCGCGGCCCAGCCTTGCGATGCGGGCGGCGGTATCGCCGCGCTCGTCGGCAAGGCGTGCGACTGCGCGTGCGCGTGCGGCAAGGGCCGTTTCCAGTTGCGCGCGTTCCTTGGTGAGGTCGGCCAAGGATTGGGCAAGGGCGGTGCGCGTCTGCAGATGCGCCTGGCGCGCGGCCGTGAGGGCCGCAAGCTCGTTTTTCAGCGCATGCGCCTGGCGCTCCAGCGTGCCGACCATGGCACCCACCAATGTCGCGGTACGCGCCGCCTCAAGCGGCGTGGCGGGATCGAGGGCGAGCGCTTCGGGCGGCTGGCGGGCGAGCCGCTGCAGGGCACCGGCAAGTGCAGCGATCTCGCCGCGGCGGTTGGCGATGGCGGCTTCGCGCATCCCTCGCTCGGCGTCGATTTCGGCCAGACGCAGCTCGAGATTGCTTGCCTCGTCCTCGCGCGCCATGGCTGTGGCAGCGGCACGGCGGGCGGCCTCTTGCAGCTTTTCGAGTTCGCTTTGCTCGGTCGCCGCCCGGCGCTCGAGCGTGCTCGCGCGGCTGCGCTCCTGCTCGAGCTGGCGTTCGATCTGGCGCACCTGCTCGCCGCGTTCGGCAGCGTTCTGGGCATAGGCCGGGGATGCCGCCAGCAAGATGCCGAAAGCGGCGGCCGCACGTCTCATTCGGCTGAAACGGATGGTTGCAGCAGCGAATGGCCGGTCATTTCGGGCGGTACGGCAAGCCCCATCAGTTCGAGGATCGTCGGGGCGACGTCGGCAAGCTTGCCGTCGGCAAGATGGACGGGCGCATTGCGCCCCGGCCGCGTGCCGCCGACGAGATAGACGGGAACGGGGTTGAGCGTGTGCGCCGTCATCGCCTGGCCCGAGGCCGGATCGCGCATGCATTCGCAATTGCCGTGGTCGGCCGTAACGAGCAACGCCCCGCCTTGCGTTTCGACGCTGCGTGCCAAGCGCCCGAGGCACGCATCGACGGTTTCGACCGCCTTGATCGCGGCCCGCAGATCGCCCGTATGGCCCACCATGTCGCAATTGGCGTAGTTGACGACGATGAGGTCGTAAAGGCCCGCATCGACGGCCCCGACGAGCTTGTCGGTCAGTTCCACCGCCGACATCTCGGGCTTGAGATCGTAGGTCGCGACCTTGGGCGAGGGTACCAAAATGCGCGCCTCGCCGGGCAATTCGGCTTCCGCCCCGCCGTTGAAGAAGAAGGTCACGTGCGCGTATTTCTCGGTTTCGGCGATGCGCAATTGTTTGAGCCCGGCTGCCGACACGACCGACCCCAGCATATTGTCGAGCGATTGCGGGGCGAACAGGGCGGGCATATGCGCCGACAGCGTGTCCGAATAGGCGACAAGCCCGAGTGTGCTCGCAAAAGCGGGCATGCGGCGGCGCGCAAAACCGTCGAAACCGGGCAGCAGCAGGGCGTCGAGAATTTCGCGCGCGCGGTCGGCGCGGAAATTGGCCATCAAGAGCCCGTCGCCCGCGGCCATACCCTTGTAGCCGCCGAGGCTGGCGGGAAGCACGAATTCGTCGGTCACGTCGGCGGCATAACTCGCCGCCAAAGCCGCCTGCCAATCGGCAAAACGCGGGGCTTCGGCATCGACCAGGGCCGCATAGGCCAACGCCACGCGGTCCCAGCGTTTGTCGCGGTCCATGGCGTAAAAGCGCCCGGCGAGGGTGGCGAGCGACGTGTTCGGCAAAGGGGCGATGTCGGCCGCGAATCTTTCGAGATAGGCCTCGGCACTCTTGGGCGGGGTGTCGCGCCCGTCGAGGAAGGCGTGCACGGCGACCGGCACGCCCGCTACGGCCAGAATGCGCGCCAGTGCCGCCATATGGTCTTGATGCGCATGCACCCCGCCCGGCGAGAGCAGGCCCAGCAGATGCGCCGTACCGCCGGTCTTTTTGAGGGTTTCCACGAAAGCCAGCAAACCCGGCATGGCGGCGAGCGTGCCGTCCTCGATCGCGGCGTCGATGCGCACGAGATCCTGCATCACCACGCGGCCGGCCCCCAGATTCATGTGCCCGACCTCGGAATTGCCCATCTGGCCGGTCGGCAGGCCGACATAGCGCTCGGAGGCCTGCAAAAAGGCCGGCGCATGCAGGCTGGCGAACCGGTCCAGATTCGGCGTGCGGGCAAGGCGGATCGCGTTGTCGGCGCGTTCGGCGCGATAGCCGAAGCCGTCGAGCACGCAAAGAACCACGGGGCGGCAGGTGGGTGCGGTCATGTCATCTATCTAGCGCGTGTTCGCTGTCGACGGGAGGGTGCGTTTGCAAAATGCAAACCGACGCTTCCAAGTCTGTACTCTATGACATTTTGACGCAGCCGCCTTCAAGATACGCTGGAATCGTAGGACGATTCGCGGTAACTCGCTATATAAGCGGATCGAATACTGCCGATCCGATAATGAATGTGGGGACCGTGCGATGAAAAACATTCCGATTGCGCCAAAACTCTATGCCGTGCTCCTGCTGCTGTCGGTGGTGTCTGCCGCTCTGTCGGTCAGCGGAATCCGCGCGCTCTCGGATCTCAAAGGCAATGTAGGCGCAATTAACGGTGAGGCCACGCGCATTCTGCACGCGGGGCGCGGCACGGCAAACTTGCTTGCATATGCCCGCGCGGTCGAGTTTTTGCCGATCGAGTTGAGCGCCGAAGCGCGCACGAAGATGGAGGCGTTGGTCGAGGACGAACACCGCCGTTTCATCGCGCGCCTCGACCAGTTGCAGCCGTTGCTCTTGTCGGAAGAAACTCGGGCCGCGCTTTTGCGCGCGCGTGCGATTCTGGCGCGCCACAAGGCGCAGGCCGATACGATCAAAGCCTTGTCGCGCGACGGCAAGTTCGAGGAAGCCGGAACGCTTGCCTTTGAGGTCAGCGGCCTGATCGACGATATCCGTGCGCAAATCCGCCCGATCGAAGACCGCAGCCTCGCTCGCTTTACCGAGGCGTCCAAGAAGGTCGATAGCGAGTACGAAAGCGCCAAAACACTTTCGATCAGTCTCACCGCCGGTGGCGTTCTGGGGGCATTGCTTCTGGGCACGGCGGTTATTTTCATCGGCATTTTGATGCCGCTCAAGCGCGTTATGGCCGCGATGCGCGAGACGGCGTCGGGCAATTTGGACATCGCGATCCCGCACAAGGACCAGACCGAAGAAATCGGCAAACTCGCGGCTGCGCTGCAAGTGTTCCAGGATGCCGGCAAGGAAAAACTCCGACTGGAGGCAGAACAGAGGGCGGCAGCGGCCGAAGCCGAGCGCCAGAAAAAGCAGGCATTGCTCGATATGGCCGAAACGGTGGAGCGCGAAACCTCCGCCGCCGTCGAATCGATCGCGGCCACCACGCGCCAGGTCGACAATGCGGCGCAGGGCATGACCACGCTGGCGCAGGAAGTGTCGATCGACAGCCAGTCGGTCGCAGCGGCGTCGGAAGAAGCGCTCGTCAATGTGCAGACCGTATCGTCGGCAGCCGAAGAATTGTCGGCCTCGATCCGCGAGATCTCGGGCCAGGTCGCGCGTGCGTCGAGTGTCACCAAGCACGCGGTCGCGAGCGGCGAGAAGGCGCAGGCGACGATCCGCTCGCTGTCGGACGCGGTCGCGAAAATTTCGGAAGTGACGAAGCTCATCGGCCAGATCGCGGGCCAGACCAATCTCCTGGCGCTCAACGCGACCATCGAAGCGGCCCGTGCGGGCGATGCCGGCAAGGGCTTTGCGGTCGTGGCCTCGGAGGTCAAGAACCTCGCCAACCAGACGGGCCGTTCGACCGAAGACATCGACCGTCAGGTCGGCGAGATCCAGGCCGCGACCGAAGCGGCCGTGGCAGCCGTCGCCGAAATCGGCGAGCGCATTCGCGAGGTGGACGAGGTCGCAAGCGCCATTGCGGCCGCCATGGAAGAGCAGGGGGCAGCCACGCAGGAGATCGCGCGCAATGTCGGCCAGACGGCCGAAGCCTCCCGCGAGGTCTCCTCGAAGATCCAGAACGTCAGCCGCGAAGCCGACTCGGTCGGCAACTCGGCGGCCGAAGTGCGCGCGGCGATCGCGTCGGTCACCAAAAACGTCGAGGGTCTGCGCCAGATCCTGGTGCGCGTGGTGCGCACCTCCACGCAAGACGCCAACCGGCGCAAGTTCCCGCGCTATGCGATCCAGGCCAGCGTGGACGTCTACGACGGCAGCGGTGCGCGCATCGACGGCACGCTGGTCGACGCTTCGGAAGGCGGGGCGCATGTGCGCACGGCGCATGCGATGCGCAGCGGCGAGCGCGGCACCTTGCGTTTCGACGGGCTGTCGCAGACGCTGGCCTTTACCGTGCGCGAGCGTTTCAACGACCAGATCCATCTCGAGTTCGAGAAGCCGCCCGCCGACTACGCGCAGTGGCTTGGCCGCCGCAGCGCAGGTCTCAAGGCGCTTTAAGGGCGACCGTGCGGCGCGCGAGCAGCAGCAGGCTCAAAGCGTCGCGCATTTCGCCGGTCTGCCAGAGTGCTTCGGCCGCGTCGGCGTCGAAAAACGCCACGCGGCCGAGCCCGGCTTCGTCGGCTTCAAGCACATGGTCCGCAAGCGCGGTACAATTGCGCGCGACATAGAGGGCTGCCCGCGTCGCCATGGCGGCGGGCTCCGCATGCACGCTGCCGAGCGACACGAGATCGCCTGCCGTGCAGGCAAGCCCCGTTTCCTCGGCGAGTTCGCGCATCGCCGCTGCGGCCGGATCTTCGCCCGCTTCGACGAAACCTTTGGCTGCTTCCCAACTCCAGCCGTCGATCGCGTGGCGCCAATTGCGCAGCAACGCGATGCGCCCGTCGGCCAGGATCGGCAAGACGGCCACCCCGCCGATCGCGTTGGCGGGAACCGCTTTGGCTTCGAGCACCAAATAGTCCGGCACCTGTGCGCCGCTTGCGTCGGCGATCGCGTCGGCGAACACGCGCCAGACGCGGTTCTCGAAAACCGCGCGCCGGCCGAGGCGGCGGATTGGCGGGAAGTCGTCGGCGGTCACGGCGTTTCTTTCGCGACGATGGATGCGGCCGACTGCCAGCTTTCGGGCGTGCCGATATCGACGAAGCGCGCCGCACGGTCGAGATGAACGCCGAGTGTGCCGGGCGCAAGGGTCGCAAAAACGTCGCGCTCGAGCGAGCCCTGGCCTCGGGCGGCGATGCGGGCGAGCAAAGTTTGCGACAGCAGATATACGCCGGCATTGATTGCGGCGGGACCGGCGAAGCTTGCGTCTTTTTCGACGAAGGCCTGGAGCCTGCCGCCCGCGATGTCGAGGCGGCCGTAGCGTGCCGCGTCGGCGACTTCGACCGCCAGCAAGGTTGCAGGCGATCCGCTTCTTCGATGGGCGGCAAGCATCGGAGCAAGATCCGCGTCCACGAACGTGTCGCCGTTCACGACGAGGATGGGATCGCTGCGCAGTTTCGCGCGCGCAAAGCCGATCGCACCGCCGGTGCCGAGCGGCTGCGGTTCGATGCTGGTCTCGAACGCGATGCGCGCGCGCGGATGGTTGGCCAGATGCGCTTCGAGCTGTTCGGCGCGATGGCCGAGCAGAAACACGATGCGCCGCGCCCCTTGGGCGCTGAGCCAATCGAGCAGATGTTCGACGAAGGGGCGCGCCGCCACGGGTGCGAGCGCTTTGGGCAGGCCGGGCACGGTCGCGGCAAGCCTTGTACCGAGCCCGCCGGCCAGGATCGCGACGTCGATCACTTCGAGCGCTTTTGCCATCGTTCCCGCGTACGACGAACGGCCGCCTACCTCAAGCGATTTCCGGCCCGGCGATTTTCGGCCCGGCAATTTTCGGCAGCGTGAGGCGCGCCTCGAGGCCTTTGGGCCTGCGATTGGCGAGTGTTACGTCGCCGCCATGCGCGCGGGCGACGTCGCGCGCGACCGCAAGCCCCAAGCCGGCACCACCGGTTTCGCGCGAGCGCGAGGCTTCGAGCCGCACGAAGGGGCGGAACACGTCTTCGAGCCGGTCGGCAGGAATGCCGGGTCCGTCGTCGCTGACGACGACGGCGATCGCGTCGGCCTCGACGCCGAGCCGTACGCGCGTGGGGCCGGCATAGGCGAGCGCGTTGTCGATGAGATTGGCGAGTGCGCGTTTGAGGGCACCCGCGCGGCCTTCGATGACGAGGCTCGCCGGGCCTTCGTAGTCGACCGGCCGGTCCATGTCGATGCGCTCGTCCACGAGCGTCTGCACGAGGGCTGCAAGATCGAAACGCTGGGCGCCGCTTCGAGCGCGTCGGCGCGCGCGAATGCGAGCGTCTCGCCGATCATGCGCTCCATCTCTTCGAGATCGCCGAGCGCTTTGGCGCGCTCGGACTCGTCGCCGATTCCCTCGGCGCGCAAGCGTAGCCTCGTGAGCGGCGTGCGCAGATCGTGGCTCACGGCGGCGAGCAGCTGCGTGCGGTCTTCGACATGGCGCACGAGCTGGCCGCGCATGCGCGCCAAAGCTTCGCCGATCGTGCGCACTTCGCGCGGCGCGTCTTTGGCGGCTTGCGTAAGCGGGGCGAGGCCCGCACCGGCGCGGGCGGCTTCGCGCGCGAGGGCTGCAAGCGGGCGTACGAGCCGGTGTGCGGCCCACCACGCGGCAAAAGCGCCCGCTGCGGCGGTTGCGGCAAGCCACGCCGCGAACACGATCCAGCCCCAGCCGATCTGTGCTTCTTTCGGGCGCACGACGAGCCAGGTGCCGTCGGGGCCGCGTACGGCGAGCACGAAACTGCCGGGCACCACGCCGCCGGTCCCTTCGTTCCAGACGGACGCTTCGTCGGGCACGCGGCGGATATAGCGGTCGGGCGCGTTCCACGCGCGGCCCGGTGCGAAGGCGACGAGATCCACCTCGACCCGGTAGCCCGGCGGCAGCCGCTCGGCGATGCCGCGCTGCAGACGCCCACCCGGCCCGCGCGGCCGGCGCAGTTCGGCGTCGCTCTCGAAGGTCGGTTGCAACGCGAACGACAAATGTGCGACCTCGGGGCGCTCGCGCAAGGCGCGCGCGCGCTCGCCCGGCGGGCGCGTGAAGACCTCGCGCGCCACGTCCGACGTCGTATCGACGAGCCAGCGTGCCTGGAACACCTGCAACTCGTGCGGCCGCAGCAGCAAGGCGACGCCGACGGCGGCCAATTGCGCCAGCACCAGCCCGAGTATCGAGACGGCCGCAATGCGCGCGGCAATGCCGTCGAGCCAAGCGATGCGTTTCACGTGCCCGCCTCGACGTCGGCGGCGAACATGTAGCCGCCGTTGCGCACGGTGCGGATGATTTCGGGTTTGGTCGGATCGGGCTCGATCTTGCGGCGCAGGCGCATCACGGCCACGTCGATCGAACGGTCGAACAATTGCGCGGCCCGCCCGCGCGCCAGATCGAGCAGCTGCTCGCGGCTCAGCACGCGTTGCGGGCGCTCGAGAAAGGCCCACAGGAGATCGAATTCGGCGTCTGTCGTGGGCACAAGCGCCCCGTCGGGCCGGTGCAGTTCGCGGCGTGCGGCGTCCACGCGCCAGCCCGCAAAGCGGAAGCTGCGCGTTTTGGGCGCTTCGTCGCTGCGCTCGCCCGTGCGGCGCAGAATGGCGCGGATGCGCGCCACCAGCTCGCGCGGGCTGAAGGGTTTGGCGAGATAGTCGTCCGCACCCATCTCGAGCCCGACGATGCGGTCGATCTCGCCGCCGCGTGCGGTCAGCATCAGGATCGGCACGTCGCTTGTTGCGCGCAGGCGGCGCGCGATCGAAAGCCCGTCTTCGCCGGGCAGCATCAAATCGAGCACCACGAGATCGAAGCGCCCGGCCGCGAGGGCGGCGTCGGCTTCGCGCGCATCGCCGACGGCCGTGGCGCGCAGGCCGTTCTCGGTCAGCAGCCGCACGATGAGGCGTCTTATCTCGCGGTCGTCGTCGACGATCAGAATATGGGCGGTGCGCATGTTCATGACGGGTATCAGTCTAGCCGCGTCGAGGCGTGCCGCCTACGGCCTGCGGTGTAACGCCGGGTTACACGATGAAACGCCGCAGTCATCGCCGCAGCGCGCATGTCTGCGACAAGGATCGCGTCGAAACCCGACACGATCCAACCAGGAGATTTCCCCCATGAAGACTCGCATCGTTGCAGCCCTCGCTTTGTCGCTTGTCGCCGGTGCGGCCCTCGCCCAGGACCGTCCCGCACGCGAGCACGATCGCCGCCCCGACCACATGTCGGACCGGTCGCAAGGCATGCTCGACCGCATGTGCCGCGACGGGGATGCGCGGCTCGCCAGCCGCCTTTCCTATACGGAAGCCAAGGTGAAGCCGACATCCGAGCAGCGTGCGGCGTGGGACGCGTTCGCGCGCGACGCGCGTGCGGCGGCCGAGCCCATGAAGCGCCTGTGCGCCACCCCGACGGCGGCCGCTCCGGCCAACGACGCGGCGGCAAGCCTGGCGCGCCGCGAAACCGTCATGGCTGCCATGCTTGAGGGGATGAAGACGATCCGCCCGGCCCTCGAGCGGCTGCAACTGGCCCTCAACGACCAGCAGAAAGCCGCCCTTGCCGAAACGTTCGAGCATCGCGGGCGCGGCCACGGGCACGGCATGCGGTAGAGGCGGCGACCGGGCCTGCATTTGCTTGTCGGGGTCGGGGCGTATACTTTTTGGGGTCTCGAGTCGAACTCCAGGAAGATGAAAAGCCCCGACCCCAAAGCCGACATGTATCTGGCCAAGGCCAAACGCTTCCGCCAGCGTGCGGCAGGGTTTCGCCATACCCTCAAGCGCGACGATCTGATGCGTGCACACCGGCTCGAACTCGAACAAATGGTCGTCAATCTCGAAGGGGCGGCCAAACAGCTCGAGCGCATGGCCGGCGGCGCCGACTTCCAGATGGAGGCCGAGCTTGATCGCGTGCGCGCGGTCCGCGACGGCGCGCCGGTACCGTCGACTGCCGCCACGCAGCGCTTTTTTGCCGCCGCCGACAATGTCGCGCGGAACCGGACCTTAAATCACCCGGGCAAAAAACCGGGTGCTGCACCGGTCCCGGCGACCAAGCCCGCCCCCGGCCGCATGGCGCCGCGTTCGGCCAAATATACGCGCCGCCCGGGCACCTGACCGGGCAGCTGAAGCGCCCCCCTCTTGATGAGGGCGCGCGCGCTTGCCATATTGATGGCAAGGCGTCGATGCCCGTGCTTCAGGGGTCGGCGCCGACCGTAACTTGGCATTGCTCGTTGGGAGGGT